>RRZU013626475.1_pt1 | contig 15275 bp, 15 predicted proteins | sample 2165561 | NCBI WGS metagenome assembly RRZU01 (sample SAMN10456909, study PRJNA506462) | wastewater metagenome | isolation source: wastewater sludge | place: USA: Moscow, Idaho
CGTTCACCTCTCCGACCTGTCGTGGTCGGTGCCGGGCGAAGAAGCGATCCGCAACTTCAAGAAGGGTGATGAAGTCGAGGCCGTGGTTCTGGCCATCGACACCGAGAAGGAGCGCATCTCGCTGGGCATCAAGCAGCTGGATGGCGACCCCTACGCCAACTTCATCGCCACGCACGAGAAGAACGCCATCGTCAAGGGCACCGTCAAGTCGGTGGATGCTCGTGGCGCAGTGGTGACCCTCGACGGCGACATGGAAGGCTACCTGCGTGCTTCCGAAGTCTCGCGCGAGCGCATCGACGACCTGACCAAGGTGTACAAGGAAGGCGACGCGATCGAAGCCATGATCATCAACATCGACCGCAAGTCGCGTTCGATCAACCTGTCGATCAAGGCCAAGGATCAAGCCGAACAGAACGAAGCTATGCAGAAGTTCGCTGCTGAAAGCAACGTCAGTTCGGGTACGACTAACCTTGGAGCGCTGCTGAAGGCCAAGCTGAACAGCTCGCAATAAGGTTAGAGCATGACCAAATCAGATCTGATCGCGCGACTGGCCGAGCGTTTCCCGCAGCTGGTCGCGAAGGATGCCGATTTTGCGGTCAAGATGATTCTCGATGCGATGTCCGATGCCTTGGCAAAGGGCGACCGCATCGAGATTCGCGGGTTCGGCAGTTTTTCGCTGAACTACCGGCCGCCGCGCGTTGGTCGCAATCCGAAGTCCGGCGACAAGGTGAGTGTTCCCGAAAAATGGGTGCCTCATTTCAAGGCCGGCAAGGAGTTGCGCGAACGCGTCGACACCGCGCACAAATCGGTCTGAGTGAAGAAGCTGTGCTAAAGTAAGCCCGGGCGGCAACGTGAGTTGCCGCCCTTTTCGTTACCAGGGAGAAGAATGTGCGTGTCATCCTGTGGATTTTGCGGATCGCGATATTCGTTTTTCTGCTGGTGTTTGCGCTCAAAAACACTGAACTCGTGACCGTCCGCTTCTTCTTCGAAGCGGCTTGGCAGGCGCCCTTGGTCATGATCGTGCTGGCGTTTTTCGCTGGCGGTGTGGCGCTCGGTGCCTTGCTGCTGCTCGGGACCTTGTTCGGGCTGCGGCGCGAGGTGGCGCGCTTGAGGCGCGCGCTCAAAGACAATCAGGCGCAGGTGCCGGCCGTCGAAGTGCTGGTTCCGGACGAGGTCACCGCGCTTGCGCAGACGGGTAACGCCGAGAAAAAATGATCGAATTCGAATACTGGCTGCTGCTGCTTTTCCCGCTGTTTTTCGTGCTCGGCTGGGCGGCGGCGCGCATCGACATCCGCCATTTGGTCAAGGAATCGCGCAGTTTGCCGCGTTCCTATTTCCAAGGGCTCAATTTCCTGCTCAACGAACAACCCGATCGGGCCATCGAAGCCTTCGTCGATGCGGTGAAGGTCGATCCGCAGACGGTCGAGCTGCATTTCGCGCTGGGCAGCCTGTTCCGGCGGCGAGGCGAAACCGAGCGCGCCATCCGCATGCACCAGTCGCTGGTCGACCGCGATGATCTGGCCAGCGATCTCAAGCTGCAGGCGCTGGCCGAGCTGGGTCAGGACTACCTCAAAGCCGGTCTGCTCGACCGTGCAGAGGAGGTCTACACCAAACTGCGCGGCACGGCCCTTGACGAAGAAGCCAAACGCAACCTGCTGGAAATTTTCCAGCTGGAAAAAGACTGGGCCAAGGCCATCAAGATCGCTGAGGAATTGCCCGACATCGCGACCCACAAGGAAATCGCCGAGTACCACTGCGAGTTGGCCGCCGCCGAAATGATGCGCGCCCGGCCCGAGGCTGCGGCCGAGTACCTGCGCCTCGCGCTTGAGCGCAACCGCAAGTGCGTGCGCGCCAGTTTGCTGCTCGGCGACATGGCCGCCGGGCAGGAACGCTACGACGATGCCATTACCAGCTGGCAGCGCATCGAACAGCAGGATCCAGCCTACTTGGCGCTGGTCGCACAGCGTTTGCTTGAGGCCTTCCGCAAGCAGGATCGTCGCGATGCGGGGCTGCTCCTGTTGCGTGGCTATCTTGAGCGCTACCCTTCGCTTGACCTGCTCGATGTGGTCTTCCAGTTGGTGCTCGAAAGCGAGGGCGTGGACGCTGCGTATGCGCTGGTGCGCGACGAACTCAAGCGCAACCCGACGCTGCTCGGCTTCGACAAATTGATCGAAGCGCGCTTGCTGATCGCGCCGCCTGAAGCGCGGGGTGACCTTGAACTCGCCAAGAGCATCGTGCAAGGCTATACGCGCCGCCTGGCACGTTACCGGTGCGATAATTGCGGCTTCAAGGCGCGCCAGTTCTACTGGCGTTGTCCGGCCTGTGGCGGTTGGGAGACGTACTCGCCCAAGCGCACCGAAGAATTCGACCTGACGCCCTGAGCGCAGGCGATAACGACAATACATGGAAACAGCAATGCAACTCGGAGATCTTTTCGGCGTCCGCCTGCTCATCGTCGGTGACGTGATGCTCGACCGTTACTGGTTCGGCGACGTGTCGCGCATTTCACCCGAGGCGCCGGTGCCGGTGGTCAAGGTGGAGCGCTGCGAAGAGCGTCCCGGCGGAGCGGCCAACGTGGCGCGCAACGCCGCGGCGCTCGGTGCCCGCGTTTCGCTGCTGGCGCTGGTCGGCGACGACGAGGCTGGCGTCAGCCTGCAGCGCCTTGCCGCCGAGGGCGGCGTGGATGCCAGCCTGCACGTCGATCCGGCGGTCAACACCACCGTCAAGCTGCGGGTCATTGGCCGCCAGCAGCAATTGCTGCGCATCGACTTCGAAACCATGCCTTCGCACGAGGCCTTGCGCGCCAAGTTGGCCGAATTCGCCGCGCGGCTCAAGGACTGCGACGCGGTCGTGTTTTCCGATTACGGCAAAGGTGGGCTGACCCACATCGCCGAGATGATCGCGCTGGCACGTGCCGCCGACAAGATCGTGCTGGTCGACCCGAAGGGCGATGATTACTCGGCCTATGCCGGGGCGACGGTGATTACCCCCAACCGTTCCGAAATGCGCGAAGTGGTCGGGAAGTGGAAGGGCGAGGACGACCTCGAGCAACGCGCGCACGAACTGCGCCGCAAACTGGCCCTGGAGGCCCTGCTGGTGACCCGCAGCGAAGAGGGAATGACCCTCTTTTCCTCGGCTGGGCGCCTGCACGAGCAGACGGTCGCGCGCGAGGTGTACGACGTTTCCGGTGCCGGCGACACGGTGATCGCTACGCTGGCCGTGATGCTTGCGCATGGTGTAGATTGGGCACAGGCCATTCACGTCGCCAACGTCGCTGCGGGTGTTGTGGTCGGCAAGCTCGGTACGGCCGTCGCCACGCGCGATGAAATCAACGCTGTTCTTGCCGAGCGCGATTGAGCGTCAGGGCGGGAAGAGGGTTCGGACAGAACAGACCAGACATGAGCGCCAGTGTTTTCGGCATGGCAATGCCGTCGGTGCGGGTCGAAACCCGCACGCCGAAACCGGCGACTTAAACGCGACAGGAGAAACCGTCCATGTATTACATCGTTACCGGGGCCGCGGGCTTCATCGGCGCCAACCTCGTCAAGGCGCTCAACGAGCGCGGCATCACCCGCATCATCGCCGTCGACAACCTCGCGCGCGCGGACAAGTTCAAGAACCTCGTCGATTGCGAAATTGCCGATTACCTCGACAAGGAAGACTTCATCGAGCGTCTGCTGACCGGCTGTTTCGACGGCGATGTGGCGGCGATCTTCCATCAAGGCGCCTGCTCCGACACGATGGAGACCGACGGCCACTACATGATGGAGAACAACTACCGTTACTCCGTCGGCATGCTCGACTGGTGTCTTGAGCAGGGCGTGCAGTTCCTTTACGCCTCGAGTGCGGCGACGTACGGCGGTGGCGATCGCTTCGTCGAGTCGCGCGAATGCGAAGCGCCGCTCAACGTCTATGGCTATTCGAAGTTCCTCTTCGACCAGATCGTTCGTCAGCGGTTGCCCGAAGCCGGTTCGCAGGTCGTTGGCTTCCGTTACTTCAACGTGTACGGGCCGCGCGAGTCGCACAAGGGCCGGATGGCCTCGGTGGCCTTCCACCACTTCAACCAATTCCGGGACGCCGGCAAGGTCAAGCTCTTCGAGGGCTGCGATGGCTACGGCAACGGCGAACAGAAGCGCGACTTCGTTTACGTGGGCGATGTCGCCAAGGTCAATCTCTACTTCCTCGATCACCCTGAAAAATCCGGCATCTTCAACCTCGGAACCGGACGGGCGCAGAGCTTCAACGAGCTGGCGGTGGCCAACGCCAACGCCGGGCGGGGGCTCAAAGGTCTGCCACCGCTGGCGCTCGACGAACTGGTGCGGCAGGGCATCATCGAGTACATCCCCTTCCCCGAGGCGCTCAAAGGCAAGTACCAGAGCTTCACCCAGGCCGACCTCACGAAGCTGCGCGCGGCCGGTTACGACGCGCCTTTCCTGGACGTCGAGCAGGGCGTCGGCCAGTACGTGCAGTGGCTGAACCAACGTGTATAAGACGCTCGAAGATTACGTCGGCGGTACGCCGCTGGTGCGCCTGCAGCGCCTTCCGGGCCGCGCGGTCGAAGCGCGCGGGAATGTCGTGCTGGCCAAGCTTGAAGGCAACAACCCCGCCGGTTCGGTGAAGGATCGGCCGGCACTGTCGATGATCCGCAATGCCGAAGCGCGCGGCGAAATCCGCCCCGGTGACACGCTGATCGAGGCGACCTCGGGCAACACCGGCATCGCCCTGGCGATGGCTGCCGCGATCCGTGGCTACCGCATGATTCTCGTCATGCCCGAGAACCAAAGCATCGAGCGGCGCCAGACGATGCGCGCCTACGGTGCGGAACTGATCCTTACCCCTCAGGACGGGGGCATGGAGTTGGCACGCGATGTGGCGGAGAAGATGCGCGAGGCCGGCAAGGGGGTGATCCTCGACCAGTTCGCCAACCCCGACAATCCGCTGGCGCATTTTTCGGGCACCGGACCGGAGATCTGGCGCGAGACCGAAGGGCGGGTGACGCACTTTGTCTCCAGCATGGGCACCACCGGCACGATCATGGGCACTTCGCGTTACCTCAAGGCCCAGAATCCTGCGCTCTGCATCGTCGGTTGTCAGCCCGAAGCGGGCTCGCAGATTCCGGGCATCCGCAAGTGGCCCGAGGCCTACCTGCCGAAAATCTATCAGGCCGAATGCGTCGACCGGCTCGAATACGTGAGTCAGCAGGAAGCCGAGGAGATGACCCGGCGCCTGGCCCGGGAAGAAGGCATTTTTGCCGGCATCTCCTCGGGCGGTGCGCTGGCCGTGGCTTTGCGCCTGGCGGTTGAAGTCGAGAACGCGACGATCGTGACCATCGTTTGCGACCGCGGTGACCGCTACCTCTCGACCGGCGTCTTTCCTGCCTGATTCTTTCACTTATCCTGCGCCCGGTACCATGGCGAACCCGATGAACGCTCTTTTGTCGCGATCGGCGCCATCTCGCCTTGCGGGCACCGCTGTATTTCCATGACTCCCGTCCTCGTCTTCGACATCGAGACCATCCCCGACGTGCCCGGCCTGCGCCGGCTGCACGGCATCGACGCCACGCTTTCCGACAGCGAAGTCGCCGAGATGGCTTTCCAACAGCGCCGTGCCCAGAACGGCAGCGACTTCCTGCAGCATCACCTGCAGCGCATCGTGGTGATTTCCTGCGCCCTACGTGCCGGCAAGGATTTGCGGGTCTTTTCCCTGTGCGAGCCGGAGCTCGGCGAAGGCGAGATCATCCAGCGCTTCTTCGACGGCATCGAGAAATTCACCCCGCAGCTCGTTTCCTGGAACGGCGGCGGTTTCGACCTGCCGGTGCTGCATTACCGCGGGCTGATCCACGGCGTGACCGCACCGCGCTACTGGGACCTCGGCGACGGTGACTACGCCGACAGCCGCGACTTCAAGTGGAACAACTACATCAGCCGCTACCACACCCGCCACCTCGACCTGATGGACCTGATGGCGCTTTACCAGCCGCGTGCCAACGCGCCGCTTGACGACCTGGCCAAACTGGCAGGTGTTCCGGGCAAGCTCGGGATGGATGGCGGCAAGGTGTGGGACGGCTGGCAGGCTGGCGAGATCGCCGGGATTCGCGATTATTGTGAAACCGATGTCATGAACACCTACCTTGTCTCACTGCGTTTCCGTCTCATGCGCGGCGAGCTTTCGCGCGCCGATTACACCCAGGAAATCGAATTTGTGCGCGGTGAACTGGCCCGCTTGGACAAGCCACACTGGCACGAATTTCTGGCCGCCTGGCCGCTCTAACGGCGGATACAGCCGTTCTTCCGAACCCGCGAGCAGATCATGTCCCTGAAAATCGCCATTGCCCAGATCAATGCCACGGTCGGCGACCTCGCCGGCAATGCCGCCCGCATCCTCGATTTTGCCCGTCGCGCCGAGGTGCTCGGCGCCGACCTGGTGCTGACCCCCGAACTTGCCTTGTGCGGCTATCCGCCCGAGGATTTGCTGTTGCGTGCTGATTTTCACGCCGCCTGTGCGCGCGAGATCGATGCCCTGGCTGCCGCCGTCCCCGGGATTGCCGTGCTGGTCGGGCACCCTTTGCAGCGCGACGGCCATCTCTATAACGCCGCTACGCTGCTGCGTGACGGCAAGCGGGTCGCAACTTACTGCAAGCAGCGTCTGCCCAACTACGAGGTCTTCGACGAGGCGCGCTATTTCACGCCCGGCGAAGCCTCCTGCGTGGTGAATCTCAACGGCTTTCGTTGCGGCATCAACATCTGTGCCGACATCTGGGAGCGCGGCGCCGTTGAGCGTGCGCGCGGCTTGGGCGCCGAACTGATGCTGGTGCTCAACGCTTCGCCCTATCACCTCGGCAAGCAGGCCCGGCGCGCGCAGGTCCTGCGCGAGCGGGTGGCCGCGACGCAGATTCCGGCGGTCTATGCCAACCTGGTCGGGGGCCAGGATGAACTGGTGTTCGACGGTTCGTCGTTCGCGCTTGGTGCGCAAGGCGAACTGCGTTGCCTGTTGCCGAGCTTCGAGGAAGCACTCGAGATCGTCGAGTTTACGCGCGGCGATCTGCAGCCGGCGCTCGTGACGCCCGCGCAGGCTCCGGAGGCCGAGGTCTATCAGGCGCTGGTGCTCGGCGTGCGCGACTACCTGGGCAAAAATGGTTTCCCTGGCGCGATCATCGGCCTTTCGGGCGGCATCGATTCGGCCTTGACCCTGTGCATCGCGGTCGATGCGTTAGGGGCCGACAAGGTGCGGGCAGTGATGATGCCTTCGCCTTATACCGCGCAGATCAGCCTCGACGACGCGCGCGATATGGCCGGGCGACTCGGCGTGCGTTACGACGAAATTCCCATCGAGCCGGCGATGAACACTTTCGCCGCCTTGCTGGAAAATGAGTTCGCCGGCCTGCCGGCCGACACCACTGAGGAGAACCTGCAGGCGCGCATCCGCGGCATGCTGCTCATGGCGCTGTCGAACAAGAGCGGTGCGCTGGTGCTGACCACCGGCAACAAGTCCGAGATGGCGGTCGGATACTGCACCCTGTACGGCGACATGGCCGGCGGTTTTGCGGTGATCAAGGACATCGCCAAGACTCTGGTGTATCGGCTGTCGAACTGGCGCAACGGTATCTCGCCGGTGATCCCCGAACGCATCATCACCCGTGCGCCCTCGGCCGAACTCAAGCCCGGGCAGACCGACCAGGACAGCCTGCCGCCCTACGAAGTGCTCGACGCAATCGTTGAGGCGTGCATGGAGCAGGACCTGTCGCCGCGCGAGATCATTGCCAAAGGTTATGCCGAGGCCGACGTGCGACGCGTGGTGCGCCTTCTGCGTATCAGCGAGTACAAGCGCCGTCAGGCGCCGGTCGGCATCCGCGTCACGCCGCGGGGCTTTGGCAAAGATTGGCGCTATCCGATCACCAACCGCTACGCCGACCCGTTCTGAGCGGCGGTGTTGCTGCGAACTCTGCTAACATCTCGGGGAATTTTCCGGAGTCTGGACCATGAAGAAAATTGAAGCCGTCATCAAACCGTTCAAGCTCGACGAAGTGCGCGAGGCGCTCTCCGAGATTGGCGTTTCCGGGCTGACAGTGACCGAGGTCAAGGGCTTCGGTCGCCAGAAGGGGCATACCGAGCTTTATCGTGGCGCCGAATACGTTGTCGATTTCCTGCCCAAGGTGAAGATCGAGATCGTGGTTCCCGACGATGCGGTCGAAACCGCCATCGACTCGATCCTCAAGGCGGCGCATACCGGAAAGATCGGCGACGGCAAGATTTTCGTCACCGCAGTTGAGCAGGTGATCCGCATTCGTACCGGTGAAACCGGCGAAGCTGCGGTCTGAGTGCTTCGGAGAGATTTTGACGGCCCGCCGGAGTGCGGGCCGTTTTGCTTTTCGGGCGAGGCGGTGATTGACGTGGAGTGAGGTAAATGAAATCGGTGTGCGTTTTTTGCGGGGCTTCGGCCGGGCTGCATCCGGCCTATCGCGAGGCTGCCCGCGCCTTCGGAGCCCGTTTGGCGGATGAAGGGATCGAACTGGTTTGGGGGGCGGGAAACGTCGGTCTGATGGGCGAAGTCGCCGATGCCGCGATCGCTGCCGGCGGGCGCACTTTCGGGGTGATCCCGGACTTCATGGTTGAGCGCGAGTTGGCGCACGCGGAAACGACCGAACTGCATGTCGTGCGCACGATGCACGAACGCAAAGCGTTGATGGCCGAACGGGCCGATGCCTTTGTGGCGTTGCCTGGCGGTTTTGGTACGCTCGATGAGCTGTTCGAGATCCTGACCTGGGCGCAGTTGCATCTGCATGCCAAACCGATCGGGCTCTTCAACGTGCGTGGCTTCTTCGATCCTCTGCGTACCCTGGTCGGACACATGGTTGCCGAAGGCTTCGTGCGGCCGAAACACGAGGCGCTGTTTTATGTCGATGACGACGCCTCTCGGCTGCTCGCGGCTTTGCGCGGCCATCAGCCGCCGAGCGGCGACTGGGTCGGGGAAAAGCTCTCGGTCGCTCGAGGCTGAAGGCGTCGATCCTGCCTCGGTGCGTTGTCTCGCGAGCCGGCGCGAGGCAAGGCGGGAGCGGCGGGGCCTTCCGGTGTTTTTCCTGCTGCGGTGAGCCTTCCCGTTGTCGGCGCTAAGGGGCTTTAATCGCCGGCTTTGAGCAGCACCCACAGAGCGCCTTCGCCGCCGTCGCAGGCCGGCGCGTGGCAGAAGGCCAGTACATCGCGGCGGCGAGCCAGCCAGCTCTTGGTGAGTTGGCGCAGGACACCGGTGCGGCCGGGCGAGCCGAGTCCGCGCCCATGCACGATGCGCACGCAACGCTTGTCGTGGTGCCTGGCCTCGGCCAGGAAACGATTGATTTCTTCGTGCGCCTCGTGCCGGTTGAGGCCGTGCAGGTCGGTGTGCGCCTGGATCGACCAGCGGCCGCGGCGCAGGTCGCGCAGCACGGTGCGCGGCAACCCGGTGCGCAGGAAGGAGTCCGCGGTGTCGATGGCGAGCAGGTCGTCGATCGAGAGTTCGGCATGCAGGACTTCGGCGATCACCGCTGCCTCGTCGAGTTCCCGCTGACGCGGCCACGGTCGGGGTTTTGGCCGTTCGTGGAGCACGCGGTTCGGCGCCGGCAAGGGGGTCGCGTCGGCGACCGCCGCACGGAAGGAGGCGAGGTCGTCGGCGCTCGGTGCGCTCGGCACGATGGCGCGCCGCTTTGACGGCAGCGGGGAGCGGGAAGGGCGTCTCACGGCGCGTAGGGCTGGAAATGAACGCGGGACGGCAAGGACCGTCCCGCTGGGTTGCGACGAGGGGCGATCAGCCGGCGAGCTGATCGAGGTATTTCTCGGCGTCGAGCGCGGCCATGCAGCCGGTTCCGGCCGAAGTACAGGCCTGGCGATAGATGTGATCCTGCACGTCGCCGGCGGCGAAGACGCCGGGGATGCTGGTCTGTGTCGCATTGCCGTTGCGGCCACCTTGCGTGACGAGGTAGCCGTTCTCCATTTCGAGTTGGCCGACGAAGAGGTCGGTGTTCGGCTTGTGGCCGATGGCGATGAACACGCCGTCAACGGCGATGTCGGTGGTGCTGCCGTCGGCCGTGCTCTTCAGGCGCGCGCCAGTGACGCCCTTGGCATCGCCCAGGACTTCGTCGAGCATGCTGTTCCAGGCCAGCGTGACCTTGCCCGCGGCAGCCTTCTCGAAGAGTTTGTCCTGCATGATCTTCTCGCTGCGCAGCTTGTCGCGGCGGTGGATCAGGGTGACGTGGCTGGCGATGTTGGCCAGGTAGAGGGCTTCTTCGACCGCAGTGTTGCCGCCGCCGACCACGGCGACCGGCTTGTTGCGGTAGAAGAACCCGTCGCAGGTCGCGCAGCCCGAGACGCCTTTGCCCATGAAGGCTTCTTCGGAAGGCAGTCCGAGGTATTGCGCCGAGGCGCCGGTGGCGATGATCAGCGCATCGCAGGTGTAGGTGCCGGCGTCGCCGATCAGCGTGAAGGGCTTGTCGCCCAGCTTGGCGGTATGGATGTGGTCGAAAATGATCTCGGTTTCGAAACGCCGGGCGTGTGCTTCGAAGCGCTGCATCAACTCGGGGCCTTGAACGCCGTCGGCATCAGCCGGCCAGTTGTCGACCTCGGTGGTGGTCATCAGCTGGCCGCCTTGCGCGAGACCGGTGATCAGCACCGGCTTGAGGTTGGCACGGGCGGCGTAGACCGCGGCGGTGTAGCCGGCGGGGCCGGAGCCCAGGATGAGCAGGCGGCAGTGGCGCGGGGTAGAGGTCATTTCGACTCCTTGCAGTAAGATAAGGCAGTGAGGGATTATAGCGTCAGGATAATGTTAAATCATGTTTCTCTAATATTCATTCGGCAATGACGACGTTGGCTTATGCCGACGGGCATGTCATCCTTATGACTCATTTCGAAGAAAAGAGTGCGCATGGAACAGCTGTCCGTCGGGCGCAGATCGCCTCTTCTCCTGCTGCGGTCGATTCCGCTCTTCGCAGGGCTGCCGGAGAACCAAGTCTATCAAATCGCACGCATGGCCGGGGTGCGCAAGGTTCCGCGCAATACGACCCTGGTGCGGGTCGGTGACAAGACCGATGCCCTCTACGTTCTCGTGAGCGGTAGCGCGAAGGTGCTCAATCGCGACGTCGAAGGGCGGGAAGTCATCCTGACCTTGCTCGGTGCCGGCGAGTGTTTCGGCGAAATGAGCCTGATCGACGGTTCCCCGCGTTCGGCCGACGTCGTCTCCTGCGAACCCTGCGAACTCCTGGTCATCGCCAAGTCGGATTTCGCCCATGCTCTCTCGGAGAACGTCGATTTGTGCCTGAACATCATGAAGAGTTTGGCCGACCGCCTGCGCGAAGCCAACCGCAAGATCGAAAGCCTGGCCCTGCTGGACGTCTACGGGCGGGTCGCCAAACTGCTGCTCGATTTTTCCGAACTCGAAGATGGGCGACGGGTTATCCGGCGCAAGGTCAGCAAGCAGGACATGGCCAAGATGGTCGGCGCTTCGCGCGAGATGGTCAGCCGGGTGATGAAGGACCTGGAGAGCCGCGGTTACGTGCGCAGCGAGGAAGGCTGCCTGATCCTGGCCGTCGATTGAGCTTCCGTTCCGCGATGCGGTTTGCCGGGTTCGGCCGGCTATAATGGCCCCTTGTTTGGCAACCCGGACAACCGATGGCTGTTAAATCCCAAGATTCCGCTAAGCGCGCCCGGCGCGTCGGCGCCGCCGACGAGGTGAGCCCTTTGCCGGAGAAGATCGCCGTCGTGCTGCAGGAGTCGCGCTGGCTGGCGCTGGTCGCGCTCGCCCTGTATCTCGGCCTGGCGTTGGCGGGATACCACCGCGCCGACCCCGGCTGGTCGCACGCCATCCCCAATGCTGTGTTGCAGAATCCCGCCGGCCGCAGCGGCGCCTGGCTTGCGGATCTCCTTCTTTATGTTTTTGGCATTTCGGCCTGGTGGTGGGTGATGCTGCTCGTGATGCTGGTCTGGTCGGGCTACCGCCGCCTCGACGGGTTTCGGATGAGCGACCGGCGGCCCCTGTACATCGCCCTGGGGGGCTTCCTCATTTTGCTGATGGCCAGTTGCGCCCTCGAATCGCTTCGCTTCTACACCCATCCGGCGCAACTACCACTGGCGCCCGGCGGCATGCTGGGCATGGAACTCGGCGCCCTGTGCGTGCGCTACCTTGGCTATACCGGGGCGACGCTGTTCCTGCTCTGTGCCTTTGGCGTCGGCTGGAGCCTGCTCTCGGGGATGTCCTGGCTTTCGGCTGCGGAGCGGCTCGGGGCGCTGGTCGAAGGCTGTTATACCGGCCTGCGCTGGCTGGCGGAAAGCTGGCAGGACCGGCGCATCGGGCGCGAGGTGGCGCGCGAACGCGAAGCGGTCGTGGAGGTCGAGAAGAAACGCGTCGAAACGCACGAACCGATCATCATCGAACCGCCCGCACCCAAGTCCGAGCCGCTGCCGGCCAAGGTCGAAAAGCGCATCGAGCGCGAGCGCCAGACTCCGCTCTTCCCCGAGGCGGTGCTGGGCGGCCTGTTGCCGCCCTTGCACCTGCTGGAGCCGGCGCCGGCGCAGACCGAGCGGGTGACCAACGAGAGCCTCGAATACACCTCGCGTCTGATCGAGCGCAAGTTGGCCGACTTCGGCGTCGAGGTGCGCGTGCTGGCGGCCTATCCGGGACCGGTGATCACGCGCTACGAAATCGAACCGGCGGTGGGCGTCAAAGGTGCGCAGATCGTCAACCTGGCGAAGGATATGGCACGCGCCCTGTCGATGGTGTCGATCCGCGTCGTCGAGACGGTGCCCGGAAAGTCGTGCATGGCGCTCGAACTGCCCAATCCGAAACGGCAGACGGTGCGCCTCTCCGAGATCATCTCGAGCAGCGCCTACCACAGCATGAGTTCGCCGCTGGCGATGACGCTGGGCAAGGACATCGGCGGCCAGCCGGTGGTCGTCGACCTGGCCAAGATGCCGCACCTGCTGGTTGCCGGGACGACGGGCTCGGGCAAGTCGGTGGGCATCAACGCGATGATCCTCTCTCTGCTTTACAAGTCCGAGCCCGATCAGGTGCGCCTCATCCTGGTCGACCCCAAGATGCTCGAACTGTCGATCTACGAAGGTATTCCACACCTGCTGGCGCCGGTGGTGGTGGATATGAAGCAGGCGGCGAACGCGCTCAACTGGTGCGTCGCCGAGATGGAAAAGCGTTACAAGGTCATGTCGGCGGTTGGGGTGCGCAACATCGCCAGCCTCAATCACCGCATCAAGGACGGCGAGAAGGCCGGCAAGAAGGTGCCCAACCCGCTCTCGTTGACGCCGGAAGCCCCCGAGCCGCTGACGACGATGCCGCACATCGTGGTGGTCATCGACGAACTGGCCGATCTGATGATGGTCGCCGGCAAGAAAGTCGAGCAGTTGATCGCGCGACTCGCCCAGAAGGCGCGGGCGGCGGGTATTCACCTGATTCTGGCCACGCAGCGACCGTCGGTCGATGTGATCACGGGCCTGATCAAGGCCAACATCCCGACCCGCATCTCCTTCCAGGTGTCGTCGAAGATCGATTCGCGCACCATCCTCGATCAAATGGGGGCCGAAGCGTTGCTCGGGCAGGGCGACATGCTCTACCTCGCGCCCGGTACGGGTTACCCGACGCGGGTGCATGGCGCCTTCGTTGCCGACGAGGAGGTGCATCACGTCGTCGACTATCTCAAGCGCGCTGGCGCGCCGGACTACGTCGAAGGCGTGTTGAGCAGCGGCGAGAGCGACGAAGACGGGCTGCCCAACGAGAGCGAGGGCGGCGGTAACGGCGAGTCCGATCCGCTCTACGATCAAGCCGTCGAAGTCGTTTTGAAGAACCGCCGGGCCTCGATTTCGCTGGTCCAGCGGCATTTGCGCATTGGTTACAACCGCTCGGCGCGGTTGATCGAGGCGATGGAAAAGGCCGGGCTCGTCTCGGCCATGGATGCACGCGGTGGACGTGAAGTCCTGTCGCGCAAGGAAGAGAGTTGATGAAACGTACCCTGTTGGCCGTCGCCTTGCTGGCGGCGGTGGGCGCGGCGCAGGCCGCGGCCGTCGAGAAAATGCAGCGCTTTCTCGACACCACGCGCACGCTGCGCGCTGAATTTACCCAGACCGTTGTCGGCAAGAGCGGCAAGGCGCCGCAAACCTCGTCTGGGACGATGCTGATCTCGCGTCCTGGCAAGTTCGCCTGGCTGATCGACAAGCCCTACAAGCAGCAACTCGTCGGCGACGGCGAAAAAGTCTGGATGTACGACCCCGATCTGCGCCAGGTGACGGTGCGCAAGTTCGACGCTGCGCTGGGCAGCACGCCGGCGGCGCTGCTCGTCGGCGCGCCGGACGGCAAGGGCGGCGGGCGCAGCGCGCTGGAAAGCCGCTTTACCCTGCGTGAGGCGGGGACGCGCGACGGTTTCGAGTGGCTGGAGGCGACGCCCAAGACGCCCGACAGCGGCTTTGAGCGACTCTTGATCGGTTTTGCCGGCGACGAGCTCAAAGCGATGGAGCTGTTCGACAACTTTGGCCAGACGACGCGCCTCGTCTTCGGTCGCAGCGAGCGCAATCCGGCGCTGGCCCCGACGCTCTTCAAGTTCACGCCGCCGCCCGGAGTGGACGTCATCGGCGAGTAAAGGACCATCCGCCGTGAGCGATCTTTTCGCCAGCGCGCCGGCCGTGCCGCTTGCCGAGGCGCTGCGCCCGGCAAGCATCGATGAGGTGATCGGCCAGCGCCATCTACTCGGGCCAGGCAAGCCGCTGCGCCTCGCCTTCGAGGCGCGCAAGCCGCATTCACTGATTCTCTGGGGGCCGCCGGGGGTCGGCAAGACGACGATCGCGCGCCTGATGGCCGATGCTTTCGATGCTGAGTTCGTCGCGCTGTCGGCGGTCTTCTCCGGCGTGAAGGACATCCGCGAGGCGGTGGCACACGCCGAGGCTTTACGCGCCCACGGGCGGCCGACCATCCTCTTCATCGACGAAGTCCATCGCTTCAACAAGGCGCAGCAGGACGCCTTCCTGCCCTTCGTCGAGAGCGGCCTGCTGACGCTGGTCGGGGCGACGACCGAGAACCCGTCCTTCGAGGTGAACTCGGCACTCCTGTCGCGCGCCAGCGTCTATGTGCTCTACGCCCTGTCGGAAGCCGAGATGGGCGAGTTGTTCGACCGTGCTGCGGCGCACGCGCTGCCGCACCTCGCTTTCGATGCGGCGGCGCGCGACCGCCTGATCGGGCAGGCCGACGGCGATGCGCGTCGACTGATCAACCTGCTTGAGCAGGTCGATACCGCGTCGCGGACAGCCGGAGTC
>RRZU010517889.1_pt1 | contig 15271 bp, 19 predicted proteins | sample 2165561 | NCBI WGS metagenome assembly RRZU01 (sample SAMN10456909, study PRJNA506462) | wastewater metagenome | isolation source: wastewater sludge | place: USA: Moscow, Idaho
ATTTCTCTGAAATTAATAAAAAAGAAGCAAGTTTTAATATAAAAAAAAATGAATTTGGAAAAAAATTTTGTGATTTGTTAATTTATATAAATGGAAAAGATGAAAATATTTAAAAAGAAGTTACACTTTTTAAGAGCGAAAAGAATTCAAAAAATTTTATATCGCTTATAAACTCGACACAAACTTTGTCGATATCATACTCCAGCAGAACCGGCTGCGTCTGTCTGTGAATATGTCCTTTAAAAACGTTGTTGACAGCAAAGGTATCTGTATCGATATCTCACAGAAAAAAAGCTGGGGAAACGGAGAAGTCGAGCTCATCTTCGACGATCCAGACCAAATCGAAGACGTTATGGAAATCATCGAGCAGGGATACAACCTGCAGGCAGACGGATAAAGAAGAACTTATGATCAATATAGAAGATTTTGACAAAGTGGAAATGCGGGCCGGTACGATCATCGACGTGAAGGATAATAAGAAATCCAGAAATCCCGCGTATGTCGTCACCATTGATTTCGGTGAAGAACTGGGCGTGAAGAAATCCTCCGCACAGATCACAAACCTGTATCAGCCGGAGGATCTGATCGGAACCCAGGTCATCTGCTGCGTGAACCTTACACCGATGCATATCGGATCAGTCAAAAGCGAAGTCAGGATACTCGGAACAGATTCCGAACAGGGCGTCGTTCTGCTCATACCGACGGTAGCAGTGAAAAACGGAGACAGAGTATTCTGAGTGACGGGATTTACGAAATAGATGGAACCTAAAGACAAAAGACGCGGGAACTGAAGAATTTCTCCTTCCGTCTCCGCGTCTTTTATAATGCCTCTACTCATGCAGGTACACCTTGATATTGATCCCGGTCCGCTGTCCGGTCTACCTGAGCAGCCACTCGATCTTTTCATGAATCGCCGTGATCCGATCATCCTCCGGATCGTAATACTGCTTAATCTCATCGAATATTTCAAGCAGATCCTGTGTGTCGAGAGGATCTGCCGCCCGGCTTCCGGTGCCTCCGTATCCATCAGCCTTATCCGAAAGACTGTGTTCCCGACTGTAATCGGCCAGACTGAAAGACAGATCGAAATGAGACAGATCCACATCGATCCCGCGTTCGAAATCTACATACGCTTCAACAATGCGGGAAAGCTTACGAAGAATATCGTCAGGCTCCTGATCTTTGCCGTTAAGCATGGCCGTCTCCTTATATTATAAATCGTGTTAATACCAGCTTAGCAGCCGGTTCTATCCGGCTGATTTAGTGATTATAAGAAGATTATAAAAGGAAGGCCGGGATTATTTCGGAACATCATGAGACGAGAAAAAGCGCGGCTCTTTTTGACCGCATATTGGGAATAAGCTATAATTTTTGCAAGGTCTGTTAATGACATATCCGCTAAAAATCATTTTATTGAATAAGATTAAGGAGAATTACAATGGCTGCCGAACTGGACTTTATCCTGACCTGGACCTTCATGTCCGAAACGTCTATCCCCAAAGATGTAAATAATATGCTCGTCGATGGTGAACGCGCCGTCGCCGCCTACAAGACCATCCGCGATGTCGCGATCTTTACAAACAAACGGCTCATCGTTCGCGATGCTCAGGGAATCACGGGGAAAAAGACTGAAATCTATACACTGCCCTATTCGAGCATCAACATGTATTCATCGGAAAATGCCGGCATCATTGATTTCAACTCCGAGCTCGAGCTCTGGACCCGCGCCGGCCATATCAAGATCAATCTGAAGAAGGGCGTCGATATACGAAAGCTCGATAACCTGATAGCCAGCTGTATACTGTAGCAGAACAAGGACACGGCTTATCCCCGTGTCCCTTTTTTATTTAGATTCCGCCGCTTCTAGAACGCTGATCCCGTCAGTATGTGATCAGCTCGTTAAACACCTTCACCGCGAACCGGTCCGTCATCCCCGCCATATAGTCCAGTACGGCCTGTTCATAGATCTGCCGGTTCTCAAGCCCGCCGTAGATCTTTGCGTTCCTGCAGTTCATCGCGGTCTTCCTCAGCTCCCCGTCCGGAACGATTCCCGTGTCACAGTACTGGGCGAGCCATTCCCGGAAGGACGCGATAAGCGTCGGGTAATGCTTCATCTCTCCCTGCAGCCTGTAAAACGTGTTTTCGTGATCATAGTAACCGGCGAGGGTCTCGAACAGCTGCTCGAGCACGAGCTGAGAGTACCTGAAAAACGCCGTGAATCTCGGATTGTTGTAGATATGCCGGTAGTTGTAGCCTTTGACCTCGTCAAGGAGCCGGACGTATTTCGGGCTCAGGCAGATCCCGTTCTCCGGACTGCTGTTCATGCAGGCGTCCGTGATCAGCTCGTGCATCAGCACCGTCGTGTTGATCGCGCTCACACCGCATTCCTGCGCCAGCTCGTCCAGCTCCCTCTTGTCCCTGTCGTTCAGAAAACCCAGCGCAGCCGCGTCCTCGATGTCCCGGCCCACGTAGGCGATCTTGTCGGAAATCTTGACGACGCAGCCCTCCCAGGTCGCCGGCGCGTATTCGCCGGGTTTCGTAAACGTATCGAGGTCGATGATCTCGTCCCGGGGTCTCAGGCCGTTCTCGTCCACCTCGCCGCAGTGTGAGATAATCCCGTCCCGAACGGCGTAGGTCAGACACAGGTTCCTCGACGTATCGTCGGTATTCCTCAGCAGTTCGATCTTGTCCGCAAATCGCAGGCTGTTCTGTTCGTGCCAGAAGGGTCTGTTCAGATGCCTCCGGCTTATTTCATCGATGATCTTCTCGCCCTGATGACCGAAGGGCGCATGTCCCAGATCGTGCCCGATGGCGATCGCGCTCGTAAGCTCCGTGTTGAGTCCCAGGTAACTGGCGATGGAATGACTCGCGGATTCGACATGGGCGACATGCTCCATCCGTGTGCAGATATGATCGTTCTCGATGTTAAAGAACACCTGCGTCTTATGCTTGAGCCGTCTGTAGGCCAGACTGTGCAGGATCCTGTCGTAGTCCCGCGCAAACTCTGTCCGGATCTCCCCGTTGCGGGCATGCAGATCCCCGTTTCTCGTGATCAGCTCTTCCCAGCGGTTGTCAGTTTCGTCAGCGGCTTTATTTCTATACGAATCCTTTCCCTGAAATGAATTCATTACTGCATCCCTCGATTCATCAAATTATCTGCAAAATGTCTGTTAAACGAATTAATTCTATTATATCTGCACATTATAAAAAGTCATTAGATAAATTAACGAACTTTTAAAAATTTAGCGTTTATACAACATTTACCGGATAAATCTTTACGTAATCGTATACAGTGATAGAATATAATTAACAGGCGGGAATGTTTCCCTGTTTAATATACACGGAGGTCAGTCATGCTTGAAAATACTACAATCAACGCCCATAGCAGCATTCGTATCGGCGCAGACAGGGTGATCTACTTCGATCCCTTTAAAATAGAAGACTCGCCCTGCGACGCGGATATCATCTTCATCACCCACGATCATTACGATCATTTTTCGCCGGAGGATCTTCAGAAGGTCATGAAGGAGGGGACGAAGCTCGTCTATCCCGCGACCGCCGGGAAGTCCGTCGCGAAGCTCGGTCTTACGAAATCGCAGCTCTATCCGGTCAAGCCGGACGAGTCGCTGACGGTGGACGGGATCCCCGTTGAAACGGTGCCTGCCTACAACAACGAAAAGCCCTTCCATCCGAAACGCAATCAGTGGGTCGGCTATATCCTGACACTGGACGACAACAGGATATACGTCGCGGGGGATACGGACCTGAACCGGGACGTCAGGCAGGTGGACTGCGACATCGCCTTCGTTCCTGTCGGCGGAACCTACACGATGAACACGAGAGAAGCCGCGAAGCTTGTGAACTTCCTGCGTCCGAAAATCGCCGTTCCGACCCATTACGGCAGCATCGTCGGCGAACCCGAGGACGGAGAAGATTTTGCGAGCCGGCTGGACAGCGGAATCGAAGCAAAGCTTCTGATTAAGTAGCCTGAAATCGCAAAAAATAAAAATCCCCGGAAATGATCATTTCCGGGGATCGTTTATTATCAAAAAAATGGCGGAGAGAAAGGGATTCGAACCCTTGGTACGCTTTCGCGCACACACGCTTTCCAGGCGTGCTCCTTCAACCAGCTCAGACATCTCTCCAAACAGCCGAATTCTATTATAAGTTGATTTTGTTCAGATGTCAAACCCTTTCGTGAGATTTTTCTGTCACATCATGTTAAAATAAACGGGAGGTAATTATGGAACAAAACAACGACTATGCTGCTCTTAAAAAGACAATGATAAGCGAGCTTGTGACGACACTCGTCGTGGGCTTCCTGATTTACGAGATCCTGGATCTGAACCAGAATTACACGGATCTGAATCTGATTATACCGGGCGCGCTGCTGCTCTTTATTCTGCTTCAGGGCGCCGGCTACTGGTATTACAGAATGCAGCTCGCCGGCGAGCGGAACTTCGACCGTGAGAAAGCGGTCAAAGCCTTCGCGGTTCTCGAGAAGGCGGATATCATCCTGTTCGCGGTCTATCCGGTCTGGCTGGCGGTCGCGCTGCTCGCGTTTCCCGACACCGTGTACCACGAGACCATTCTCTTCGGGGTGCTCACCGAGATCGTCGCGGCCGTCGAATATTTCAGCTGCTACCGGCAGAGCCTGAACTGGACCAACTGGAAGGAACGAAAGCCTTCGAACATCCGGATCATGCTGGACGAATACAGGGAGAAGAAAAATGCAGATACTCATTGACGCCGCCAGCTGCCCGGGTTCTGTCGCGGATATCTGCCGCGCATCCGGAAAGGCTGTCAAAGTGATCCGGGAACGCTCGGCGGATCTGTACAGACAGTCCAGCGGAGAATTCGACGCGGAGCGACAGGCTGAGGACGAGCAGGCGGAAGCCCTCGTCGGCACCGCGGGACGCGGAGATATCCTCGTGACGAAGGATCTGGACCTGGCGCCAAGACTCATCGGCACAGTGACGGCGGTGCTCCATCCCAACGGCTTTGTCTACAACCCGAGAAGCATCATGCTGCTGTCCTACGAGAACTTTATCGCGGAACAGAACCGGGCCGCCGGGCAGAAATCCGGCGAGAAGATCAAGATGCGGGACCCGAAGCTCGACAGCAGCTTCGAAGAAACACTCCACGGCTTTATCGACCCTGTCTGATCCGATGACAGGCGGCAGATTAACCGGTAAATATTTGATAAAAAGCGGTAAATTTATCCTGATATTTTCTTGACATAATCAGCGAATCCTGTTATTATTAGAGAACTGCAGCAAGCAGCTGCTGGAATAAGCTGCACTAGACGGGGAACTAGCGGTGCCCTGTAACCTGCAATCCGCTACAGCAGGGTTGAATTCCTGAAAGCGGCTTCGTTGTTCGTCGGTCTGCCCCGAAAAAGTGGTGTCGACGGCCGGACCCTTCGCAATAGAACCTTATGAACCTCGTCAGGGCCGGAAGGCAGCAGCGATAAGTAGGCAATTCTATGTGCCGGAGGATTCTCTGGTCTGAGCTAACTGTTCGGGTAACGCGGAGAACACGTTTCGCCAATGACAGGTGTGCAGTGTATTGCGGCAGCTGAACGCTCCGGACTTTTGTCCGGAGTTTTTTTATTGTCTGAATTTCCCTTTCCTCCCTATACGTAAACGATTGCCTGCGTTTGTGATATACTTAACGGCAGAAACCGGTATCCAGCCGGACTGGAGGTACCCATGGCCGCACTGCTGTCCGAACTGCGGACGAAATATAACATATTTTCAAAAACACAGAAGGAAATCGCGGATTTTATCCTGAGCTCACCGGATAACGCCGTTCTTCTGTCTATCACCGAGCTTGCGAAAAGCTGCAGCACCAGTGAAACCACCGTGATGCGCCTTCTGAAAAAGCTCGATTACGATTCATACCAGGTGTTCCGGATTAACCTTGCGAAGGAACTTACCGACGATCCCCGCGACAGCGTCAGCGAGGAGCTCACCGACGAAGATACCGTCTCGACGATCAAGGACAAGATTATCCGTCACAACGTCACATCCATCCAGGACCTCTCCCACGCACTCAGCGACGAGACCCTCGAGCAGGCTCTCCAGATGATCGAAAACGCGGACCGCGTCCTTTTCTTCGGAGTCGGCGCCTCCGGCGCCATTGCGATGGACGCCCTGCACAAATTCGGCAACATCGGCGTGAACGTCTGCAGCTACCCTGATCCGCACCTGATGGACATTATCTGTTCCCACACGTCTCCCGACGATCTGCTTATCGCGGTCTCTCATACCGGCGAAAGCCGCGAGGTTCTGACAGTCGCGGAAATCGCCCGGGGAACCGGCGCGAAGGTCATCGGTCTGACGAGCTTCGGGAATTCCAGTCTCGCGGAACTGGCGGATCTGTCCATCCTGAGCTCCACCAACGACAAGAAATATCACTCCGAAGCGATGGCTTCGAGGATCCTGCAGCTCACGATTATCGATATCCTGTACATTTCTCTCTATATGCGGAACGAGGATAAGCGCTACGAAGAGCTTAAAAAATCGAGACATGCGGTTTCTCTGAACAAGAGCTGAGAATCACTTTTAATCGACCCCGATCTGTGATAAGCTTTTTTCAATTGAACAGCGCAGGGGAGCTTGTTTATCAGGCTGAGAGGAAGCAGAAGCTTCGACCCTTTTACCTGATGCGGATAATGCCGCCGTAGGAAGTCAAGCTTTACGGACCATAACGGGAATCATCCAGTCGGATGATTCCTTTTTTATTTGTCTGACGATGTTCTACTTGTTCTAAACGAAAGGAAGCTTATGAATTATTCAACGCAGATGGATGCCGCAAGAAAAGGGCTTGTCACACCAGAAATGGAAGCAGTCTCGGTAAAGGAAAACATTCCGATTGACCGGCTCATGGAGCTGATGGCTCAGGGCAGGGTGATCATCCCGTGCAATAAAAAGCACACGTGCATCTCCCCTAACGCTCTGGGTTCGATGCTCAAGACGAAGATCAACGTAAATCTCGGAACCTCCCGGGACCTGACGGATCTCGACATGGAATACGAAAAGGTAAGCAGCGCGGTCGATCTCGGCGCGGAAGCCATCATGGACCTGAGCTCCTTCGGCGATACGCAGAAGTTCAGACGCAGGCTCACCGCAGAGTGCCCCGCGATGATCGGCACGGTCCCGATCTACGACGCCGTCGTGTACTACCACAAGCCTCTGATCCAGATCACCGCCGACGAATGGATCGACATCGTCCGGATGCACGCAGAAGACGGCGTCGACTTCATGACCATCCACTGCGGGATCAACCGGGATACCGTCGAAAAATTCAAGCGCAATAAACGGCTCATGAATATCGTCTCCCGCGGAGGTTCGATTATCTTCGCGTGGATGGAAATGACCGGAAACGAAAACCCGTTCTTCGAACGCTTTGACGAGATCCTTGAGATCTGCCGGGAATACGACGTGACCCTCAGCCTCGGAGACGCCTGCCGTCCCGGCTCCATCGCAGACGGAACCGACGCCTCACAGCTGTCGGAACTCATCGCCCTGGGCGAGCTCACGAAACGCGCCTGGGCGAAGGACGTCCAGGTCATGATCGAAGGTCCGGGCCATATGCCCCTCAACCAGGTTGCCGCCAATATGGAAATCGAAAAGACGCTGTGTTACGGCGCACCCTTTTACGTCCTCGGACCCATCGTCACCGATATCGCGCCGGGTTACGACCATATTACATCGGCCATCGGCGGAGCGGTCGCCGCGATGAGCGGCGCATCCTTCCTGTGCTATGTCACACCGGCTGAGCATCTGCGTCTCCCCGACCTCGACGACGTGAAGGAAGGGATCATCTCTGCGCGCATCGCCGCCCATGCCGCCGATATCGCGAAGGGTGTTCCCGGCGCCGCGGACTGGGACAACGATATGAGCCAGGCCCGTAGACAGCTGGACTGGGACAAGATGTTCTCCCTCGCCATCGACCCCGAAAAGGCCAGAAGCTACCGCGCGTCCTCGAAGCCCGAAAAAGAAGACACCTGCAGCATGTGCGGAAACTTCTGCGCCGTGAAGAACGTGAACCGGATCCTCGAGGGAGAAATCATTTCGATCTTCGACGAATAAACAGTCTGCAAAGTATGCAGCCGAATTTTCAGGAATCTTCGGAAGGACTTATCCACAGTTCAGATCAAAACGGTGGATAAATAACAGTGGATAACGAGCAGCATAGATGCAGAAACGGCACTGGCGCATAAGCGTCGGTGCCGTTTTATTTTAGAATCTTTTCGCTTTTCATCATTCACTTCTCAGCTATCCCACATCGAGATCTGTATTGTCGGCCAGCACGACAAGCCCCGGATATTTGTCCGTGTCCCTGAACTCCGGCACGAGCCGTTTTCTGAAATCCTTCGTGAGCTGCGTATCCTCAGGATATCGTCCGCCTCCGCCCATGTACAGGTTCAGGTAGACGCGTCTGAAGAGTTGCAGCGCGGTTTCGATATCGCTCCTGAGCTGCTTCTCGGTCTGCCCTTCCATGCCGTACAGCAGGCAGCACTCGTCGTAGATCTCTGCGATCTGCTCCGGAGTCACGTCCTTCCCGATTCCCTTGATCATCACATCCTCGCGGTAATCCGCATTGAAGGTCTCGATTCCGATCCTCGCGGACAGGCGGATTCCTGCGGCCGCCAGCTCTTCTCTGAGCTTTCTCGTACGCTGTGCATACGCCCAGTGTGTCTCCGTCGAAAGCTCGGATATTTCCTTCTCCCGGCAGATCCGGAGGATCAGCTCTCTGGTCTGCTCCGGAAGCTCGAACCAGGATCCTGAATTAATCACTGTGAGTCTTCCCGTCTCTCCCGTCACGTGAGCGAGCACCGACTCGTTGAGCGGCACCGACTGTTCGTCGCAGGCGCTGTCGAAATAATAGTCGCAGAAGCTGCATTTCTTCCAGAAGCAGCCCCGTCCCTGCAGCAGGACCATCTCGGTTCCGGGATCGCTGTCCGGTGACAGGGAGTAACGGATATCTACCGGGTTCACTTCGCTTCGGGAAGCTCCAGCGCCCGGCGCCATTCCGCTTCCTTAAAGCCGGGGATCACGGTGTCTCCGAGTACGAACAGCGGCCGCTTGATAAGCATGCCGTCCGACGCGAGAAGCTGCGTCATTTCCTGCGCGCTCATATCGGCGAGCCTGTCCTTAAGTCCCAGCTCCCGGTACTTCATGCCGCTGGTATTGAAAAACCGTCTTTCAGGAAGACCGGATTTTTCGATATACGCTTCAAGCTCCTGTGCGGTCGGCGGATCTTTGACGATATCGTCATAGGTGAACGCGACGCCGTTTTCTTCAAGAAACTTGACCGCCTTCCGGCAGGTCCCGCATTTCGGATAACAGTAGACAACGAGCTGTTCCATCCTAGGCCTCTTTCAGCTCCTCGAGCTCTTCCGCAGTTTCGATGATATCGTTCAGGAAAAATTCGTCGATGACCTTCGCAACCGCGTGTTCGTCATTCGTTACCGTGACAATATCCGCGATTTCCTTAACGTTGGGCATCGCGTTTCCGACCGCGATGCCCAGGCCTGCCATCTCGATCATCTTGACGTCGTTATTGCTGTCTCCCATCGCGATGCAGGATCCGAGACCGTGTCCCATTACCTTGCACAGCCCCTTGAGCGCGGCGCCCTTGCTGCATTCTCTGCTGTTCGCTTCGCCGTTGCCCTCCGCAGAACGGATCAGCTCCATCGTCGTTTCCTTTTCAAGACGGTCCATGACGATTTCTTTTATTTCAGGTGTACGCATGAAGAAATTAAATTTTTCGACGTGGCCGTTTTCGATCAGATCCTCATATTCTTCGATCGTGATCGGATGGACGTTCGTATCGAAAAATTCCCAGTAGGCTTCCGGAACAAATTCACGCAGACGCCTGTACTGCTCTTCCATCACTACCGAGCGTCCGTTGGTATAGATTTCCGGGAAGACGTCGTTTTCCCGGAAAATTTCATACGCCTTCCGCTTGTCTTCTCTCGTTATCGGTATTTCAACGATCGTTTCATTGGTCAGAACGTCCGCAACCCGCGCGCCGTTCGACGTGATCGCGTACTGGATCCCGGGGATCTCGATAATCTCCTTCGGGACCATTGACAGCGCTCTTCCTGTGGCCGGCAGTACGGTTATTCCCGCATCGATCGCCTTCTTGATCGCTTCGAGATTTTCCTCGCTAAGCGTCACGTCGCTCGACAGCGTTGTTCCGTCCATGTCCAGTGCCAGTACATCGTATTTCATCGGTCCTCCTTATAATTCACTTGTCCAGCCGCTTTATTCGGCTTCTGCTGGATGCAGAAAGCCTGCAGGATTATCTTATCATCATGGCGGTCAAAAAGTTCTGATTCCTGTACTGTAATCATTTGCCGATTTTTGCGCGGGGTATAAACGTAACCAGCCGGATTTATCCGGAAACGCAAAACTGAAATATCAAACAGGAGGCATTAAAATGTATCAGGAAAAACCGGTCCGCCCGGACGCAGAGGGCGAACCCGAAATTCTGTCTGCGGAACGGATTGAAAAGAAAAACACTGCCCTCACGGCCACGGTCCGGAACACGGTCACGGTCCTAAACACGGTCACTGCGGCAAGCACGGCGGCAAGGACCGCGGGCGTATCTATGAAGAAATGAGAAAGCTCACATTCTGCTGCGGTGCCGCGTTCGGCATGGCTGCAGCCGCGCTGCTTCTGACCGTTCATCATCTGGATCAGCACTGACCGCAGGGCATCGGACTCTATCCGATCAGCACATTCCTGTTCGAAGATGAGTAATTAAAAAAAGCCCCGCGGGGCTTTTTTTAATTACGATGCAGAATAGTATTTGAGCTTGTCACGAAGAGCCGATTCCGGCTGCAGTCCGACGATCGTTTCGACGACTTCGCCGTCCTTGAAGATCTTCATTGTCGGTACGCTCATAACTCTGTACTGAGAGGCAAGCTGCTGGCTCTTATCGATATCTACCTTATAGATATTGACCTTGCCTTCGAATTCAGGCGCCAGTTTTTCCAGTGTCGGCGCGAGAGCCTTGCAGGGTCCGCACCATGTCGCGAAAAAGTCTACCAGGACAATTCCCTTGCTGTCGAGAACGAGATCTTTAAATTCACTTGCGTTAATTACCTTTGCCATAATAATCTCCTGTCTTTATTTTTTCAATCAGGCCGTCAACCTCGGCCATTCCTTCGGAGTTTTCCTCGGGTTTTACCGCATCTGTGCCGGGAATTCCGACCAAGCCGACCATTTCGGCATTGAAATCCGGAATCCAGTATTTGTATACCCCTTTTATACCCTCAAACTGCTGAGGATAAGGTCTGGATCCGCCGATGTGGACTGCGGCGAAGCCTTTATGGTTTATACCGCTCCTGTCCTTTAAATTGTACAGCATCTGGCATCTATCAATCAACGCCTTAAGTCTGGAAGGAAACGAAGTAAAGTAGACGGGCGAGACGATCAGGACAAGATCCGTATGTTCGAGTTCATTGTAGATCCATTCCATATCATCATTTTTGATGATGCATTCACCCTGATGATCCAGACAGTAGTCGCATCCGATGCAGGCCTCGATACGCACCTTGTTCACATCGACCTTCGTGATCTCCTCGCCGGACAGACGGTCCACGATGTAATCGTACAGGCGGATCGTATTGCCGGTTTCATTGTTGCTTCCCATTATCGCCAGTATTTTCATCTTCTCCTCCTGTGATTCCCGTAAATAAATTCTTATCCATTCCTGCGTCAGGCTATCAGAAAAAACAGCGGAAGTCCTGTTATAAAAACGCAAAAAATAAAAAACCCTGAAACCGCAATGAGTGTTTCCAGGGTCATTTTTATTAGTCTTCCGGAGAGATTGCTTCAACCGGGCACTGTTCTGCGCATGTTCCGCAGTCGATGCAGGTCGATTCGTCGATTTCGTAGATAGCACCTTCAGAAATCGCTTCAACCGGGCAGACATCTGCGCATGAACCGCAGGCGATGCACGCGTCTGAAATATGGTAAGCCATTTTGTTACCCCTTTCTTTATATATGGTTTCATTATAGCTCAGGGTATTGAACGTGAAAAGGTTATTTCGTGTGTTTTTTTCGTCTCTGGGCGCCTGTATAGCTGCGTCCACCGCGTCCGTGTCCGTTTCTGGGCTTTTCGTCATGCTTTTCGGTCCGCTGTTCCTTATGAGGCGCTTCCGCCTTTTTCGCCGGCAGATCCGGATACGAATCCGCGTTCTGCTTGAACGTTTCGAGCTCGTCCAGTGTAAAGCTCTTAATCTCGATCTCGTCCTTTTCGTTGCGGACCTTCGCCAGCACCCGTTCCTCGAGAGTCTTGAGCTTGAAGACCTCCGCCGGTCCGTCGGGCGTCTTGAAACGCCAGCCGATCCTCGGCAGTTTCTTCGAGATCTCCTCGTAATACGCCTGCTCATAGGTCAGGCAGCACAGCAGACGTCCACAGATCCCTGAGATCTTCGTCGAGTTCAGGGACAGATTCTGTTCCTTCGCCATCTTGATGGATACCGGGAAAAATTCGCCGATCCATTCCGAACAGCAGCAGGGCCGCCCGCAGATTCCGATTCCGTTAAACGTCTTGGCTTCGTCGCGCACGCCGATCTGGCGCAGCTCGATTCTGACTCTGAATTCCGATGCGAGATCCTTGACGAGATCCCGGAAATCGACCCGTCCTTCCGCCGTAAAATAGAAGACGATCTTCTTCTTGTCAAAGGTGTATTCGACGTCGATGAGCTTCATCTGAAGACCGCGGTCCGCCGCACGCTGAGAGAAGACCTCCCTGGCGTGAGCTTCCTTTTCCTTAAGCTCCTGATGAGAGCGCTTGTCCTCGGGAGTCGCGCGTCTTAAAACGGGTCTCAGATTTCCGTGGACATCCTCTTCGGGGATCTCCCGTCTCGCATAGGCGACTTCGCCGAATTCCCGGCCCTTGGCCGTTTCGACGATGACGTTCTCGCCCACTTCGAGCGAAATCTCGCCCGGATCAAACTGATATATTTTTCCGACGGGCTTAAACCGCACGCCGATTACTGACTGATTCATCTATATGTACTCCGCTTGTCTGTAATTTGATCAGGCAGCGTTCCCACTGCAATCTTAAATTTATATTATATTGCAGATTCTCCATCAATTCAAGCAGTATCGATTCGAGGTCTGCGATCCCTGCCGCCTGTTCAGGTGAGGCCAGCATGATCCTGCGCAGCTTTTCTGCAAAATATGAGAGCGTCTCCGACGAGATCTCGGGCGACTCCGCGCATCGTTCCGCCAGCTTGTAGATCGCGCTCTTTTTCCCTGAAAGCACCTGTGTGAGCATCCGCCAGCTCATCTCCAGCTGCTCCAGCGTTTCAGGACTTTCGTTAAGCCTGATCGCTTCGGCCGGCGTCTGCGCATCGGGAATATCCGGCAGTCCGAGATCCGTCAGAACCTGAGCCAGCTCCTCTCCCGTCAGATCTCCGAAGGGAATCTTCTCGCACCTGCTCAGCACCGTCGGAATGATCCGGTCCGTTCGTGATGTCACAAGGACGAAAATATTGTTCGCGGGCGGCTCCTCGAGGGTCTTGAGCAGCGCGTTCTGGGCTTCCGGAGTCATCTTGTCCGCGTTGTCGATGAGGATTCCCCGAATCCCGCCTTCCAGGGGCAGAACCGTTACCTTCTGGATCACGTCCCGAACCTCGCCGATCTTGATCGTCGCGTTCTTGCCGGAAGCCTCTTCACCGAGACTTATGAAATCCGGATGGGCGCGCCTTCCGACGAGATTTCTGACACGATCCGGATCCGCGGAGCCCTTCGCGATCTGCTCCGCGAGGAATTCCGCGGCAAGCTTCCGCTTTCCCGTTCCCTCCGGACCGTGAAACAGGTAGGCGTGAGAGACCTGATTCTCTGTGCTCTGCTTCTGCAGCAGAGCCTTCTGACGCCCATGTCCGCGGATATCATCGAACATGATCCGCTCCTCCGGAATCGTCCTTTGTCTCGAGAAACGCCAGCGTCTTTTCCGTGAGCTCGGTCCCGATATCGTCGATGCTTCTGAGCTTTCCGGCATCCACGCAGTCGATTTTCGTCCAGCCGCACCGCCTGATCAGCCCGTCGGCGCTTTCCGCCGCCCTTGCCAGATATTCGGGATCCGCCTCGTGAATATCCTCCGCCTCACCCGTCTTCTCCGCTCTCGCGTCGATGAGCATCTTCGAGACCTCGGGCGGCAGATCGAGATAGAAGACAAGATCCGGCTTCGGGATCCCCAGCTGTTCGTATTCGGTCTTCTCAAGCCAGGTCAGAAATTTTTCCCGCTGGTCGGCCCCCGCGATCTTCGATGCCTGATGGATCATGTTGGACGTCGTGTAGCGGTCCGTGATCAGGATTCCGCCGTCGTTATAAAACTCTCCGAACTCGCGCATAAACGCATCGTACCGGTCCAGGGCATAAAACAGCGAGGCTGCGGCAGGAGCGACGTCGTCCGGCCTGTCTCCGTACTCGCCGCCGAGATAGCGGCGGATAAAGACCGAAGCCTCGTCCTCGTAGCGCGGGAACGAGAGTCTTCGCACCGGGAGTCCCCGTTCGAGCAGCGCTTTCTCAAGCCTTCTGCTCTGCGTTTCTTTTCCGGATCCGTCGGTCCCTTCGACTGCAATGATCGTTCCCATCTCTGTTCCTCTTCTTATACTATTACTTCTGATACTATTACGATGATTTCAAAAATCTGATGCTGCCGACAGCGTATCACACTCAGGGCTGTTCTGCCGCGACAGCTTCCACTGCCGGTCCGTCCGAACTCTCTCTGATCCCCTGAGGCTGTTCACCGGATTCGATTCTGTCCAGAATTGCCGATATCTGATCTGCCCCTATTCGCGCCCCCGGGATCAGCACGGGTATGCCGGGCGGATACGGAATGACGAAGCCCGCCGATATCCGATCCAGCGCTCCGGTCAGAGGTACGAATTCCGAAGCCGCACGTACAGCCTCGCCCGGATCGAGTCCGAGCTCGAACAGCTCGTCACCGTGTTTCTGCTGATTCGCGTTCTCCGCTCCCGTGCTTCTGTCCTCCGGCATCGGCCGTTCCTTCTGGCCTGACGCCGGCTTCTCGCCGGCATGGATCTCATTGAGGTACTCGGCCGCTTCGCACAGCAGGTCCAGATCCTCAGCCGTCGTCCGGATTCCGGTCATCATCAGAATCTCCGTCGGATAGACCGCCTCTGGAACGATTCCGAAACGGTCTCTCAGGATCTTCTCGTCACGGTATCCGTCCGCGGTTCGGAACAGCCATTTGGAGCTGTCGAAACGCTCCGCCG
>RRZU010111263.1_pt1 | contig 15270 bp, 15 predicted proteins | sample 2165561 | NCBI WGS metagenome assembly RRZU01 (sample SAMN10456909, study PRJNA506462) | wastewater metagenome | isolation source: wastewater sludge | place: USA: Moscow, Idaho
CTTCGCGGGCGTCCCCGACGCTTTCCAGCGGCTGTGGACTCCTCATCGCATGGTGTACATCGATGGGGAGAACAAGCCCGCCGATGCGGGGGAGCATGCCTGCCCCTTCTGCCGGGCCCCGGGTCTTCCCGATGAGCAAGGGCTCGTCGTCGCGCGCGGCGAGACCTGCTTCGTCGTGTTGAACCTGTACCCCTATAACCCCGGCCACGTGCTGGTGTGCCCCTACCGGCACGTCTCTGGCTACGTCGATCTGTCCGTGGCGGAGACCCACGAGTTGGCCGTCATGACTCAACATGCCATGCGCGTGTTGGCGTCGGTCTCCCATCCTCAGGGCTTCAATCTGGGGATGAATCAAGGCGACATCGCTGGGGCAGGTATCGCGGCACATCTCCATCAACACGTGGTGCCTCGCTGGCAAGGCGACGCCAACTTCTTACCCGTGGTGGCGCGGACCAAAGCTGTCCCGCAACTGCTGGGGGACACCCGGGATCTCTTGGCGTCCGCCTGGGATGCCGGATGAGCGCACCGCCTCGGACACCCTCCCGCCCCGACGCCTCGATGGATCTGTTGAACCATCTGCGCCGAGACGCGTTGGATCCGAGCTATCTCGCCGCTGCACAAGAACACGGCCCGCGGCGTCGAGGCTGGGTGGTGGCACCAGCTTTAGTTGTCGTCGGCTCGCTGTTCGGGGTCGCCATCGCGACCACCTGGCGCAGCGCGCCCGATGCTGCCCACGAGCGGGCCGCCATCATCGAACGCATCACCGCCACCGAGCATCGCATCGATGAACTCAGCGCCCAGGCGGCCACGCTGGACCAAGAAGTTCGTGAACGTCGACGCTCAGCGGGGACGCTCACCGCCGCCCAGCAGGCACGCGTGGACCAACTGGGCCCCCTGACGGGCGCTGACCCGGTGACGGGCCCGGGGATCCGCCTCACCGTGGATGACGGCCCCGAGACGGTGTCGGGCTCACGTGTCGTGGACACCGACCTGCGCATGGCCACCAACGGCCTGTGGGCGGCCGGAGCCGAGGCCGTGTCCATCAACGGCTACCGCCTGTCCGCCAGGACAGCGATCCGCAACGCTGGCGGGGCGATCACGGTGGACTATCGCTCACTATCGCGGCCCTACGTTCTCGAGGCGATCGGCGACCTCGATACACTCGGGACCGCGTTCCCGACCACCGAGGGAGGTCGTTGGCTTGAAGGGCTGAAGGAGCACTACGGCATGCAGTCAACCATGGAACGTGTCCGATCGCTCACGCTGGGGGCCGATCCCGGCCTCGATATCACGCACGCGCGCGCGGTTCGGTAGGAGGGAGAACAAGCATGCTAGCCATTATCGGACTCGTGGTGGGCATCGTGGTGGGCATCGTCCTGCAGCCGAGCCTGCCGCCTCAGGTGCAGCCATACCTGCCGATCGCCATCGTGGCGGCCATGGATGCCATCTTTGGGGGGTTTCGGGCCTACCTCGACCGCATTTTCGACGACAAGGTCTTCGTGGTCTCGTTCATCTCCAACGTCCTCATCGCCGCCTTGATCGTGTGGGTGGGCGATCTCATCGGGGTCGGCACGCAACTCTCCACCGCCGTCGTTGTCGTCTTGGGAATCCGGATCTTCACCAACGTGGCCGCGATTCGCCGAAAGCTCTTCCATGCCTGAGCGCGAACCTGACGCCGAGGAGGCCGTCTCCGCCCCCGCGCCGGGGGCCGAGGACGATGCGCCCGTCGCGAATCCCGAGCCGTCGCCTCTCGAGCCCCGCACCTGGCGCGAGATCGGAGCCGACCTGCTGCGCCCCGGGCGATCACAAGTCGTCTTGGCGGTCATCTTGCTGCTGTGTGGTTTGGGCGTGACGATGCAGATCACCGCGCAACGGGATCAGCGATACTCGACGCTGCGGCAGGACGAGTTGGTTGCCATGCTGGATGACGTCACCGGCGAGACGAGACGACTGGAATCCGACATCGCGACGCTCGAGCGCACCCGAGACCAGTTGGCGACCGGAGCCGACGCCGACGCGGTCGCTCGAGCGGAGGCCCATCGGCGATTGGACGCCCTGGAGTTGCTGGGTGGCACCGTTCCGGCACGCGGCCCAGGGATCCGGATCACCATTTCTGATCCGCAGGGAAAGCTGACCCCCGAGATTTTGCTCAATGCGGTGGAGGAGTTGCGGGACGCCGGTGCCGAGGTCTTGGCAGTGGGGGATGTCCGCTTGGTGGCCAGCAGCGCGTTCACCGTGTCGACCACGGGGGTGCTGCAGGTCGACGGTCACGCCGTCGCGCGCCCCCTGGTGATCTGGGCGATGGGTGACCGTGACACGCTCGCCGAAGCCACCCGTTTTCGTGGGGGACTCGTGAGCACGATCGAAGGTGATCGGGTTGGCGGGAGCGTGGTCGTGACCAAGCTGGACACGATGGACATCAACGCGACGGTGATCCCCAAACCGATGCGCTTTGGCCGCCCCGTCTAGCCGACGAGCGGCTTGCTGCCGCGCGCGAGCACGGCCAAACCGATTAGGCTGACGTACAGGCGGCCATCCAGGCCCACGATGAGGAGGAGAACGTGTTCCCCGAGGATCTTCGCTACACCGACAAGCACGAGTGGGTCCGGGCCGGCAACGGCGAGACGGTGCGTATTGGGATCACCGACTTCGCCGCCGAGGCGCTGGGCGACATCGTGTATGTCACGCTCCCGCAGGTCGGTGAGGAGGTCGCGACCGACGACTCTGTGGCCGAGGTGGAGTCCACCAAGAGTGTCTCTGAGGTGTACGCCCCCTTGTCGGGCGTCGTCACCGCCGTCAACGAGCAACTGGTGGACGCACCCGAGACGGTCAACAAGGATCCCTATGGCGACGGATGGCTGTTCGAGGTCGAACTGCAGGACTCCGGCGAACTCGATGATCTGCTCGACGCGGACGCCTACGCGGCCATCGCGGGGGAGTAGTCTAAGAAACCCTGTCCCGGTGTGCCGGGCTTTGACACGCTGTCGTTAAGGAGGAATGCGCCCATGTTCAGGTGCCCAGAGTGCGGCCACGAGACTGCGGAAGCCGTCAACTTCTGCCCCAACTGCGGCGCGGCCTTGAAGACGAGTACGGGTGACACCACGCGTGTCATTCCTCTCCCGCCGCAACTGGGCGATGACACCGGGGAACTCACCGACCCGGCACTTCGAGCGCTAGCCGACGTTCCCCCGGGCGGGGCCGTCTTGGTCGTGGTACGCGGGCCCAACGCCGGTTCGACCGTTCTGCTCGACCAAGAGACCATCACTGCGGGGCGGCATCCGCAATCCGACATTTTCCTCGACGACGTCACCGTCTCGCGGCATCACGCCAAGTTCACCGAACGCGGCGGTCACCACTGGGTGGGCGATCTCAACAGCCTGAACGGAACCTACGTCAACCGCACCCTGATCGATGGGGAAGTGGCGCTGAGGTCCGGCGATGAGGTGCAGATCGGTAAGTTCCGCCTCGCATACCTGGTGGCGCCGTCCGGGCGTAGCTAATGCCGGCCCCGAGCTCGCGGAGCATCGGGCAAGTCCTCAAGGTACTCAAAGAGGACTTCGAGGACATCAGCATCTCCAAGATTCGCTTCTTGGAGGGCGAAGGACTCGTCTCGCCTGAGCGCGCGCCCTCGGGGTACCGCCGCTATTCCGATCAAGACATCGCACGCTTGCGTTACATCCTGGAAGTGCAACAAAAGCACTACCTTCCGTTGAAGGTCATCCGGGAGCATCTGGAGAAGCTGGACGCGGGCGAACAGCCCGTCGCCAGTGGCGCGTCGGAGCCGCCGCCTCTGGAGCCTGTGGTCACCCCTACGCCGCCCGAGCGCCAACCTCACGCCAAGCGCCCGATCAACATCCCTCGGCGCGAACTCCTGCGCCTGTCAGGGCTGAGCGAGAACCAACTCAGCGAACTGGAGCGTCACGCCCTGGTGGTGCCGCGGCGGGGCACGGTTCAGTACGGCCGCGATGCCCTCACGATCGCGGTCGCAGCCCGCAAACTCGCCGCCTACGGCATGGACGCTCGCCACCTTCGCGCTATCAAGCAGGCCGCGGAACGAGAGGCGTCGTTGATCGAACAGTCACTCACCCCGCACGTCCGCCATCGATCCGGCTCTCGTCAAGCGATCGCCGACGTGATGCAGTTGGTCCTGTACGCCCATGCGGCACTGCTCCGCTCTACCATCACGTCCTAGGGGTGTTCGATGATCCCGATGATCTTCAGTGAGGTCCGCGTCACCAGCGTGGCCGACACTCCTGTGCTTCTCCTGCGTGAAGCTCAGGGCGAACGCTACGTGCCGATCTGGATCAGCGCCGCCGGCGCCAATGCCATCTTGTCGGCGTTGGAAGACCCGCCCGACGAGCATCCCAGCAGCCACGATCTCATCGTGCACCTCGTCGCCGCCTTGGATGGCGTGGTGGAAGAGGTGTCCATCACCGATGTGTGTGAGGGCATCTTTACCGCCCACATGCGCGTGGGGCAGACCACGGTGCCGTGTCGTGTGTCCGATGGCATCGCCGTGGCCTTGCGTTGCGCGGCGACCATCCTCGTCGCTGAATCGGTCCTGGATCGGGTCGGGGCATTCCTGTGTCCCGGTGAACCTGCCTCGGAGTCGGATGATCAGATGGAGCAGTTCCGCGCCTTCCTCGACACGCTGCGACCCGAAGACTTCGATCCAGACGGCGGCGAACCGGAGGAACCCTGAGGCGACCCTTCAGAGTTCCGCACCCCCACGGGGGCCCGCGGCGTGTCGGGAGAAGGCTGGTGCCGTGCCGACCGCTACCGTCATACTGGTTGTTGGACGCGAACCTGCAGGAGGCATGGTGGAAGCATCGAAGGTCGAGGTGCCGAGCACGGCTGGGCTGCAGGACGTCTTGTTCGAAGGCGACTTCGCACCGCTTCCTGAGGACATCGGTTTTCGAGGCCCGATCGCCTGCAACGCGGCAGGAATCACCTACCGCCAACTCGACTATTGGGCACGCACCGGCCTGGTCGTGCCCAGCATCAAGGGTGCCGACGGGTCGGGTTCGCACCGCCTGTACGGCTTCCGCGACATTCTCCTGCTGAAGGTCGTCAAACGCCTGTTGGATGTCGGCATCTCCTTGCAGCAGATCCGCGCGGCGATTCTCCACCTGCGCGAGCGTGGGGTCCGTGATCTGACGGCGGTGACGCTGATGAGCGACGGGGTTTCGGTCTATGAGGCCGTCTCCGACGAGGAGATCATCGATCTGGTTCACGGTGGCCAAGGAGTGTTCGCGATCGCGTTGGGCCGCGTGTGGCACGACCTGGAGGGCAACCTGGCAACGCTGCCCACCGAACGCGCCGCCCAGGCCGAGGAGCCTGCCGCACCCTCCGGCCTCGATGAACTCGCCGCGCGGCGCGCCGCTCGCAACGTCGGCTGACCCTCTTTGCCGCGCCGTTGGGCGCGATAGGTTAGGGCTCACAGACCTCTCCGCCCGGGTGACAGGCGCCCGGCCTCGGCGAGGTGAGGGATGGAGCCATGGAACCGTTCGAGACTCGTCACGTTGGTCCCGATGCCGCTGCCCGCTCGACGATGCTGCAACGGCTCGGTTTCTCCGATCTTGATGCCCTGACCGCTGCGGCCCTCCCCGCCGAGATCGCGATGGAAGGCCCCCTGGACCTCCCCGCGGCACGCTCAGAAGCCGAGGTCCAAGCCGACCTGATGCGGATGGCCCAGACCAACCAGCCGGGGCGCGCCATGATCGGTTTGGGGTATTACGGAACTCTCACGCCCGCAGTGATCCGCCGCAACATTCTGGAGAATCCGGCCTGGTACACCGCTTACACCCCTTACCAGCCAGAGATCAGCCAGGGGCGGCTGGAGATGCTGCTCACCTTCCAAACGATGATCGCTGACCTGACCGGGCTGCCCGCCGCGGGAGCCTCACTGTTGGACGAGGGGACTGCCGTCGCAGAGGCCGTCGGTGTTGCCCGCCGCCGCCAGCGTTCCGGCTCGGTGGTCGTCGTCGATGCGGGGATCCTTCCGCAATCGCTGGCGGTCCTGCGGACGCGAGCCCTGGCTTTGGGCGTCGAGATCGTTGCCAGCGCCGATCCCGTGCAAGCAGTGACCGAGCACGATGCGTTTGCGGTCGTCGTGCAGACACCCGCCACTGATGGGACCATCCGTTCCGTTGAGGAACTCTCTGCCCTGGCGACCCGTGCACACGATCAGGGGGCGCTGGTGATCGCCGCAGCCGATCTCCTCGCGCTCACCGTCATGCCCGCGCCCGCCACCTGGGGTGCTGACATCGTCGTCGGCTCGACGCAACGCTTCGGCGTCCCCCTGTTCTACGGGGGGCCGCACGCGGCCTACATCGCCGTCGGGCCAGGGATGGAACGCCAACTGCCCGGCCGTCTCGTCGGTCTATCTCAGGACCGTCATGGGACGCCCGCGCTCCGCCTTGCCCTCCAAACCCGGGAGCAGCACATCCGCCGTGAGAAGGCGACCTCCAACATCTGCACCGCGCAGGTTCTCCTGGCCATCGTCGCCGCCGCGTATGCGATTTACCACGGGCCGGGTGGCCTGCGCGGCATCGCCCACGACATCGCCACGGCGACGCGACGCCTGGCGGCAGCCCTGCACGCTGCTGGCTACACCCTCGCCTCGGAGACCTTCTTCGACACCGTGACTGTCTCGACGCCCGATGGCGCCGCCCAGATCGTCGAACGCGCTCGTGAGAACGGCGTCCACCTGCGGTTCGTGGACCCCGACCACGTCGGCATCAGTGTGGGGGAGGACACCTCCGAAGCCGACCTCGCCACGGTCGCCACCGCGTTCGGCGCCACCCTCACCCACGACGAGTACGGCGCCTGGGGCCAGCCGGAACGGCCACAGGATTACTTGAGCCACCCGGTGTTCCACCGGTACCACTCCGAAACCGAGATGATGCGCTACCTCCGCGCACTCGCCGCACGGGACTTCGCGCTGGACCAGGGCATGATCCCGTTGGGATCGTGCACGATGAAGCTCAACCCGGCAGCCGCCCTGGAGACGATCAGCTACCCGGGCTTCGCGAACCTGCATCCGTTCGTCCCCATCCACGACGCGCAGGGGTACGCGGCCCTGATCACCGGCCTGGAGGCGCAACTCGCGGCCATCACCGGATACGACGCCGTGAGCCTGCAACCCAACGCGGGGAGCCAAGGCGAGTTTGCGGGTCTGATGGCCGTACGGTCCTACCACCACGCCCAGGGGCACCCCGAACGTGTGGTCTGCCTCATTCCCGCGTCCGCGCATGGCACAAATGCGGCCTCGGCAGCCATGGCAGGCATGGAGGTCGCCGTGGTCAAGACCGCCGACGACGGTGCCATCGACTTCGACGACTTGAGCGCCCAGGTCAGCAGATACGCCGATCGGCTCGCCGTCATCATGATCACCTACCCCTCCACCCACGGCGTGTACGAATCACGCGTGCGGGAGTTGTGCGCGCTCGTCCATGATGCGGGCGGTCAGGTTTACGTGGACGGAGCGAACCTCAACGCGTTGATGGGCTTGGCGCAGCCTGGCCGATTCGGCGCCGACGTGAGCCATCTGAATCTGCACAAGACCTTCGCCATTCCGCACGGCGGCGGCGGTCCCGGCGTCGGTCCGGTCGCCGTGCGCGAGCACCTGGCCCCCTACCTGCCCAACCATCCACTGGTGGCCGACGCCGGTCCGGTCACCTCCTATGGCCCGGTTTCCGCGGCTCCCTACGGGTCGGCAGGCATCCTGTCCATCTCTTACGCGTTCATCGCCTTGATGGGCCCGGAACTGCGCCACGCCTCGCAAGGTGCGGTGTTGGCCGCCAACTACGTGGCGTCGCGGCTGCGCGAGCGCTACCCGATCCTGTACGCCGGAGCGAACGGGCTCGTGGCGCACGAGTGCATCGTGGACCTTCGTCCGCTCACCAAGCGCACGGGCGTCAGCGTCGACGACGTCGCCAAACGCCTGATCGACTACGGATTCCACGCACCAACCATGAGCTTCCCCGTCGCGGGCACCCTCATGGTGGAGCCGACCGAGTCGGAGTCACTGGCGGAACTGGACCGGTTCTGCGAGGCCATGCTGTCCATCGCCGACGAGGCCGAGCGCGTGGCGGCAGGGGAGTGGCCCACCGACGACAACCCGCTGCACAACGCACCCCACACGCTCGCCGAAGTCACCGGCGACGCGTGGGATCACCCCTACCCGCGCAGCCTCGCTGCGCACCCGGCGGGGCTTGCGCTGGGAGCCGTGTCGACCGGGGCGCGTGACCGCTACTGGCCGGCCGTGGGGCGGATCGATGGGGTGTTCGGCGACCGGAACCTGGTGTGCTCCTGCCCTCCTTTGGAGGACTACCGCTGAGGGTCTCCAGCCGAGGAGCGGTCCTTATCCTCTAGGGTGAGGCCATGAAGGAACGCCTGGACCGCCTCCTCGCCAGGGAATGGGTCGCTCACCTCGTCCGGACCGCTCAGCGCTTCGGGCAACGTTTGGGCTCTCAGTTCGCTGCGGCCATCACCTACTTCTCGGTGCTGTCCATCGTCCCGGTCCTGATGGTGGCCTTTGCGGCCACTGGCGTCATGCTCACCGTCATCGCCCCCGATGCACTGGTCCAGATCAAAGACGCGATCACGTCGGCGGTCGGTGGACAGGGCGACCTCAGCAAACAGTTGACCGAGATCGTCGAGCGAGCGTTCGGCAGTTGGCGTGAAGTCGGCGTGCTGGGTTTGCTGGTCGCCGCCTGGACCGGCGCAGGGTGGGTGGACAATCTGCGTCAGGCGGTGCGTGCACAAATGAGGCCGGAGTTCGACGTGTCGAAGCCCGCCGCCAACATTGTGGTAGCCACGGCACGCAATCTGGCGATCCTGCTGGGTCTGTTCGTGCTGGTGGGACTGACGATGGCGATGAGCACGGTCGCCACGACCCTGCGCGGCCTCGTGGGGGCGTACCTCCATCTCAACGGGGTCGCGTGGGACGTCACCTTGTCCGTTGCCCCCGTCGTCGCGACGCTGCTCAGCGGTTTCGTCTTGTTCTGGTTCATTTTCCGGGTGTTCCCCGAGGCGCACGTCCCCCGCCGCGTGCTGCTACGCGGGGCCATCATCGGCGCGCTAGGGATCACCGTCTTGCTGTGGGCCGCGGGCCTGCTGGCCAGTGCGTTCGCGAACAATGTGGCCGCAGCCGTCTTCGGCGGCACCTTGATCGTGATGCTCTACTTCAACTTGTTTGCGACCCTGATTCTCATCGTGGCGGCATGGATTTCTACGGATGCGACGATGAGGCCCGAACCGACGCCGATCGAGATCGCGGAGCGTTCTGCGCAGGGCCCGACCGACTACGCGACCAAAGAGCTGGCGGCCATCATGCGGGCACGCGAAGAGCGCGAGTCCGCCGCAATGGTGCCGCGCACGACAGCGGTCACGGCCGCCCGAGTGAGCGGCGGCGCAGGGGCAGCCCTGGGGGCGGCCCTGGCTGGCCTGGTCGCTGCCGTCGCCGCCGTCATCTCCGGTTTGCTGGACCGGCGCCGCCGATGAGGCTGCGCCTGATGCAGCAGTGAGGCCCTAGCGCTCCGCAACCGGAACGCTAGGGCCTCACTGGTGGTGGCTAGTGTTCTGCGGGAGCCGCCGCGACCGGGGCGTCCTGACCGATCGCCTTCACCAGGTCCACGTACCAGGCCTGGGTGATGTCGAAAGGCTTACCGCCCTTGATGCGGGAGAACTCGATGGACCGCAGTTCGCCGCCCCGCTCCTCGTCTTGCCCGATCAGACCGGGTTCGCCCCGCAACGCCGCATCGACGGCGAAGTCCGCCATGGTGTCGATCAGGTCCAGGTCGAACTCGTCCGAGGCCGCCGAGCGAGCGAAGTAGCCCGACTTTTGGACCAGCGTCTTGTCGGCACCCAGCTTCTGAGCGAACTGCTGACCGAACCAGGCCCCCGGGTTGACCTTGTCCAAGCGAATGTGACCGAACGCGTCCCGGGCGACTTCCTCGCCCGCTGCCTCGAGTTCGGCGACGATGCTCTCCACGCCGGCGCCCTCAGAGATGAACAGGTTGACACAACCCACCTCGTCCATGACCTTGCTGAGGCGTGCTGCCTCGGCGGCGATGTCGATGACCGCTTCGGGGACGTACACGCCGTGGATGTCCCACGCGCGCTTGTCCAAACCGATAGCCGGAACCCAGGTCTGCGCCTCAAGCCATTCGCGGTACTTGCGGGCCGTCGCTGCGGTCAGCCAGCCACAGTTGCGGCCCATGATCTCGTGGACGATCAACATCCGGCCGCTAGCGTTGTGCTCGGCGAGCACGTTGCGGGCGAAGTCGGCGCCCTCCTGGGCGGCGGTGTCGGCACCCAGGCTCTGCTGAATCGGGATGATGTCGTTGTCGATCGTCTTGGGCAGCCCCACGACGGTGAGCTCGTAGTCGTGCTCATGCAAGTAGTGGGCCAGGTCAGCGGCCGTGGTGTTGGTGTCGTCACCACCGATGGTGTGCAGGATCGTCACGCCATCCGCGACGAGACGGTCGGCGGCGAACTTCAAGGGATCGACGCCCTGCGGAACCAGGCCACGCTTGACCAGATCGGCCGTGTTGGTGAGCTTGACGCGACTGTTCCCGATGGGGGAACCGCCGAAGCGACGCAGGACATCAGCATTCGCGCGAACCTCGTCGGTCACCGTCAGCGCGTCACCGGTCAACAAGCCCTGGTAGCCGTTGCGGTAGGCGATGATCTCGACGTGGGGGGCCAGTTCGGTGTAGCGGCTGATCAGCGCGCCAATCGCCGTGGACAGGCAGGGTGCGAAGCCACCGGCAGTGAGCAGTGCGACCTTCTGGGTCATCGGATACCTCTCGGGTGAGACAACAGGCGTGAGCGCGCCCAGCGCGCCGTGATACCCAGCCTATTGCCGTCGGCGCCCGCGCGCTCGCCCGCCTCACAACGGGGGTGTGGAGAACGTCCAGCGGTGGGGGAGTTCCTGGCAGGATAAGACACACAACCCACCCCCAAGGAGTTCCCATGCCCCCACACCAGCGTGACCAACGCGGCCAGTCATTGTCGGCCCTCATTGCCGTGGTCCTGGTGGCCTTCTTCCTCATGACCGGCCTGGTGGTCGACGGCGGGAGGCAAGTGGCCTGCGCACGCGAGGCGGAGGCGGGCGCGGCGCAAGCTGCCCGGGCGGCCGTCGACGCCGGGGCCGTCGCTCGTGCCGCGGGGCGTCCCCTCGACGTGGGGGCCGTGCAGGCTGCCGGGCAGCAGTCGCTGTCGGAACGGGGCCTCCAGGGAAGGGTACAGATCGACGGCGGCGACGTACGCGTCAGCGCCACACGGCGAGTGCCCACGGTGTTCTTGTCCGCGATCGGGATCGCGCACGTCTCGGGGAGCGGCTCAGCCTCTGCCGCCCTGCGCCATTAGCCGATCACACGGAAGCGGCCATGCGGGCCAGTGCCTGATCGATCAGATCGGGATTCGTCGCCAGATTGATCCTCACGTATTGGCCAAACATCGCACCGAACGTCGCACCATCGTTGAGCGCCACCAAGGCATGGTCAAGGAAGTGACGCGACGGGTTCTCCAAGCCCAAGGCCGAGCAATCCAGCCACGCCAGATAGGTACCCGGCTCGCGTTGCCAGCGAACCTCGGGGAGGCGAGCCGCCAACAAGCGCTCCAGCAGGTCCTTGTTCGCCGCCACCTCGACCATCACCTGATCGACCCACTCCTGGGCGTGCACGAGCGCGGCCGTGTGCGCGATCGTCGCCATGTGCCCGGTCGACTGATTCGACAACGGGGGCAGCTGGTTGACGCTGTCCGCGTCCCGCCCCGCGATGTAGAGCCCCCCCTTGAAGGCCGGCAAGTTCCAGCCCTTGCCCGCAGAGAAGGCGACGACCGCGTTCTGAGCGCGCGGCAAGCTGAGGATCGGGGTGAACCGAACCCCCGGATCAACCAGCACAGCGTGGATTTCGTCGACGATGAGCAGCACGTCGTAGGCGGTGCACAACGCCGCCACTTCGCTGAGTTCCTCGGCAGTATGCACGGTGCCCGTCGGGTTGTGCGGTGAGCACAACAGATAGGCCGCAGGCTTGTTCTCGCCAGCGAACGCTGCTGCGAGACCCGCCAGATCCAGGCGGCCCGCTTCCGTCATCGGCACCTGGGTGATCTTGCGTCCATACCCCTGGATGACCTGCCAAAACGGCGGGTAGACGGGAGGGTTGATGACGACACGATCACCGGGGGCGGTATTGCCCAGCAGGAGGCCCAAGATCGCATTCATGACGTCGCCGGAGCGGCGCATCTGGCCCGGAGCTGGACGCCATCCCCAGCGTTGTTCGGCCATGTCCGCGTAGGCGTCCGCGTACGCCGAACCGTGGGGGTAGCCGGTGTCGCCGATCGCCATGGCAGCCGCGACCGCGTCGACGACAGGCTGGGGCGTGAGAACGTCCATCTCCGCAACGAACAGGGGCAACACGTCGTCGGGATAGGTGCGCCACTTCATGGACGTGCGGGCACGCAGTTCGGTCTCAGACAGGCTCAACAACGACATGGCCGCATTGTTTCACGCAGGGGTGAGCCGCTTGGGTCATCCCACGGAGTCGGCGCGGGCTTAGGCTGGCCTCATGGCTCGCTACTACGACGTGCATCCCGCCAACCCGCAGCCCCGGTCGGTGGCCGCAGTCGCCGCCCTGATCCGAGAGGGCGGGCTCGTGGTCTACCCAACCGACTCGGGCTTCGCGCTGGGGTGTTCGCTGGGCAACGCGGACGGCCTGGACCGGATCCGTGCCATCCGCAACCTCGACCGGCACCACCACTTCACCCTCGTTTGTTCCGAGTTCGGCCAACTGGGGCGCTACGTCGAGATGGGCAACGATGTGTTCCGAGCGATCAAGGCCAACACGCCAGGGCCGTACACGTTCATCCTGCGTGGCACCCGCGAAACACCGAAGGTGATGATGCACGACAAGAAGCGCACCGTCGGTGTGCGGATCCCCGACCACGTGACCGCACGGGCCCTGTTGGACACGCTCGGTGAGCCGCTCATGTCGAGCACGCTCCTGCTGCCGGGACGCGACGACGCTCCCACCGACGGTTGGAGCATCGCGGAGGAACTCGAACACCAGGTAGACGCCGTCCTGGATTCCGGTGATGTGGGAGTAGGGCCCACCACCGTGATCGACTTCACCGCCGAGGAGGACCTCGTCGTGCGTCGCGGCGCGGGGGATCCCGCACCGTTCGAAGGCTAGACCGCCGCGCAGTAGCCCGCTGAGGGGCGCGGCCGGTCCCGACGTCACTCCCCGGCGCCGAGCCGCCGCACCACCGTGAAGCCCGTATCCAGATCGGTAATCCGGGCCTCGATCGCACCACTACGGTCGACCCGGTACTCCTCGCTGATCAACGGGCCGTCCCCGGTCCTCACGACGGACACGTCGCTCAGATCGCGCCCATCGCGCAGGCTCGCGTCGAAGGGGAAATACAGGGGCGCCAGCGGCAGCACGTCGCCAGTGGGCTCACCCGCCCCACCCAGCCGTGAATGCTCCACAAACCGGAACACCCCCACATTGTGGGCGGCTCGGTAGCGGCGCGTGACCGAGACGTCCACGTCCACGCTGGTGCGCAGGTCGCGCCCGATCAACGGATCGAAGGCGAGCGTCGCCCCGCCATCACGATCCCGGAAGACGCCGAAGCCGCGCGAGAGACGATCGGTCAAGGTGAACCCAGAATCCGGATCCGCCGCGATGGCCAACCCGATAGCGGTGGATGCGGCAGCGTGGGGGGAGCGACGCACGCGGCGCCCGAACCGCTCCCGCAACTCTCGTGCCACGAGCGGCAGTTCGCTGGCCCCGCCCACCAGATACAGGCTCGCCACCTGGGAGGCTTCCAGGCCGGTTGCGTCGGCGCTCCCCAGCAGGGGCACCAACGCGTCGACCGTTTCACGCACGAGCGGAGCGGCTGCCTCGTAGAAGGCGTCGACCCCCACACTGACGTCCTTGCCCGCGACGCGCAGCGGGATCCTGCGCGATTGCGGGCTCAGCGTTTCCTTCCCGGCGCGCGCGTCCTCGAGGAGGGCCGCCTCCTGGTCGGGCGTGAGGACCGGATCCCCAGCAACGGACATGGCGCACCGCGCCAGGGCCGCGTCGAAGTCGTCACCACCGAGTCGGTTGATCCCCACCGATGCCTCGACCTCGTGCACGAGGTCGGTCACCTGTACCAAGGACGCGTCGAAGGTTCCCCCGCCCAGGTCGTACACGACCACCCTGCTGCGGCGCGCATTGAGCGTGCGAGCCTGGCGATGGGTGTACTCGAACGCTGCCGCCGACGGTTCATTCACCAGGCCCGCCACCGAAAACCCGGCGGCCGCGAAGGCGTCCAAGGTGAGCAGCCGCTGAGCGGTGTGTGCGTGCGCAGGGACCGCCACCATGGCTTCCAGTGGCTCCTCGTCACTGAGGACGTCGCTCATCGTTGAGGAGGTGACGAGGGCATCACGCAGGGCCGTGAGGAACCCGGCCACGAGCACGGAGAGACGAACGTTGCGCCCACCAAGATCGACGCTTGCGTCGGGATGGAGGCTGCCTGCGGCGAGGGCTCGCTTGAACGAACGCACCAGCGGCGCCCCGTCACGGGCGGCCTCCAGCGCAGCAAACCCGTACACGATGTGGTCACCGACCCGCGCCGCCACCGAGGGAAAGTAGTCCACACTGTCGCCGTCGGGATCGTCGAAGCCGACAACCGGGTAGTTGCCCCGGTCGGCGACCGCGACGATCGTACGGGTGGTTCCGAAGTCGATGCCGAGCCTCATACCAGGCAGGGTAGTCGGGGCTGCGACGCCGACCTCGGCACGTGCAAGGGCTGGAAGACCCTCTCACGCGAACGCGGCCCGTGCTCACCGAGAGGGGAACACGGGCCGCGCCAAGGAAGTCAGGCCTGGTCGGGACCCGCGTCGGACTCCTCAGACCCCGGTGTCGCGTCAGGGCGAGGCCCCGGATCAGGACCCTCGCCTGGCTGTTCGGCTGTTGCCTCGCCGTCGTCACCGAGCCCGGCGAGGAAGTCCTCGAACTGTGCGCCGATCTCTTCAGCGGAGGGAAGGGAAGCCGTCTGCGCGCTACGCAGGTTGCGCTCGGCCATGAAGCGCTCGTAGTTGGCTTCCAGCGTGGACACCATTTCGGTCAGTTCCTCAGACGCCTGCACCTGCTGGTCGATCTGAGCGCGCACCGCAGCAGCCGCCACATCAAAGCCCTCCGTCGGCAAGGCCAGATGGGCCGTCTCGCGCAGTGCGGACAGCAAGCGTCCGGCGGCCTCGGGATAATCGGCGTCCGC
>RRZU011931879.1_pt1 | contig 15268 bp, 12 predicted proteins | sample 2165561 | NCBI WGS metagenome assembly RRZU01 (sample SAMN10456909, study PRJNA506462) | wastewater metagenome | isolation source: wastewater sludge | place: USA: Moscow, Idaho
CCCCAAAAGCAGCCTTCGCCAGCGTCGAGCCCGTGCTTCCAGAAAACCTCTTTACCGCGCCGACCTCCTCGGCCTTCGCCAGCGCAATCAGGTAACCGCACGAGATTCAACAAAATGATGAATGTGTAAGCGATTGCCGTGCCAAGGAAGTAGGCGTGGCGGACGAAGAAGCTTTCTTCGTTGTAGTCGGTGTCGATGAACCAGCAGGCGATGCCATCGGCGCCATCACTGACAACTTCGCCAGTCTGCGGCTTGAACACGTCGACGCCATTCACCTTCACTTTCAGCGTGTCATCTTCGGACAGGATCGTGATGTCCGGTTCGCCGAAAATCACGAACAGATTACCCTTGCCGGTATTCTTGAGATCTTCGGCCATATGCAGGTCGGCATTCATGCGCGCTTTGAGCACCGGTAACTTGCCGAGCTTGGCAAAGTCCGTGGTGTGGGCTTCAAAATTGAAGGCGCAGACGATCAGTACGTCGAAGACAGCATCGGCCGCCTCGCGTGCGGCTTCAACCAGATCGGCACGCTGCACCGTTCCGAACTCGGGGCCGATGAAGACAGCGGCGCGTTTTTCCACTCCATCGCCTTCAACATAGCGACCTTCCGCACATACCAACTCACCCGGCCAGGCGACCAACGAAGTGAAGGTAATGCGATCTTCCCTATGCGCCTGTTGCACACCAGCCACTTTCAGGTTTTCCAGAATCATCTGCGGGAATGACTGCTTTGCCTCGTATTCAGCTTCCGGTTCGCGCAGAGTATCGATCAGCTCATCGTTTTCATCGACCCCCAGGACACGGTGCGGACTCAAGCTCTCTACGGTGAATGGACCGGCGACGCGCACCGCCTTCTTGTTTTCATAGGGTTTGTCGTAGAGATACTCGAATTCCGCCTTGGCAGCGATGGATGCGTCGATTTCCTTCTGCCGCGCGATGCGTGCCTGCCACCAGTCGCCGTGAAGCTTCTTCGCCGGGTCCGACCATTTCGCGTCGGCTTCGCGAGGAATCTCCCAATCCTGCCAAGACTTCTTCAGCGCTGCATTCAGGTGCTCGCGCAGCGGTTCCAGCGTCTGCTGCCACTTGTCCCAGATCACGTCGATCTCGGCATTATTGGCAATGGAGCTAAGCATGATGTGTGGTACGCGCTCATAGACGAAACCGTGCCGAATATTGCCGTGGGTCGGCTGCAAGCTGGGCGCCGTGCGAGTGATCTCAGCTTCCTTGAGTTGGCCTTCGCGTGAGTCTGCGAGCAAGTAATAGGGATAGCGTGCGCCCATGATGCGGGCGCGAGCCAGCGCTAGCGCGACGCGAGAGGTGTCGATAGTGATCCAACGGCGGCCCCATTGCTCGGCGACCGTAGCCGTGGTGCCGGAACCGCAGGTGGGGTCGAGCACTAGGTCGCCGGGGTCGGTAGTCATCAGCACGCAGCGTTGTACGACTTTCTGCGCTGTTTGAACAACGTAAACCTTGTCTTCCGTGAAGTTGCCCGTCTGTGTATCAGTCCAAACGTTGGAAATCGGTATTGCGTCGAAGTCGTCAAGGTAGCGGACGTATTGAATGCTATTTTTTGCCTTCCATATACGATCTGCTTTTGCGAGCCGCTTTAGTCCAGACTCATCGGTCTTGAAGGTGCCCTTTCCAGATGGATATGATCGCCCTTCGTGCTTAAAGAAGCGCACATCCCCATCCCCGCAGGACGCGAGCTTGTAATGTTGTCCGCTCGGAAGATGCGCTCGCCTTCTTGAAGTTCCTCGCCTCCATTGGTATCTAGTCGTCGCCAATCACCGTCAGGCTTACGAATCAATCGATAGACCTGCTCAGTAGATGCTCCGCTGGATTTCGGCAACAGTGGAGCGCGAAATTTCAGTGTATCCGCATTCTTGGCAAACCATAGGAGGTAATTTGAGGCTGCCGCAAGAGTTGCGTTTGCTCGGCCTGTCGTCGTTTGAAATGCTATCTGGCTGACAAAATTCGTTTCTCCAAATACCTCTTCCATTACCGCCCTGACCCGATGCACATTCTCATCGCCAATCTGCACAAAGATCGACCCAGAATCAGTCAGTAGGTCGCGCGCCACTGTCAGGCGGTCGCGCAGATAGGTGAGATAGGAGTGAATACCGTCGCGCCACGTATCCCGAAACGCCTTGACCTGCTCGGGCTCACGGGTGATGTGGTCGGCCTTGCCATCCTTTACATCACGGCTGGTCGTTGACCACTGGAAGTTGCTGTTGAATTTGATGCCGTAGGGAGGGTCGAAGTAGATGCACTGCACCTTGCCGCGCAGCCCCTCGCGCTCGGCGAGGCTTGCCATGACCTGAAGGCTGTCACCGAGAATCATGCGGTTGGTCCAGTTCTGGTCGTGCTGGTAGAACTCGGTTTTGTCGGCCCCCTTGGGAATGCCATTGAAATCGGCGAAGAGGTCGGCAGTCAGTTGTCCGGCTTCGTGCTCGCGCTCCTTCGATTCGCGCAGCAATTCGTCGATCAGCACTTTCGGGTGTACTTTTTCCTGAATGTAGAGGGGCGGTGCATGGACGACGAGGTCACTCCAGTCTTGCTCGTCCTTGCCGCGCCAGACCAGCTGCGGATCGAGATCTCTATTACGCGGGTACCGTAGCTGCTTGGGTTTCTTCTGTACCTCATCCAGCACCGACTGATATTCCGCTGTCGGAATGTTCTTGCGCTTGGCGTCTTCGTGGGTAATTGCTTCGACGTTCTTGGTGGTGGATTGCTTTGCCATGCTTATGCCTTCTGCCCGCTGGGTTCGACGGCCGCAGCCTCGATCATTTTGTTGAATTCGTTTTCGACCTTCTTAGCGAAATCGTCCTGCATCTGGAACACGTCAGTAAATTCGGCAAATGCCCAACGCCCATAGGTGCCCAAGTGATTCACGCCGGGCACCCAATAGGTATCCATCGTCGATTTCTTTTCCTTGGCATCCTCACGCCGATAGCCTTTAATTTCGACGACAAGTCGTAACAAGTCGTCCGGACCGTGCCCGTCATCGACCAGCACGATGAAATCGGGCAGGTAAGTGCGCGTTTCCGATCCATAGCGATACGGCACTTCAAACCCAAGACCGTGGTTCTTCACATAGGCCCGCACTTTCGGATGCGCTTCAGCCACCCGACAGAGTTCGCCCTCCCAATCGCTATCGAGCACGACCCAATTGATGTGACAGTGCTTGGAACTCGTCTCCCAACGATCTTGCTTCGACGTGTTAAACCGCACATGGCGTGTCGATCCGGTCGGGTTATAGGGGTCAAGCAGTGCCTTGATCGGTCGCTCGCCAAGGAATTGCCGGGTAATCGCTGCCGTGATCTTGTTGCAGGCCATATCGGCAAGTTCCTGGTACATGAGAAGGGCCGGATAGGTGCTGCCCTTGCATTCAAGATAGTTGTCGAGCCACTCCTTGGTGATCCGCTTGAGTTGCCCAAACAAATGCAGCATCGGTTCTTCGCCGGGGTCACGCCACTTGGTATAGAGCAAACGCTGGGTCAAGTGAAAAAGCAGCGTGGAAGACCGAATATCGCCCAAATGCTTGAGCGTCATGTCCGCCGATTCACCAATAATCCCCGCGTTCTGTGTCAGAGAGGGGCCGACAAGGTCGGGCGTTAGCGTCAGCGTGGATTCATCGTTAAAACTGGCGGTCAACCGTTCCTCAGGCAGTTCGACCCGGTAACCTTCCACTCGCGGAAAAACGATCTCCAGCGCGTCTCGATCCGGTCGAATAGCCTTGACCTGAATTGTTTCCCGGGGAGGCTGCGGTTTGGCAATTACCGGCTTAGCCGTAAAGTCGAACGGGATGCCGAACACGTCCGCGTATTCGACGTTGAACAACCCTTCTTCATTCAGTTCATACGACTGTCGACGCAGCGCCCGACCAATCACCTGCTCACACAAAAGTTGGGTGCCAAAGGCGCGAATACCGAGAACATGGGTCACTGTGTTGGCGTCCCAGCCCTCGGTCAGCATAGATACCGAAACGACGCAACGAATCGCCCCGCCCAATTGCCCCGATTTGCCGACCGTATTCATGACTTCACGCAGAAGCTCTTGGTCGGAAATGTTGTCACCTGCACGCGCATCACCAGTTCGCTCCACGATTTCTCGGCGGAAACGCTCGATTTCGTCGGCAGCCATATCGTGGAACTTGTCGTCCAGTGCGTCTCCTGCTTCAAGTTGTTCGCTATCAATCAACAGCGTATTGGGACGCGGCAAGGGATTGCCAGTCGTTTCGTCAAAGTTACGGAACAGCGGGAGGCGACCGTTTTCCAGCGTCGTGGTGCCATCATCGTTCTTGCGATGGAAGCCGGAAATGAAGTCATAAACAAGCTTGGAAATCGCTGTGTTCTGGCACACCACGATGAAGCACGGTGGCACCTTGATTCCTGCCTCCTGCCAGAGATTGAAGGTCTTCTCGTAGTGACCGTAGAGCGCTTGTAAGGCAGTCTGTAGCCGGGTTGGCAGTTTCAGGGGATCGAGATCGTTGGCGGCGCTGCGCTTGGCCTTGGGCATGTCCTTGCTGATGTTTGCCCACAAGTTTCTAAAAACGGGCAACTCGTCGCCGGGGATGTTTTCAGCCACGGGTACGCGAGGCAATTTGACGATGCCGCACTCAATCGCGTCCATCAGGGAGAAGTCACTCATCGTCCAAGGAAACAGTGTGCCCTCGGCGTAGCCCGACCCGCGTAGAAAGAAGGGCGTGGCCGAAAGATCGATGACGCGCAGCAGCCCCAGTTTCCGATTAACCGCCTCAAGCCCTGAAATCCAGAGTCGTGCAGCCTCGTTATTCTTTTCAGCCTCTTTCTTGTCGTCGCCTTTTAGCTCTTCATTATCTTTGTCTTGCGGCTTTTCTCGATAACAGTGGTGAGCTTCATCGTTGATGACCAGAATATTCTTCATGCCCATCAAGTCCGGCATCACCCGCTGGATCATCTGGCCTTCGGTTTCGGTGGTGATGATCTCCTCGCCAGTACGACCTTTGAGTAGCTGTCGCCCACCTTTAGATATATCAATGCGTTCGCGAAGCCTGAAGGCGTGGAAGTTGGTAATGACGATTTTGGCCCGACTCATGTCATCGAGCATGTCACTTGGCACCAGTTCCCGGTCTTTGTAGTAGCTGTCGGGGTCGTTAGGTTGAAGAACGCGCAAGCGGTCTTTGATGGTGAGACCCGGCGCACAAATCAGGAACCCACGTGTGAACTGCTTGCTTGTCGGGCGACGGACGGCATTCACTGTCTGCCAGGCAATCAACATAGCCATTACGGTCGTCTTACCCGCTCCGGTCGCCAACTTGAGCGCCATCCGAATCAACTCGGGGTTTGCGTCCTTGTTAGCGGAAGCAAGGTGCTCAAGAGCTTTCTTGCCAAACTTGCTGAGAGGAGCAACTTCCGCCAACCAGATCGCGGTTTCTGCCGCCTCAACCTGGCAAAAGAACGGGCGAATGCCATTGAATGGGTGGTGCCGCCAATGCTGTAACAGCCTCGCTGTTTCCGGAGTCACTTGCCATTGACTCGGGTTCGGCAAGGAGCGCCAAGCATCTACGTACCCCCGGATTTCGTTGATGATTGACGTGGGGTCGTACTGCTGAGTCGTAGAGGAGAGACCTTCGCCTTCGTCAAATACGAATCCTTGCTGCTGCGGCGCTTTCTTCTGTTTCTTTGGCTTCGGGATCGGCGTGATGAACTCGGCTCGACGGCGAGTCTCCAGAATCTTCTGAGTCGGCTGCCCGGTTGAGTCAAGTTCCCAGTGCTTATTTGGTCGCTCGTAGGGCGAATTCAGTATGGGGTGATCGAAGAATGGGTTCGACATGGAGATGGCCTATGTCCTGGCAAAGTTTTGTTGTTGTTCGAGCTGGGCCATCATTCTCTGTCAAAAACAATGACTATGCCATTCACTCAAGCACTATTGAAGACTGGCACTTATTCGTTTTTTCGTACGCCTCTCTAGTTCGTAAAATCGGTAACGTTCGATTTACTCTGCGACGACATCTTATTGCCGTTCACGGCGAAGTCGTTGGCCGGTTCCAACACCTTAACGCCGAGCTGGCGAGACTCAGCCAGATGTAAGGTGGTTGGCAAGTGAATTTTCGCGGGCATTGCAAGGTATGTTGCATGGGCCGAGCAGATCCCAGCGGTTTTTCCATCAATCTGCTTCGTCGGTCGAGGTCAGCAGGTCATCCGAGTCATCCGGCGATTCTTCACGGATACCACAGATCTTGCATTCATCTGCCAACCAGGAGAGTGACAGACACGGTTCGAGGCCAAGCGATGCGAAGTGGCGGATGGACTTGTCCCGTGCCTCTCGGTCATCTTCATCGAGGCACTCCTGGCCGACATACTCGCAACGAATGGTTCCATGCGCCGTGCGTTGCCAGTACGGACACAAAATGGCCTTCCACGGTCCATGGTGGCTGAACTCACGTAGTTCCATACCGTAACGACTCACATCTCCGTTTTCAAACCCGTCTTCCTTACGCTCTACGCGGTAGCAATAGGGTCCGTCGGGGATGAGCGTCGAGTCGGGCATCACGTAAGCATCAGCAATGCCGGTCAAAGCGCTCGTCGTACAACCTCTTGCGCTGCTCGGCCCAGTAGTCACCCCACTGCGCGGTATGCGGCTGCCGCAGCAAGGAATCGATGTGGGAAATTTCCTGGTCGATTTGAGTACAACGAATGGTCTTGTCGGGGGCTACCGTCACAGGCTGCCGTCGCGCTGCCATCTCTTGGTCAAACTGCTGTTCACGTCGATGACGATCCGCTTCCATCTGCGCTAACTGTCGGCGCATCCGATCCAGCGTCGTTTCCTGTTGAACTGGTACCACGGCAGGTGGTGATTCCGTGGCGACAACAATCGCCTGCTGACTGGCCGTGCAAGGCTGGTCGCTGAACGTCATCTTTCCGTTCTGAACGCATTGATACATCTGCCGAGAGTGAATAGTCGCGGCCGGCTGAGTTACCGGAGCAGACGCCGGTGGTTCTCTCTGGACTGACTGCCTTGGCATTGGTAGAGCTTCTACCCTGTCCGATGCCGCCGGTTCAGTCGTCGGCACTAGAGGGTGGCTGGAGAGCTTCAGCATCAGTCCGCCTCCGACCATAACCGAGATGGCCATGATGAGCGAAATTACACGAACGTGTGATGGAGCGGTCATGGATCCGTCCGTGGTGCTTGGTCAGGCGGATGATTCTCGCAGTTGGTTATGTTGATGGCAAGAAGCAGCTTCTTGTCCAGTAACGTCAAACATGGAGTGGCGATGGAAATAGAGACTGAATCCGTTGAGACGCACGAGACTCAGAGTCCTTAGGCATCATCCGGGCTGTCTTGCTAGCCTGATGGTTTCTAAGCGAATCTGGTGCGTCTATTTGCCCCACGCGGGATGCGTTTTTGTTCTGCTCCCCTTTGGCAATTTCGACAGAACGGTGGATTTTTCTTTCATCCCACGGCACTTGATGCGTTTGGCCAGAGACAATGATCAACTTGACCTTGCTACCCTAGATGGGCGAATTGAATGTTTCTGCCTTCACGCGGTAGTGATCCAGGAAACTGCTGATATCCAAGGACAGGATGTCAGCGATCTGCACGAACTCAGTGACGTCCAGTCTGCGATCCCCGGACTCGTATTTTGATACGTAGCTCTGCGGCTTGCCGAGTTTGGCCGCCACCTGCACTTGCGTCATTCCGACATCTTCCCGCGCTTGCGTGAGCAACTCACGGAAGATCGTGTATTGGCGGGAATGGAGCGACTTAACCATGAAACCACGGTAATGCTCACTTGAGAAATATCCCGATATGGGATAATTTGCCACGATGCGAACGTGCTTACGCCAATCCTCTCCTTGTGTGCTTTTTGTCGATATCTGTGGCCATGAAGTCCGCTAGCTGCGGGATTTGGATCTAAGAAGGGGCTTTTATGTACAACCAGTCTCCCTTGGAGGTTTTGGCCTCCTTTGCTATCACCTTCATCGCCGGCGCGCTTTCGGCAGTCGCTGTTTCAGCGTACGGAAAATGGATGAAGCATCAAGGCAGGCTTGCTAGCGAAGTCCGGCCACAATGATCGAAGCATTACCCGGACAAGATACGAATAACCTCAGGGAGAAAATCATGTCGATAGACATTCAGAAGTTTACGGCGGATGAATTGACGATCGAGAAGCTCGATACACTTGTGACGCGTCATGAGTCGTTTCAGGTGGTGGCAGTTTCGAATATCCGTGCGGTGGTCGAGAAAATCGAAGGTCGAATCGAGAAGGCTGACATGAAATGTCGGGTCTACTCTGAGTATCGTTCGGCTTCAATGGCCGCAGCTGCGTTCAGCCCAGTTGCAGTGCTTGGGCTCGGGGCTGCAGTCGGGATCGGGATCCATAACCTTGCCACCTTCAATCCCGACTATGAAATTGGGAAGAACAAGCTGGCAGGTACGCTTACCGTGAAATACATGAAGTAATCTCGAATGCTGCGCATTCGAGTTCAGTCAACACAGGGCAAATTTGTCTGGAAATCTATGCGATAGGCAGCGAAGAACACCGTATCGAATGGATCCAGACCAAGTGAACTGCGCAGATAAACTTGGTCCGATTGGACCGGTTCCCAACCAACGAATGCGAGCTCTAGCGAGAAATCGAGCGGAAACCAGTGGGCTAGCTCGGGATAACTGGCCTGAGTCCGATCCGGGATGGGGTTCTTTATCAGGCCAGGTGCAACACTCACTGTCAGGCTTACCAGCATTGATCAGGTAGTTCAGGCGGTCTGCCTCGACGCGGTGCATTCGGATCGAGCGGTTTTGGTGTCCAACTCTTCCCGAAGGTACGGAAGTCACCCGATGCCGTACGTCCAGACTGGATATCGAATGCCGAGCATTTCTTCGTGATGTAGGCAGCGACTTTCTCGATCAGGTTGATCCGCGAGGCAACGTCGTTGCGGTGAATCATGCCGATGCCGAGACAGCCCTGCTTGGCGAGCTTTTCTTTATCGAAGTTACTGACGTAGCAATGGCCGTAACCATTCGTGATGTCGCTCCAGCGGCCACCGATAGCCATACCCAGACCGATATCATCCCGGCGGTGAGCGCCGTCGTAGATGGCGAGGAGATGGTAGTGATACCCACGTTGATGCTCAGAGGAATGCTCAAATCCCCAAGCGTAGGCCACCATGTGTCCGAAAACCTCTGGATACCTCCATCGATCTGAAAGCAATTCTTCACGATGTCGTTGAGCAACCTCCAGCGGAACATCGGCTGTCACTTCGTTCTTGTAACCTAGATCGATACGGACTACCAGCAGGCGGGAGTGGTATTCGAAGAGACGGTTGATCAACTTTGCCAGCTCTGTCAGGTTTCTCCTCGCACTGTGAGCCAGATGCTCGAGAGTGCGATGCAGGAATGCTGTGGTGTTGAAGTCGTAGCTTTCGAAAGGACTGCGTTGGGATCTTCTGTTCATGTCGTTATCTCCGTTCAGTGAATGAAATGCGAGGACTCATTCCTTCGCACAAGATCAGCTAACGGAGTAATTTTTTATGACAATCGTGTTCTGTTGAGTCTGAGGTGTTGCAGGGGTGATTGATCAACCAGCAGGAGGATGGTGAATGGTTCTCAGTTATATATAACTATTTGTATATATAGAATAAAATATTCTTATTAGAATACTTTCAAACCAATATTCATCCTTCTTGAAGGTGACGAAGGTAACCGGAAGATGGTCACGCCAATTGCGTTTTTCTCGGGCAAATTTATCTACTGATGAACTCAGGATTATGATTAAGGAATGTCGAATTCATCAGCAACCTACTCGTTTTGTGCTTACGGAAGATTGCCCATCCCAAAGCAACGCTCGTGGGCTAAGCACTTCGCTCGAACATAGCGCTCACTCTCGGCAAGAATGTTGATCGATTGCTTAAGTGTTTGAATTGCAGAATCGTCATTCCATCGGACTCGGCCTATTCCGACAGATTTCCGAGGCTCCTTGATCAGACTCCAATCGAAATAGTCGCCCTGGTTGTCGCAGATCTCCTTTACCCAGTACGCACCGATCTCCTTGGATAGGTCGGTTGGCGTTCTCAGTTCAGCGTGGCCATCGAACACCAGTACGACATGGAAGAAGAATCCAGCATTTGGGTGAAACTCAAGGCGCCAGATGTGCCCGAGCAAGTGGCGAAACAATAGCGGCCTACCGCGAGAGTTGTTCAGGAATCGGGAGAGTATCCTCTTGGCGTCACTTGCGTCGGAGGAAAAGATGCTCTTTTCTTGAAGGCGCAAATCAAGGCGCAACACCAGTAGCGCGTTGTAGTTCCTAAAGAGGCCGCAAACATACTGATGAACGCTGGCTAGGCGACGCCCGAACTTTCGCTTTTCGTCGTAGCTTCTAGATCTGTGTTTTTGTTCGCTCGCCCGCGCTTGAATCCGGCGGACAAAATCAACAAACAGTTCGCGTTCGTTGGGGCGTGCGATGGGGCCTTGTGAATCATCCATATCCACTGCTGATACTGGCGGATTCCATGCATCGTTCCAGCATTGCAGAAACAAGTCCACCTTCGCGTTGTAGTCATTTTGGGCTGACAAAGCGTGGAGAATGCCCTCCAGCGCTATCCATTGCAAAACAAGTCTCTCGTACGCTCTCCTGGCACGATCGTTCTCAGGATTGATGCTGCGCAAGAAGAGTGCCACTTCAGGCGTGCAAGCTGAATCGACAAATTCATGCATTCGCTCGGCGATGTCGATGCTGCTCGTGTAGGCCGTTTCTTCCCGAGAAATTTCGACCGTACCATCCGCGGTGAGCTTGTATTGATCACGGGATTCCGAGAACAAGAAGTCGTAAATCGCGCGTCGATTATCTTCTCGGTTTATCACCATTTCTGTCGCTTTTGAATATGAGGTCTTTCGATCGTGACATGTCTTCAGAGGATTATCGGAATTGCTTGAGTTGTCCAAGCTTTGTATATAAGAAAAGTGGGTAAAAACAGGCTAAATAGTAGCTTACAATAAGCTAAAAGATAGCTCCGAAATGGTTCTTATATTTGTAGTTTGATGCGCCCATGTCGGAAATTACGTGTAGTCTTGTGTGCTATCTTGAGTCATGAATCGATCACTACACCTAACCAGCAGATCGGCATTTCAATGGCAATGAAGAACTCGAGTCGATCGTTGAATCGACTTACTACGGACGAAATCGAGAAAGCCATAGAGGCGGCTGATGGCGACCTAGCCACGAGTACAGTCGCCGCGGGTGCCGAAGTGAAGAAAACGCGGCGATTGAACGATGGCGGAGGTTTGACGGTACTGATTTCTACGAACGGAAGGGCGTATTTTCAGCTCAGGAGCACGCTTGCTGGACGTACGGCGTCCACCCAACTTGGAGCATACCCTGCAATGAGCCTCGATCAGGCGAGGGAAAGAGCAACGCAACTCCGGACCAGGGTAGATAGTGAACGGGCCCGGCGGCGGACAAATACTAACGACAGTTGTGTCAGCCAATTGACAAGCAGGGCGAAGAACGCTGCATGCGTGTTTGACTCGATAGAGCGAATGCAGCGGTTTGCTCTTAAGTTGCTCTCTGCGATATCTACCGGGACTGTCGACCGGGAAGTGGGAGTTGCGCTCGCCCTGGCGCTCTTGGTGCCGGTTCAGCCGAGCTTGATATTGGACGCGAAAGCAGGCGAATTTGACACTGGAGCAGGCATATGGGAATTCCAGCCCAGCATTAGCGAAGCCAAACGCAAGAAAATACAGGCTCGGCGGATCGCATACCTGTCAAACGAAGCATCGCGATTGGTAAGCGCTTGGAAATCTGGCTTAGGGATATTCTCGTCGCCGATGGCCGATATGTTTCCGACCCTTGCAAAATTAAACCGTTCCGAATGCTCCCGCCGGTTGAATGGTGCGCTGGCTGTAATCTGGCCCCACGAACGCGTCCAGGTGGAGGACTTACGCTACTGCTTCAAAGCCGTCGCGATCAATAGTAGTCTGTTTAGCCCGCAACTGGTTGAAGACGCCATGAGACTCGTTGCTCCCAATGACCGCCGTGACTTCCCGGCATACGATTTTCAACGAAGTTGTTCCGCTGATTGGTGGGCGCGTGCACTCGATATCTCTCGCGACGGAGATCCGTTCAAAGGCTGTTTGGCTGCGTTGAGTAGATCACTGATCTAGATGCACATCTAAACGTCACCAGTTGCATCGAGTTTGTATCCGGAGGTGCGGTGTAAGGAGGGGGCGGAGTATCATCGGCTTTAGCATGGAGATAGCGTGTGTAAGGAAGCCACGGTCGGCGCTGTGATTGCCGCGTTGTAGGCTTTAGAAACGACAGTAACTATTACAGTAACTTGTTAATCTTCTTTTTAAAAAAATTCATTAACTCAGTTACATATGCTCTATATTCTGGTGAGCGACTGGCCACACCGAATTTCAAGCACTGACGCCAATCCTGTTGGGTTGGCGTTTTGCTTTATGGATTTCACGTAGCAAAACGTAGCCAATATCGGCGGGTGATCAGCCCACCGTATGTCTGCGGGAGTAGCTCAGTTGGTAGAGCGATACCTTGCCAAGGTATAGGTCGAGAGTTCGAGACTCTTCTCCCGCTCCAGAATTTAAGCCGTTGCAGCAAGCGCAAGTATCAATCGGGCGCGGGGTGGAGCAGTTGGCAGCTCGTCGGGCTCATAACCCGAAGGTCGCAGGTTCAAGTCCTGCCCCCGCAACCAAGGAGCAAATATGGAGCCCATTCTTCGGAGTGGGCTTTTTGCCATCTGGCGTTCGTTATGGGATGAGGCGGCGTGGGATTCTCGAAATACTCGATGCTGGTTCTGCTCGTTGTAGCCCTCATCGCCTTCCTTTGGCGATTCGGCAGGACGGTCTTCAAGGGCGTCACCAGATGGCTGCTCTGGGTAGTGTCGGCGCTTTGTGTCTGCGCGGGATTGGTTGCTCTGTTGTCTTCTGAGGGACAGCCGCTACCCATCCTTGGTGGGATCATCCTGTGGGCGTTCGCAGCCTATGCGGTGGTCGCCGGGGCGTCGCGTCGGAGGGGGTAGGGCGGGGCGCTCAGAATGCCGGCATCTCAACTTCACGCGTGAGTTGAGCAGGACAGCGTTCAAGGACTAGTCACGTGCTCGCCCGAAGATGTCGGCGGCTTGGTCCTGCGCATCGACGCTGACGGTGGTGGCGACAGGAATTCTACCGAACAGCCTTTCCCAGTCTGAATCTGACATGGTGGCTTCGACCAATTCGGGAAGCCGTCGCTCGGTACGTCGCCGCCTCTCGCAACAGCCTTGCGGTGGGCCATAGTCACTTAGGCGTCGGTCACTTCGTTTCCTGCGTTCGATGCTCACGGCCATAATTCCTCCTACCAAAGTTCCGTAACGCTAGAACACAAGTTCTGAACATGCAATATGCAAAATCGCATATCAGGCAGGTGAGGAAGGCCGGTTCGACGCGTTGCACTATGCAATGGGCGAAAAAAATCCCACGCCGGTTGGGCATGGGATTAAAGATTCCATCGTTGCGATGGATCAGGGAGGGTCAAACATTGTCAGCGGGGGCGCTGAAGCAACGATTGCAGTGTAGGACTGCCCCGATCCTGTGTCTGTTGAGCTTCTTCGGCGTTTGCGTAACTGAGTGTGCGGTCGAAATCCTTGGTTACTGACCGTGAGTCGCGGTTTGCGGCGCAGCTTCCTCTGCCATAGACACCTTCAAAGGCTTCGATGGCTTGGCTGCGACAGTCGCGGTATTAGAGGTCATGGCAACTGTTCCATTCCCTACGAGCGGGAACCGATCTTTGTGGATGGCTACAAAAGTAATAGCCATAAGAACTGAGCAGGCGATCAGGCAAAGGGCACAGCGCCGCGAACGTCTTGCTGGCGAGAAGATGCGTCGTTCTGAGTCCATGGCATAGCTCCACTACGAGAATTCGGGGGAAAACAGCAATGGCGTCCGGCGTGGGCGATGCACGCATCGGCTGCCCAGTTCATCGGCGTCAAGAGTAGGTTAGCCGTGTTGCGAAAACCTGTACGTGATGAATTTAACGAACGCTGCGCGAAATTTCGGGAGCCCCTGATTCGTGGTCTGGTGTGGCCCTGGTTTTTGCCGACCGCTGTTCGGTAGCGTACGCATCCGCGGACAGCGTTGAATCGGGAGGCGGGATGCGTAGGCGGCATTCGGCGTGTTTGTCGCGTTGTTGCGCCCGTTCTTGTTTTTGATGAGCAAACTGACCGGTCCGTAGGCCGGTCAGTTTGTGACACGCTATGAAGGCAGGTAGCGTACGCGCAGGACGCCACCGATCGCCGTCAATTGGTCGATGACAGCCTGTGGCACCGCGCATTCAACGTCGACCAGCGTGAACGCCAGGTCGCCACGCGATTTGTTCACCATGTTGTGGATGTTCAACCCGGCACCCGCCAGTGTGGTAGAGATCTGGCCGAGCATGTTCGGAACATTGGCGTTGGCGATCGCAAGCCGGAAGCCTGATTCGCGCGGCATCGAGATGTTCGGAAAATTCACCGAATTCAGGATGTTGCCGTTCTCGAGATAGTCACGCACCTGGTCGGCGACCATGATCGCGCAGTTCTCCTCGGCCTCCTCCGTCGAGGCACCCAGATGCGGCAGGGCGACGAAGCGCGGGTGATGGCGCAGGAGGTTGCTCGGGAAGTCGCAGACGTAGGCGTGCAGCTTGCCGTCATTCAGGCCGTCGAGGATGGCTTTCTCGTTGACGATGCCGTCGCGTGCGAAGTTGAGCAGGATGCAGCCCTTCTTCATCAGCTTGACGCGATCGTTGTTGATCAAGTCCTTGGTTGCCGGCAGCAGCGGCACGTGCAGGCTGATGAAGTCGCAGCGTTTGACGAGATCGTCGATGCTGGCGGCCTTCTTGACCTGTGACGGCAATCGCCAGGCCGCGTCGACGGTGATCTCCGGGTCGAAGCCGACTACGTTCATGCCGAGCTGGATCGCCGATTCGGCGAGCATCGAGCCGATGGCGCCGAGGCCGATGATGCCGAGCGTGCTGCCGCGCAGTTCATGGCCGACGTAGTGCTTCTTGCCGGCTTCGACTTGTTTGTGCAGCGATTCGTCGTCGCCGAACAAACCATTGACGAAGGTCAGCGCCGGCGCGATGTTGCGCGTGCCCATCAACATGCCGGCGATCACCAGTTCCTTGACGGCGTTGGCGTTGGCGCCGGGGGCGTTGAAGACGACCACGCCGCGTTCGCTCATGGCCTTGGTCGGAATGTTGTTGGTACCGGCGCCAGCGCGGCCGATGGCGAGTACGCTGGTGGCGATCGGCAGTTCGTGC
>RRZU013386151.1_pt1 | contig 15266 bp, 14 predicted proteins | sample 2165561 | NCBI WGS metagenome assembly RRZU01 (sample SAMN10456909, study PRJNA506462) | wastewater metagenome | isolation source: wastewater sludge | place: USA: Moscow, Idaho
GATCGTATTAATGGTGGGGAATGGCAACACACCTGTAACCTAGTGGTGAATGAGGTTTTGGCTCACCTGCTTAATGTGGCAATGGGGCCGGCTGCGACGATTGCAAAACGACGAGATACAGGCTGGCGGTTAAAAGCACGAGGTAAGTCTTCAGATGCCACCTTGCCTTCATTTTCATCGAGCATCTTGACATAACCACCTAATGGAATCGCGGCAATTACCCATTCAGTCTGGTCTTTTCCCCATCGCCTACGAAAGATGGGCTGACCAAACCCAATGCAAAACCGTAATACTTTTACGCCATTCCATCGTGCTACCAAATAATGGCCAAATTCGTGAAAAGTTATTAGTGTGCCTAAGGCAATAATAAAAAAAATAATTGTGTAAGTTATTGACATATCTAATGATTGCGCTTAGTACAAGTGTAGGTTAATTTTAACTTCACGATATTTTTCATCTTATTACTTCTAAAAATGATTGCAGGGATACTACCATTAATTAAGAAAAATTGAATCGGGCCACTTACCCACATATTTTCTTATTTGACAGCCCTATTGCAAATTTGCTAACCATTCGTGTGATTTAGCGCGAGCCAGTTTGTCCGTTCTTAAAACATCATCCAGTGTCATCATTTCTTCTCGTTGTATTGTTTGCATAACATGTTTAATCATGGTGGGAATAGCTGTAAATGCCATGCGTCTTTGAAGAAAAGATTCTACTGCTATTTCATTAGCGGCATTCAATACTGCTGGCATATTGCCACCGGCATGCAGCGCTTGATAAGCTAAGTCCAGGCATGGAAATCTTTTAATATCAGGTTGTTCAAAATCAAGATGAGCAATCTTAAACATGTCTAATGCCGATACTCCACTTTCTATTCGCTCAGGATAACCCATCGCATGTGCAATCGGGGTTCGCATATCTGGATTGCCAAGTTGTGCGATAACCGAGCCATCTACATACGCAACCATAGAGTGGATCACACTTTGTGGATGAATGACTACTTGAATTTTATCTGGAGGCGCTTCAAACAACCAATGTGCTTCGATGACTTCTAGCCCTTTATTCATCATGGTAGCGGAATCTACGGAAATTTTCTGCCCCATATCCCAATTAGGGTGAGCGCATGCTTGTTCCGGAGTCACGCTCTCCAGGGAATCTAATGATGCGCATCGAAACGGACCGCCTGAAGCTGTGAGCAGTATGTGGCTGACGCCTGCTGCTGCTAAATTTCCATTGAAGTGATGTGGCAGTGATTGATAGATTGCGTTATGTTCGCTATCAATTGGTAACAGTGTGGCATGGTGTTTTTTTACCAAATCCGTAAAAATATGGCCGGCCATTACCAGCGTTTCTTTATTGGCTAACAATACTAGTTTTCCTGCCTGTGCTGCCGCAAATGTTGGGCGAATACCGGCAGCTCCAACGATGGCAGCCATTACGGTATCAACCTCTGGAAGAGAAGCTACCTTTTCTAAAGATTCTATTCCCGATAAAACTTCAGTCTTGATGTTCGCTGTCTTAATTGCGCTAGCTAGTTGCTCAGAGCTTTTCTGATTCAGCATGACTGCAAATCTTGGTTGAAAACTTTGGCACTGTACCAACATTTTTTCAACATTATTGTTGGCAGTTAATGCAAAAGCCTGAAATCGATCAGGATGTCGTGCGATAACATCCAAAGTGCTCTCTCCGACACTGCCGGTGGAGCCAAGTATAGTAATTTGTCGGATTGTTTTCATGATGCGGGAGAATAAAAAATTAGTAAGGCCAGAATAGCAAATGGCAACGATGAAATTAAAGCGTCAATTCGATCTAGAATACCGCCATGGCCTGGCAAAATACTTCCACTATCCTTAATTCCAGCATGACGTTTCATAAGTGATTCGTATAAATCTCCGATAATGCCTAATATGGCCATCAATAAAAGCAGTGGTATTAATTGTATCGCTAAAGATTCTTCAATAAGCCAGAAGTCCCAGATCAGGCCGTAAATTAATACTGCAATTAAGGCTCCGGCGACACCTTCCCAAGTTTTGTTCGGACTGATTTGGTTAGCAAGTTTGTGTTTGCCAAATGTTTTTCCTGTGAAATAAGCTGCTGTATCGGAAATCCAGATTGCCGCCATAAGGCCCAATAAAAGTAGCGGACTGATAGCACGTAGTTGATAAAGTGCGAGACAGGTGGGTAACAATACTATCCAACCGATTAGCATTAAGATTAATGGACTTTTTATCGTGTAAACTTGCCTCAGGTATGGTGGTACACCAATAATCCAGAAAACAACTGACAAGGCATAGACCCAAATCAAATCAGCAGAATATGCATTAGTTTTTATAGACTCGCTCATTTGGAACAATAATTCCCCTCCTGCAAGGGTGGTCAGGAGCATAAAAATTATTGTGTTTTTTACAGAAAACCCAGCTAATCGACACCATTCGCGAGATCCGATAATCGAAAGCGCAAGTAGCACGATAGCCCAAAAAATATCCTGTAACAAAAATAACGCGGACAAAAACAATGGAAGAATAATAACTGCAGTAAGGACACGGGTCTTAAGCATGAAAGGTGGTCTTTTATCCTGCTACCTGAATCTGTTCACTGGTGCAGCCAAACCGACGTTCACGTTGTTGATAAGATTGGATCGCTCGTTCAAGTTCATGCTCATCGAAATCAGGCCATAATGTATCGGTGAAATACAATTCAGTATAAGCGAGCTGCCATAATAAAAAATTACTAATGCGATATTCACCACCAGTTCGGATAAACAAGTCCGGTTCAGGGGCATAGCTCAGCGCAAGATATTGCGCTAAATTTTCTTCTTCAAAATTAAAGGGTAGCTCGGTTGATTGTGCCATCATTTTACGCACGGCTTGCATGATATCCCAGCGCCCACCGTAGTTGGCAGCTATAGTGAAGGTAAGACGTTTATTTTCTGCGGTTAGCTGTTCGCCAATGCGGATGCATTCTATTATCTTGGGTTCAAATTTTGATAAATCACCGATAACTTTGAAGCAAATACCGTTTTCATGCAGCCGAGAGATTTCTTGTTCCAATGCGCCAAGGAAAAGTTGCATTAAAGATGTTACTTCATCTGTTGGGCGCCGCCAATTTTCACTGCTAAAAGCAAATAAAGTCAGGTATGGAATATTACGCTCTATACATGCTTTGATAATACCACGAACTGTTTCAACACCTTGTTTATGTCCAGCGATCCTAGGCATATAGCGAGTTTGAGCCCAACGGCCATTACCATCCATAATAATAGCAATATGTTTTGGTATTGAGCCAGTTTCAGGTATTTCTCTAGTTGAGCTTAGACCTTGCGGCATATCAAACAGCCATTAGTTCGGTTTCCTTGGTTTGCAAAATTTTATCTATCTCCGCGATATAGCGATCAGTTAATTTTTGAATGTCATCTTGACCACGACGCTCATCATCTTCAGAAATTTCTTTGGATTTTAATAAATCTTTCAAGTGAGCATTGGCATCTCGGCGAATATTACGCATTGCGACACGAACATGCTCTGCTTCTTGCTTAACTACTTTAATCAGATCGCGGCGACGTTCTTCAGTGAGAGAAGGCATAGGTACGCGAATAGTCTCACCTACGGGCATAGGATTTAAACCTAAATCAGATTCACGAATGGCTTTTTCAATCGCATTACCCATTTTCTTCTCCCAGGGAACTACGCCGATCGTGCGTGCATCAATTAGATTGATATTAGCTACCTGATTGATGGGTGTTTGTGTTCCGTAATAATCAACGGTAACATGATCTAAAAACCCCGTATGAGCCCGTCCGCTTCTGACTTTACTTAAATCTGCTTTTAATGCTTCAAGACTTTTTTGCATTTTTTGTTCAGCAGATTTTTTTACATCGGCAATCATAATATCGTTCCCTCATACTTCGATTTTCAAGATTTCAATTATTGTTCACTCAGACTGTTACCAAAGTTCCTTCGTCCCCGCCTGTTATTATACGTTTAAGTGCACCAGCCTTGAAAATACTAAATACGCTAAGCGGTAATTTCTGGTCACGGCATAGTGTTAATGCCGTCGCATCCATTACCTGTAAATTCTTGGCAATAGCTTCGTCAAATGTTAATTTGTGGAAACGTGTTGCTTCAGGATCAATTTTAGGATCGCTAGTATAGATTCCATCTACTTTAGTAGCTTTCAGCATGATATCTACATTCATTTCCATGCCGCGCAAAGCAGCTGCAGTATCAGTGGTAAAAAACGGATTACCGGTACCTGCCGCAAATATGACTATTTTGCCATCTTTCAGATAACGCATAGCACGTCCACGGATATAAGGTTCTACAACTTGCTCAATGCGTAAAGCGGATTGTATTCGCGGCACCAGCCCAGCCATTTTCATAGCATCTTGCAGTGCTAAGGCATTCATTACAGTAGCTAACATGCCCATATAATCCGCAGTAACGCGTTCCAATCCATCATTGGCTGACTTCATTCCGCGAAAAATGTTTCCACCGCCAACGACAATGGCAATTTCAATCCCTAGTTTACTAACTTCATGAATTTCTGAAACAATTCTTCCCATGACAGTATGATTAATACCATACTTATCGTCGCCCATCAGGGCTTCGCCGGATAATTTCAATAAAATACGTTTATAGATTGCAGCAGTCATTGATAATGTATTGATAGAACTCAGTTTACTTGGCTTGTTCCATCTGAGCCTTAACCTCATCTGCAAAATTCTCAGTTTTCTTTTCAATGCCTTCGCCTACCACGAACATAGTGAAATCATTAACTGTTGCGGATTTGCTGGCCAATAATTTTTCTACCGTTTGTTCTGGATCTTTTACAAAAGGCTGACCTAATAACGTTATCTCAGCAAGATATTTTGTGATACGCCCATCAACCATTTTTTCGATAATATTTGCTGGTTTGCCACTCTCAGCAGCCTGAGCAGTAAAAATCTCGCGCTCATGCGCTAAGACATCAGCAGATACTTGCGCTTTAGATACACAAATGGGCTTACTTGCCGCAATGTGCATGGCCAGATCCTTGCCTAAAGCTTCATCTCCTCCGGTAAAATCTACCATTACGCCAATCTTGGTTCCATGAAGATAATAAGCCAACTGTCCTTGTGTTTCGTGGCGACCACAACGGCGAATACTGATATTTTCGCCCAATTTCATAATTAATGCCTTGCGAATTGCTTCAATAGTTTCACCCCTAGGCAAATTTGTATCACTTAAAGCAACGGTGTCGATTATATTTTTTGTTGCACTTAGTTCAGCGAGGTTTTTGGCAAAATTAATAATATCTTCATTTCTGGCGACAAAGTCTGTTTCGCAATTTACTTCAACCAGCGCACCACATTTTCTGTCTGCTGAGATATATGCACCAATTACACCTTCTGCTGCAATTCGACCGGCGGCTTTGCTTGCTTTGGCGCCACTTTTAATTCTTAACAGATCTTCCGCTGCCTTCAGATCGCCGCTAGTCTCTGTCAATGCTTTTTTGCATTCCATCATGCCTAGCCCGGTCATTTCACGCAATTCTTTTACCATGCTTGCGGTAATTTCCGCCATATTTACTCCAAATACCTAATTAGTTAATAAAAGAAATTATATGACTTTATTCAGCCTCAGTTTCAGCAGTCATTTCAACGATTTCTTGAATAGCCTGATTGCGCCCTTCTAGAATGGCGTCTGCTGCACCGCGGGCATATAAGCGTATTGCACGACTGGAATCGTCATTTCCAGGAATAATGTAGTGCAGATCCTCCGGATTGTGATTGGTATCGACTACACCGATTACAGGGATGCCAAGCTTTCTTGCTTCTGTGATGGCTCCTTTTTGATATCCAACATCGATAATAAACATAGCATCCGGTAAGCCTTTCATGTCTTTGATGCCACCCAAGCTACTGTTTAGCTTATCTAGTTCTCTTTGAAGATCAAGCGCCTCTTTTTTTACCAGTTTATCTAACGTTCCATCTTGTACCATTGTTTCCATCTCATGTAGACGCTTGATAGACTGTTTAATGGTTTTGAAATTAGTCAGCATGCCCCCTAACCATCGCTGGTCTACGTAGGGAGATCCGCAACGTATCGCCTCTTCGCGCACAATATCTCGCGCCTGTTTTTTAGTACCCACAAATAAAATGACTCCCTTGTTTGCTGATAATTGGCGCACATACTTCATGGCTTCTTCATACATCACCAAGGTTTTTTCAAGATTTATAATGTGGATTTTGTTACGATGGCCGAAAATGTAGGGTGCCATTTTGGGGTTCCAGAAGCGTGTTTGGTGTCCAAAATGTACACCTGCTTCCAGCATTTGCCGCATAGTTACTGACATAAGTTCTCCTTAAGGATTGAGCCTCCATTCACCTTGATATCCAATTATTTTAGGTGAATGTGTGAATTTAATTTGGCGTGCGCATCATGAAAATTACCAAATTATCTTTATATTATAACATTTTCTTGTGCTTACTCAAGCTGGTTAATCGCGGAAAAATGTTGAAAATCTATTTATTTAGCAGCAAAGAAACTTTTGCTACAATCAATGATGGATTGTGCAGACTATTATTCCAATCCACACGAAATGTGGGTTATTAAGTGATGCAGGATGAATTGCCCATTTTCATTTTTAAGCGATTAATATCATTTATCTGAATGTGCTTATTATCTACGGTGATGATATTTTCATCTTGCAGCTTGGAAAATGCACGACTGACTGTTTCTAGCTTAAGCCCAAGATAACTGCCAATTTCCTCGCGCGTCATGCGTAAATTAAAATCGGATTCGGAATAACCGCGCATAGAAAAGCGACGCGATAAATTAAGTAAAAATGATGCTAAGCGTTCTTCTGCTTTCATGCTGCCCAGTAACAACATTACGCTATGATCCCGTACTATTTCACGGCTCATGATTTTATGGAAATGACGCATAAGCGACGGAATAACAATGCTAATTTCTTCTAGTTTGGTGAAAGGAATTTCACAAACCTCGCTGTCTTCAAGCGCTATCGCATCACAAATATGAATTTCTGAGCTGATAGCGTCTAGCCCCAGCAGCTCTCCGGTCATATGGAAACCTGTAACTTGTTGGCGTCCATCTTCTTCAAGTACACAGGTTTTTAGAAATCCACTACGAATGGCAAAAAGTGATTGGAATTTTAAGCCTGATTGATGTAGATAGCCGCCGCGCCGAACTTTACGTTTATGGCTAACAACATCGCCAAGAATCTGAATCTCTTGGTCATTGAGGCCAACAGGCAGACATAATTCACGCAAACTGCAAGTCGCACAGCTTGATTTAATGTGCGTAACATCAAGAAGGTTTTGTTGTGAACTATCGTGTAACAAATTATTTTCCAAATATGGGGCCCCATTTATCAATACTCTGATTGATCTTAATCAATGTTAATACTTTCATCCCCTTTATAATTCTACGTTAATACTGCAAGAAGTGGATAATATTTTTGGATTGCAAGAGCGCAGGAAATAAATGATTGATCCGATGGGATTAAGCTTAGGCGATTATATCGGTCTGGCCTATTTAGATGCATTCTCCACTAAGTAGGAAACTTAGTGTATTCATTACGATTCCCTAATTCTTCTCCAAGTTTGCTTGAGATTAATTCGGATCTTATGTGTCACTTTGGAAATTACTTATCTGATCGTTGTTTATACCCCGGGGCTGCTTATTTGATTGAAGCATCTGATGCGTATGAGTATTCAGATTGGATAAATAATCGAAAATTAGGATGCTTTCGTCGTCCTTTATCATTAGATTTATACGCCCCTAATAGCAGCTCCTCATGTTTTTATTGCCATCTTAATCAGCTTATCCCTGCTAATCACAGTACTGAAACATATTCGAATTATTTGCTTCGAGAGATAAGGCTTCAAGGGCAATTATTCAAAGGGGATAGTAAAGTTGATCAGATATATTTCGGAGGGGGTAGTCCGGCATTTTTGAATGACTCCCAACTAAATACTCTTACCCAAGAGATCAAGCGGTATTTTACCTTAGTTGAAGGCGGTGACTTTTGTGTTGAGATTGATACGCGACAATTAATCAATTGCTCAATGCGAGCTTTAAACGAAATGGGATTTAATTGTGCAATTGTAGGCGTACAAGATTTTGATCAACAAGCGCAACATTCTGAGCAGTGTATTCAATCTGAAGAAGCTGCCGTTCATACTGTCCGCAATATCCGGCGGGCAGGATTTAAGTCGGTGAGAGTAGAATTAAGCTATGGATTGACTGGGCAAGATTTGGATAAATTTGCTTCTAGGCTAGATAAAATTATTGAGACGGATCCAGATCAGGTTAAGCTTTTAAATTATCAGCATCTTATAGAAGAATTTAAGCCACAAAGCAATAATATTCTTACTGGATTACCTGCAACAGTAACCAAGTTTGAAATGACGTTGTTGGCAATTTCTCGCTTAGCAGAAGCTGGCTACAGCCATATTGGTATGAATCTTTTTGCCAGGTATGATGATCCATTGGCAGTTGCTCAGCGCCAAGGAAGGCTTCACTATGGCTTGCGCGGTTTTTCAATTCATCCTGATTGTGACCATGTTGCATTAGGTGTTTCAGGAATAGGGCGTATAGGCCCGATTTTACATCAGAATCACTGTGACCTATTACAGTACTATGATAAGTTAGAACAAAACATTCTTCCTATTTTACGCGGTATAGAATTAAATGCGGATGACCTGTTACGTCGTTCAATCATGTATGCTTTGATTTGTCATTTGGTTATTTCATATGATTCAGTGGAAGCTTTTTTTCCGATAGATTTCAAGCAGTACTTTGTAACTGAATTGACAGATTTACAGGCGTATGCAGAAGCCGGGCTGGTTACTTTGGATAATGAGGAGATTGCCGTTACAACGAAGGGTCAATTATTTATCGGTGGTATCTGTAGGATTTTTGATAAGTATCTGCGTAAATATCATTAGCGTAATCAATCGTCGTCTGCTGATTGTAATGCGCCTGAGAGTCGAGGCAGATTCTCAGGCACGATGATTTATTGTTGGACTTCACTGTTGGTTAAAATATATTCGGCCAATCGATCAGCGGCTTCGCCTTGAATATTTTTGAAAGCGGGCATCCGCATACTGCCTGATTGAAATTTCTTAATGATAGCTTCCTTATTGGCAGATTTTTCACTCAGAATCATTGCCTTGTTTGCACTCAAAGGCTTGTGACATTCACTGCAGACAGTGCTAAAGATTCTCTCGCCGGAAGCATCTGCTGGCGGGCTATAATCGTTGGTGGTTCCACCACAACCAACAAGGATAAACAGTGCAGATACCGCCACTAAAATATATGTTATTTTCATTTCCTGACTCCAGTTTATTTAGTTCAATTAATTTCGGGAGTAATCCCGATTCAGTATTTAGCTACTCAATATAAATTTGATGTTTTTGAATGTATTTATTAATCAGATTTAATGAATTAGTAGACTTAACATAGCCAGTATTATGACAGCTTGTCAAACAAATGTTTTAGAAAATACGGATTGGTTCTATAACATTGTTATTCACTGCGAGGGGGCTCTTGGCGACGTTCCTAAGCCCCAGAAGCATAGGTATTGTAATAACTATTTGAGATAATTCATAAAGTTGCGATAAAAACAACATCTGATGTAATTCATTTAAGAAATTATTTTTCTTGACACTTTCTTAACATTTTTCTTGTTATTGTTTACGACTTATTGCTACATAATGCAAAAAGAATGGATCAAAATTCTTTGATTCTTAGCTTAAGGCATTAAACTCTAACTCGAATTTCGAGTAATAACATTATTTGATGTAGCTGAATTTCTTAACACTTTCTTAACAATTGCTATGTTATGGTGGCAAGCGAAATTACAAGGACATGAACGTGATGAAGTTTTTCTGGCTGGTATAAAGTAGGCAGCATTGTATTGAAAAATGAGAGTAAAAAATCTATAAATGATATTGCTGCTAGTTTCTCCATAAAATAAAACTTTATTTAGAGACTAGCATCTTTGATTAACAATGTTACACAATTAAACCGTTTTAAAAGAGGGTGTTATGTTCAAAAAAATAAATATTTTTGCTGTTTTTGTTGTGCTTGGTTTAGCTTTTAATAGTCAAGTTGCTGCAGACAACACTGTCGAGGATTTTCAGGTATGGGGAAATGTGACAGCACTTGGTAACTTTGGTGCAATTAATCCAAATAATCCAGACTTAAAGAAATTCAGATGGTGGATGGAAGGACAGGGACGCTTTGGTAATGATGCCACGCAATTTACGCAATCACTAATCCGTCCTGGCCTAGGTTATGCGCTAACCGATAAGGTGGTTGTATGGGCGGGTTATGCCTGGGCACCCACGGCTGAACCGCTAGCGGCACGTCCATTTAATGAGCACCGAATCTGGCAACAAGTAACTTGGGCCGATAATTTTTCATTCGGTAGATTGTCGACACGCAGCCGTTTTGAGCAACGCTTCTTTGATCATCATGCGCCTATTTCTGGTAATGATGATGTGGGTTATCGATTCCGCCAATTGGTTAAACTAGCAGTTCCATTGCCTTCCATATCGCCAGAACTTAGTTTCATCGTTCAGAGTGAATTGTTTATAGCGATGAATACCGTTGATAATCCTGCGTTCATTTCTCGTGGTTACGATCAGAACCGGGCATTCGTTGGATTAGGTTACAAAGTCAACCAGTATGCTACTGTTGAACTGGGTTATATGAACCAATTTATCAACAGACCGCATAGTGCTCGTCCTGATCAAATGATGCATAATTTTATAGCTAATTTATTCCTGAATTTCTAAGAAATTGCTTGTGTCATGTGCAGGCTACTTAGCACATAATTTGTATTCTTCCAATCAGCTGACTTTGTTTTTCGATGACGTCAGCTGATTAGTGATTGTCCTACTGTTTGTCCTACTGCAAATTTTGATTTTTTCAGCAAATGATAAGTTGAGTTCTTGTTGCTGATTTTCATTTTTAAATTCCGACAAATCCAAGAAATAGTAAAACTTTCTCCATTTTCCATTACTATACTGCTCCTTTCCGATCAATCACTAAGCTAGCATGCGCGATTTTAAGCCGGGTCAACGTTGGATCTGTGATGTTGATTTACAACTGGGGTTGGGTACTGTTCAGGCTGTCGAGCATAGAATTGTCACCATTATTTTTAAAGCCACAGGTGAAATTCGTTCCTATGCCAAACAGTCTGCGCCATTGACGCGTGTAATTTTTAAATCCGGAGACATTATCAGTAACTATGATGATGTTGCATTCAAAATCACTGAAGTACAGGAACATAATGGTTTAGTGGTTTATGCGGGAGTGAATGAAAGTGGCGTCAGAATAGAACTTGCCGAGGAACAATTAGCACATAATCTGTTATTAAATCGTCCGGCAGAACGTCTGTTCACAGGTCAGTTTGATCAGGATAAATGGTTCAAGATCCGTTATCAAACCTTGCGGATACGCAATCAATTAGCAAGCGCGCCGCTGTATGGACTGGTGGGAACTCGCACCAGCTTGATTCCGCATCAGCTTTATATTGCCCACGAAGTTGCGCGCCGTTATGCACCGCGCGTCTTGCTGGCTGATGAAGTGGGACTGGGCAAAACGATCGAAGCCGGTCTTATTCTGCATCGTCAATTGTTAACCGAGCACGCCAAGCGAGTGCTCATTGTGGTTCCAGAGACCTTGATTCATCAATGGTTGGTGGAAATGTTGCGGCGCTTTAATCTGCAATTCAGCATCTTTGATGAGACGCGATGTTTATCGCTGGAAGAGAGCGAGGAATGGGAAAATCCTTTCCAGAGCGAGCAGTTGATACTTTGCAGCTTGAATTTTCTGCGTCACTATCCTAAATGGTTTCAAACTGCATTGAATGGTCATTGGGATTTACTCGTGGTCGATGAGGCCCATCACCTGCATTGGTCTGAGCAAGCCACCAGTGTGGAATACTCCATCATTGAACAATTAGCCGCCTGTACCAAGGGAGTGCTGTTATTAACCGCGACCCCGGAACAATTAGGCAAGGCCAGTCACTTCGCGCGCCTGCGCTTGCTGGATCCGCACCGCTTCAGTAGTTTTGCGGCTTTCTTGGCTGAAGAACAATCGTACGAACCGATTGCCAAAGCGGTGGAAGCTTTGCTCGAAGATCAGGATTTGAATGATGAAATCAGGCAGATCATCTTGTCGGCCATTGATCCTGCACAAGCTCAAGAATTCCTTGCACAATTGCAAGATCATACTGCTGATACGCAGCAACACCAGCAAGCGAGAAAAATGCTGGCGGAATTGTTGCTGGATCGGCATGGTACCGGCCGTATCTTGTTCCGCAATACGCGTGCAGCTGTTAAAGGGTTTCCTGAACGCAAACTTTTAGCTATTCCGCTGGCACTGCCTCTCGAATATCAGCAATGTCTGACAGCTTTTGAAACGATCCCTCTGTCAAAACCAAAATTGCTGTTGTGCCCTGAACTACTCTATCAGGTCAGAGCCGAGCCGGAGCAACCCTATTGGACAGATATCGATCCGCGCATCAACTGGCTAAACGCGACACTCAAGCAGCTGAGACCAGAAAAAGTGTTAGTCATCACCGCCGATGCACAAATTGCCCGCGATATCGCGCAGGCGCTCAAAGCACTGACGGGACAGCATATTCCGGTATTCCATGAAAGCATGAGTTTGATTGAGCGCGACCGCGCCGCCGCTTTTTTTGCCGATAAAGAAACCGGCAGTCAAATATTGATATGCTCAGAAATCGGTAGCGAAGGTCGCAATTTTCAATTTTCTCATCACCTGGTGTTGTTTGATTTGCCACTCAATCCCGATCTGCTGGAACAACGTATTGGCCGGTTGGATCGTATCGGCCAGACAGAAACCATTCAGATTCATGTTCCTTATCTGGAAAACAGCGCACTGGCGGCGATGTTTCATTGGTGTCATGAAGGATTGAATGCGTTTGAGAAAACCTGCCCGGGAGGACAAACCGTTTTCTTGCATGTGGAAGATGCGCTCATTAATGCGCTTCATCAACGACAAATTGATACCGATGCATTTTCGGATTTGATTAGCGCCACCCAATCGGCCAATCAAGTACTGAATGAAGCGTTGGATTGCGGACGCGATAAATTACTCGAGTACAACTCTTTTCGTCCGGCTGTTGCAGCAAGGTTATATCAGGAAGTACACGTACAGGACGATGATTTCACCTTGCCGCAGTATATGGAAACGGTATTTGACTGTTGTGGCGTGCATATTGAAGAACATCGCGCTAACAGTTATTTGATCGAGCCGAGCGAACACATGAGCATGCCATTTCCCGGTTTGATGGACGAAGGCTCGGTCATCACGTATTCAAGAGATGTTGCATTGGCCAATGAGGACATGCATTTCCTGACCTGGGAACATCCGATGGTTATCCACGCGATGGAACGAATCCTGAACCAGGAAACCGGCAATGCAGTGGTCGTTGCACTGAAGCATCCAAAGGTACAACCGGGTATTGTATTGCTGGAAAGTCTGTTCGTGCTGGAGGCGGGCGGGCAACATGTACAGCAAAGCAACCACTATTTACCGCCCGCAGTTATACGTATTTTGCTGGATGAGCAAGGCGGTGAGGATTATCCATACTTGGATCACGATTCGATCAATCAACATCTGGAACCGGTAGCGATAGGAATCGCCAAGCAAGTCATTCAACTGAAAGAAGACGCGATCCGCGAGCTAGTGACCGCGAGCGAACAGACAGCCGCAATGCAGGCACCGCAACTCATCGCCCAAGCCGAAGCGCGCATCCAACAAACCTTCATCCCAGAAGTCGAGCGCCTCAAGGCGCTGCAACAAGTGAACCCGAATGTGCGCGACGAAGAAATCCAATTCTTTGAACAGCAACTACTGCAACTGACCGGCGCGTTGAAATCCAGCAATCTGCGGCTTGATGCCGTGCGGGTGATTGTGGCGACCTAAGCAGTGATGGAATGTAATGCTTTACAAAAACCGGACAGTTTATTAAGCAGTCTTTCTCCAGAAAATACGTTCATATTCTAAAGGGGAATGATAACCTAATTTAGAGTGAGCACGTTTTCCATTGTAAAAAGCAACATAGTCAATAATACTGAGTTTTGCTGCTTCCTTATTTTCGAATTTTTCGTAAAATGTTCATGTTTAAGGCTACGAAAGAATCGTTCTGTTGGCGAATTATCGTAGCAACAGCATTTATGGCTCATGCTTTGCTCCATTTTCATTACCCTTTAGGAAACTCTGATTAAGTCCCAAGAACTTGTAAAATACTCGGTAGATTGTAACCACTGCAAGGGGGTGCATTGATGAAACAATTAGGATTATCGATTCCATTATTTATCAAGAAACCAAAAGTAACTCGCCGACAAAAGTTTCTCGAAGAAATGGAGCAAGTGGTTCCATGGGTAGACTGGACGAATCGGATCGCGCCGCACTATCCGGTGGCAGGTTTGGGACGCAAGCCATTTGCGTTGGAAGCGATGTTACGGATTCATATGATGCAACAATGGTTTGGTTATTCAGATCCGGGGATGGAAGAAGCGTTACATGATGTGCCGATGTTGCGTGAATTTGCAGGACTAGATGCGGGAGAAGATGTCGTGCCTGATGAAACGACGATCCTCAAGTTTCGCCACTTGCTGGAGAAGCATCACTTGGCACAAAGCCTGTTTGCTGAAACAACTGCGCAGTTAGCGCAACAGGGATTATTGCTGCGTCAGGGCACGATAGTTGACGCCACGTTGATAGCGGCTGCGCCATCGACCAAGAACCGGCAACGCAAACGTGATGGCGAGATGAGTTCGACTAAGAAGGGCAACAACTATTACTTTGAATTAAAAGCACACATAGGCGTAGATACCGATTCTGGCCTGGTGCATAGCTTGGAAATTACCACGGCCAAAGTGACCGATGGCAACATGATTGATGCGCTGACACATGGCGAAGAGGCGATTGTATCGGGTGATCGGGCTTATACTCGTAATGACCACAATCTGGAAGCACAGCGACAGCCGGAAGAGCCGGTCTGGGGCATGCCATACAAACGCAAGCGCGGTGAGGAATTGCCAGCAGAACATGCCGTGCTCAATCGCATGCTAGCTTCACTACGTGCAAAGGTTGAACATCCGTTTCATATTGTCAAAAGACAATTTGGTTATACCAAAGTCCGTTACCGAGGATTGTTCAAGAATGCACAACAGCTCTACTTGTTGTTTGCTCTGGCTAATCTCTACCATGCTCGTA
>RRZU010348697.1_pt1 | contig 15263 bp, 10 predicted proteins | sample 2165561 | NCBI WGS metagenome assembly RRZU01 (sample SAMN10456909, study PRJNA506462) | wastewater metagenome | isolation source: wastewater sludge | place: USA: Moscow, Idaho
AGATTGCTTTCCACAGAGCAATTGGCCAAACTATTATGTCGCAAACCTCAAACTATCAGGAAATGGTTATCTCAAGAAAACCTTCCTGATGGCCTCCCCATGCCGCTTAAAATTAATAGAAGAAATTTTTGGCGATATGAAGATATTCGTAATTTTTTATCGACTGTTTAATTTTTTAAATAAACATTTAAACTGAGGTTTGCAATGACAATACATATTGAAAATGAATTTCCTGTAAATGCATTTCCTGAGAAAGCAAGGAATGCTTTATACGAGTTAAGCAATATCTATAAAGCTCCAGTTGCATTGATTGGATCATCAATTATAGGTGCGATATCACTTGCATCACAAAACAAGGTTGATGTATGCAGATTAAATGGAATAAGGGGGCCGGTTTCCATCTCATTACTCATTGAAGCCGCCTCTGGCGAGAGAAAAAGTACGCTTGATAATGCTGTGATGAAGCCTTTTTATCAACTTGAAAATGAGTTTTTTGAAATATATCAGAAAGATTTTGTGACATATAATGTTGAAATGGAAATATATAATTCTGAGAAAAAGAGAATACTGGCTAGCATTCGCCGAGATGGCAAATCAGTGAATTCAGAAAATGAGCTAAAAGCACTAATGTTAACCATGCCTGTGAAACCAACGAGATATCGGCTCATATTTAATGATGCAACTCCTGCCGCATTAAAAGATTACCTTTGTGGAGAATGGCGAGCAATTGGATTAATGTCTGATGAAGCCGGCAGTATATTTAACGGACATGCTTTTAAAGAGTTGCCATTTATTAATAAATTATGGGATGGTGCGGATATTTCTGTTGATAGGAAAAATGAACCGGAGGCTTTAATTAAAAATGCAAGATTAACAATTTCTCTAATGGTGCAACCTAAAACATTTAAGAGCTTTCTTGAACGTAAAGGAGAATTAGCAAAAGATCTTGGTGTTTTTGCAAGGTTTTTTATTTGCAGCCCCAAATCGACACAGGGGACTAGGCAGATTCACAATCCCATTGTATCAAGTGAACACTTACCAATTTTTCATCGTAGATTAATGGAGCTTGCTCGAGAAAGTATTAATGTACGTGGGGAAAATGATAGAATTTGTTTGCGTTTTTCACCTGAGGCACAAGAGCGTTGGATAACCTTCTACAATCAGGCTGAAAATCAAATAGGAGTTTTGGGTCACCTACATGATGTTAAAGACTACATTTCTAAGCTATCTGATAATCTGGCTAGGTTAGCTGCATTGCTTCACCATTTTAATGGTGGTGGAGGAGATATTCCTCTAAGCATATTAGAAAATGCAATCTCAATTACGTGTTGGTATGGGGATGAATATATAAGAATGTTTGGAAAAAACCAAGGCATTTCACAATCTGAAATTGATGCTAATGAGCTTCACTCTTGGATTATTGAATATTGTAAATCGAAGAACGTTCCTTATATTAGAAAGCAAACGCTTTTTCACTATGGGCCGAATCGTCTTAGAGAGGCGGAGAAACTAAATGAAATTCTTAATTTGCTGCTTTCTCAAGGTAGAATTCGAGGATGGATGGTTGGTAAAAAACACTTTATTCAACCAATTGAGAATTTTAATTTCTGATCAATAGCATTAGTACAAATCCCTCCTTTTAAGGGAGGTCGTGCGTAGCGTCAGAGGGTGAGAGGTTGGAAGGATGGCTCACACCAGAGTAATCTTGCTCCAGTCAGACTGGCCTAAGTACGGCAGCTTTGGTTAAAAAGCGAACTTAGGGTGGAGTGAAAATGGGGACATTAGATAAGGCTAATTTCTGGCAGTTAATGGATTTTAATTTTTATTCCATTGCGTCTGCAATCCTTTATCTGCCTGGGGTACAGAGAATGCGATTTTAATGTGAACTATTGTTTGATGTCGGCAATAGTAATATATGTCTAAACACATGGCACTTACCTATGCCACAAGCATAGGTGGGGTTATGCCATGCAACTGAATAGGCTCAGGATAAGTCAGTCTGAGGATATACAAGTGAATGCTTGTAGGGGGCAGCATCAGCCACATTCCATGGTGGATGCACCCTGTCTAATGCATCAAGAAAGAATATCAATTCTGATGTCAGTGCTTTGCGATGCGTATCAGGTCGCTATCACGGACGTTATGTTTCCATGAACATTGAGTTGATTCAAAATCAACTACACCATCTGAGGAGATGACTATGCCATTGACGCTGGATGAGTACATGCTGCGTGCTAAGGGATTTTATAAAAAGGCCGACTACAAGTTCAACCGAGACAACATGGAGAAAATACTCTCCGTATCTAATAATGCGATGGAATGCCACTCGAGAGTATTGGCTTTTCGAGTTGATCTCCACTTTCCCAAAATGGCTTTCTGGGCGATGCTCTTTGCTGAACGACCAGATTATGGTGGTGTTGCAATTAAGGTATTTGTTGAGGAGCTTAACAAGCTCATCGGAAAAGATATCGTTAATCGAAGGTTGAATGGCAAAAGGGTGCACCCCACAACAATCCGTTACATCTGGGCAAGGGAGCAAACTGCTGATGCTGCACATCCTCACTTTCACATGATGATATTTTTGAATAGAGATACGTATTTTAAATTAGGTAGGTTTGACTCTTCTGAAATGAACCTTGCCAATAAAGTACGTATGGCGTGGTTCAGAGTGCTGCTTGATGAAGATGTGACGCCATCGTTTTGTATAGAAAAGGGCTTGGTGCATTTCCCAAAAAATCCGGAGTATCATTTTGGGAGGGGTGATGAAGAGCAATTCTACATGATGCTAATGAGAGCCGCCTATCTGGCAAAGCAGGATACGAAACGTCGTGGAGAGGGATATAGGTGTTTTGATGGGAGTAATAATTAAGTCGTTGAGGACCATAGGTTATGGTACCGAGTCTCCATGCAGGCATCATATCTGGTAAGCTAGCCGGAGCTTGTTGTAATCCCTTCAGGAGTAACGCCATGGTAGCCTATTCCCCTCCATTTGCCCTGACCCATGCCATGTTGAGCCGGGAGAACCGGAACTGCACCATCCAAGCATCGCTGGCCATAGGACGGTAGTGACATAGTGAATATAACTATCTGATTAGCCTGTGTAATTCCTTTACAATGTACAACGCTTATTGAACAATGGAACACGTAAAAGTTTAAGTCCCAATCCTATATTGGGCCCAAGGGTGCTTTTGGTAAAGGCTTAGCCACTGAACTGATAAGGTCGTTTATGAAGAACACATCTGTTGATTTGGTTTCATGCCGAGGCTTTGCTCGACGCCGGATTGCTTGTTTTTTGCGCAGCGGCAGCGCATCAGTCTAGGACTAGGCCACTGATGTTCACCACCAAGTTTGGGCCATTCAATGGATCTACCTGGGAGGGCCTGTGTCAGCAGGTCTTCAAGAGAAAGTACCAGGCTGAGTGTTATCAGCAGATGCCGGCTTCCCCCGGAGATTTTGGCATCGAGGGCTATACCTCAGTCACAGGCTGGGCATTCCAGTGCTATTGCCCGGAGAAACATTACGAGCGCACTGAGCTGTACGAGAATCAGCGCGACAAGATCACCGTAGATCTCCGAAAGCTAAAGGATAACGTGACCGATCTTCAGGCGCGACTGGGGAGTACGAAGATTTGTCGCTGGGTGTTCGTCACTCCTGAAGTTGACAGGAACGCGCTTCTAAAACATGCGAAGTCCAAAGAGGCCGAGGTACGGGGGTGGAACTTACCAATCCTGTCGGACGACTTCATGGTGTTGCTCCATGATGGCGATCACTACTTGGTCGAAATCAATGAAGTCCGCGCAGCCGCAGGGGAAGCGTTGGTCTTCGATGAGGCCGCTCCAGCCCTCACAGCTCTTACTGGTGAGCAAGAGCAGTACGAGCAGAACGTCTATCGTAAGTCGGAACATCGACTCGAAGAAAAAGCGCAGAAGCCGGACTTTCAAGCGCGGGTTCAGCAGCTTAGCCAGCGCACCATTGAGCAATTCCTTGAGGCCGATGGATTCTTTCGGCGTATCGCATCAGCATCGCCGATTACATATGTAAAACTCATTCGCCTCATCAATGAGTACGAGCAGTATGTCATAGAGACTTCTGCTACCTGGTCTGGCACAGCGGAAGAGCTGACAGTTCAAGTTCGAGATGGGTTGGCAAAGTTAGTGTCCGAAGACCTCGCACCTGAGTTTGACAAGACCAATGCCATGAAGGTGGCTCGTTACATGACTGCTCGATGGCTGGCAGTTTGCGAGTTGGACTATGGCTAAGATAGAGGGGGGGAACCAGCTTCGCTTTGAGCGGCGGCCATCACCAGTCCTAGCTGAGCACAGACCTATGTACAAGATTGGGCTGGTTCTGCTCATCCTGCACTTGGCGTCGCGCGGAGGGAAGTCAAGCTTGCCACGTCTGCAACTGTTCAACTGGGCGATGAAGTCGGACCCGCGGCAGAAACAGTTACTCCTTGCTGTTGGCGAAAAGGTTCTGCAGGTTCCCGCTTGGGGGTTCGACCCGGCACTGGCTATTGCGGTACGACTTGCTATTGCGGAAGGCTTGATTGTTGAAAACTCCACCGGCTACGAGATTTCGACGGCTGGCCAGTTCTTCGCCACAGAAATTCTAAAAGACACCGATTTGTTCGGGCGCGAGCGTTCGTTTTTGTCTGCCATCGGAAAAGGGCTGACAGAGGGAATGGTTGAAGCAACCGCCAGCGGCTGGGAGGTAAAGTGATCATTCGCGGTGTAAGGCTTAGAGCAACAACCAATGAAGGGGAATATGGGTTTCGTTTCAACTTTGCGCGAACCCTGACTATCGTTCGGGCCAAGAATTCGAGCGGAAAGAGCACGCTATTTAACAGTTTGCTCTACGGCCTCGGTATGGAAGAACTCGTTGGGGGTAAGAACGAGAAGGCCCTGCCGTACGCTCTCAAAGAGCACATCGAGCACGATGGACGCCGAATTTTGGTCACGGCTTCGGAGGTGTTGCTTGAAATCGAGAGTCGCTCGGGAGAAGTGGTAACCCTTCGTCGTGCTATCCGGGATGCGGTAAGGGACCCGAAGCTCATAGAGGTGTTCACGGGAGCTCATGTGACTGAACACCAGATTCTCGGAAAAGCTCGTCCCACCTATGTACACGATGGCGGCGGGGCTAAACGCCCTGAGGGGTTTCATCGGTTCCTTGAATCCTTCCTGGGGCTGAACTTACCAAGAGTGCCGACCACGAACAGTGGAGAGACTAAGCTCTACCTGCAGGCGGTCTTTGCGGCTTTGGCAGTTGAGCAAAAGCGCGGATGGACGGACTATATCGCCAACATTCCCTTCTACGGCATTAGGGACGCGCGGACCAAGGTGGTCGAGTTCCTACTGGGTCTTGGTGTATTTGAGACGAACGCCGCCCGCAATAGGCTCAATGCCGAATCGGTTGAGATTGACGCTGACTGGCGCAAGGTGCTCGAAGAGCTACGACGAGAGGCTAATCCTCTTGGCGCTGTAATCGACGGGGCATCATCCACCCCGTCTGCGCTCTTCAAAGAGAGTGAGGCAAGCATCAGAAAGCTGGCCGGAAGCTCGTCTGTGTCCTTGACCGAGCACATCAGCCAGTTGCGTGCTGAGTATGCGGACTTGCAAAGGCAAGCCGAGCAGTATCACAAGGTATCGGGGACTGAGGCAATTCATAGCGTCACGGTAGCGATGGACGAACTGCAGGGACTTAGTGTGTTGCATGAACGTGCAATGGCCCTCAACGCTGAGCGGCGGGTGTCCCAGAAAGACTACGAAAAACTACTCGCAGAGGCCAACGAAGACCTAGAGCGGAACAAGACGGCAGCGAAACTCCGTGACCTCGGTGCAAAGCACGATGTGGCCACTGCAGCTAGCAAGTGCCCTACGTGCAATCAGCCGGTGGATGACACGCTCTTGGCTGGGGCAGTGACCGGCCCCCAAATGGATTTGGCAACGAATATTGCCTATCTAGAGAGTCAGCGCCGCATGCTCATACGTCAGATTGCTGGCTTGAAGGCTGGCCTGCAGGCGACTGAAGTTCGAGTCAACGAGCTAGCATATCGTATTGCCAGTAAGCGCGACCTACTGAGAGCGATGCGCAGTGACGTGACGTCCGGAGCATTTGAGTCGAAGGCCATTGTGCGCCGGCAGGTTCAGATTGAAATCGAGGTGGAGGCACTTGAGAGGCTCCAGGCAAAGGCTACGGAGCTATTTGCACGGCTTGGACTTATTGCGGTGCGCATGAGCGCCAACCAGGCCGCAAGACGAGGTATGCCGAAGGAGGTCTACAGTGCGGCAGACATCGAGCGCATTAATCACTTCCAGTTGAACTTCAGGGCTAATGCAGGATCATTTGGCTACGAAAGTGCTCCGATTCGCGAGGTTGAAATTGGTAAGGACACGCTGGTTCCATGTCTCGCGCAGATGGAACTGCGAGAGATTCGTACCGACATTAAATCGGACTCGAGCGCTAGCGATTTTGTTAGACTCATTTGGAGCTATCTGCTCGCCCTGCATCAGACATCGGCTACGCTAACGTCTCCGGGTCATCACCCCGGACTGTTGATGTTTGACGAGCCGGGGCAGCATTCAATGGCGGTCGATAGCCAGCATGCGCTCCTCAAGCAGTTGGCTAGCGAAACAAACCTACAGAGCATCGTCGCAGCCTCTTTCGATGAGGCAGAGGAGGTGTTCCGCCAAGCCACACAAGGCATCAAGTACACTCTCATCGAATGGGACGGCAAGCTTTTGCGGCCACAATGAAAATATTGAGCAATTTCAGTTGCTTATTGGTAGTGCCAATATCAGCTATGACATGACTGATTTGCTTGTTCGAGCTGTTTCTGCCGAGGCATCGTTGTAATGAGAAGGCTTGATGCGTACACGTTCGATCCTAGAGCAGCACTGATAGGTCTGTTTTGTTTTGGGCAAACGACAGAGCAAGTAGTGAGGAAATGAGTGGTGTCAAAAGAGAAGCAAAAATTGGAGCAAGCAGAGTGAATAACAGCGTAAAACCAGCGCAGCCAAACATTAATTTGCATGGTATGTCGCTAACCAATTTTCGGCGTTTTTCCACCCTCAACATCGATTTTCATCCCAATATGACCGTTTTAGTGGCGCCTAATGGCTCTGGGAAATCGACCATTCTCGATGCGATAGCTGTCGCAGTCAGCCCCTTTGTGGCAGCGTTTGACTTTGGTAAAGGGCGTGGGATTGCCAAATCGGATGCGCGTTATCGTAGGCAGGAGCAGGTACTCAGCAGTGAGCAAATGTTCCCGGTAGAAATCACCGCGAGCTTCAATGAGCCAGTGTGCGGTATCAAACGGACATTAACCGGGATCAACAACAAAACGACCATCAAAGACGCTAGTGAGTTGTCTACTTATGGTGATCAGCTCATGCAGCAAGTGCGTGACTTGGACGAGGTCATCCTGCCGGTGGTGGCCTACTATGGCACGGGGCGCTTGTGGCAAGAGCACAAAAACATGGAGCGTAAATCCGTCCTGAGCGTGAGTCGGACTATGGGTTATGAGGATTGCCTGACCACGGCATCTAATTACAAACAATTGCAGCAGTGGTTCACCAAGGCAACCTATGCCGAGTTACAACAGCAGCAGATGGCAGATGTTTATCAGGGCTACTCCCTCAAAGAGCAGCTCCAAAGCATTCAGGTAGCTGTTGAAACGGTATTGCAGCCATCTTCCGGCTGGCGGTACTTCCATTACAGTCTCTCCCACGAAGAACTGGCTATGACTCATCCAGAGCAAGGGGTCTTGCCCGTGAGCCTATTGAGTGATGGGGTTCGGGCGATGGTCTCGCTAGTGGCCGATCTCGCTTGGCGCTGCAGCAAACTCAACCCGCAATCTGGGGCATGTGCATCAAAGGAAACGCCGGGATTGGTGCTAATCGATGAAGTGGATATGTTTCTTCACCCCGCCTGGCAGCAGAAGGTGCTGGCCTCGTTACGGGATGCATTCCCCAAGATCCAATTTATTGTTACCACTCATAGCCCACAGGTGGTCAGTACTGCACCGACGGACAGTATTCGAGTCATATATGAGGACCAGGTTTATAACGCACCTCAGGGGACTCAAGGAGCTGAATCATCGCGAATTTTGAAGCGGGTTTTTGGGGTCGATCCACGCCCACAATCTGACCCAATGGCAACCCTACTTGCCGAGTATTTGGATCTGGTTTATGCAGATAATTGGGATGCCCCTGAGGCCCTTTCCATGCGGCAAGCTCTCGATGCCCACTTTGGTAATGAAGAACCTGCACTGACCGAGGCGGATCTCTATATCGAAAACAAGCTGTGGGAGCAGAGTCTTGAAGAGGATCAGTAAATCGCTCCCTCCCAATGTTCTGACGGCATTTGCTGCCTCGAACCCTGTCGCGACTTGGGAACATGATTTTCGTAACCATAAGGGCAGCCAAGATTACAAATCCCTGCGCCAGTTGATGCTCAGTGATCAAGGTGGTTTGTGTGGCTATTGCGAGAGCAAGGTAGTGGGTCTTCCTGCGCACAAGCAGCGGGTTGAACACTTTCACGACAAATCGGATCGAGCCAATGTTGCGATCCATAACTGGGGCTTGGATTGGCAAAATATCTTTGCTGTTTGTATCGGTGGCAATGATGCCGATCAATCTGCTCACCCACTGCCGGAGAACTTAAGCTGCGATTCACACAAGAACCACTTAAAAGATGAGCTGGATACTGTACCGGAAGGGCATCTGCTTAATCCGCTGACAATGCCACACACACCTTGCCTATTTACGCTGGATAAGCGCACAGGGGAACTCAAACCTGATGCAACAGCTTGCACTCAAGTAAATATTGCCGATAACCACTTTGCCACAGTCCAAGAACTGGTGGATAACACCATAAGGGTGCTAAATCTTAACTGCCCAAGATTAACTGACCAGCGTCAACTAGTGCTAAGGGCTTATAATCGTGCGCTCCGAATCGCCCAAGACAAAAACATTCAGCGCCCACACGCGAGATTAGCCGAGCAGTGGTTTAGCCTCACTTGGCCCGAATTTTTTACCACCAGACGTCTGCTGTTGGGTGGACATGCCGAGCAGTACCTGACTACTAGCAATTACAACGGATAATTTGAGGTGTTCTGACAAGATCGGACAATCTCGGATCAAGCAGCCCTGTTCAGCCGTACACCGGGAATGCAGGCAGAGGTTATTCAGGTTCCAGAATAATGGACATGCGAAATCTAATCCCATTCGCCATCAAGACCGAGACCGGTGCGATTGTATCGGTCGATGATGTCGAGCGCGGACTTGCCGCAGGGTGTCACTGCCCGAGCTGCGAAGGACGACTGGTGGCCAGAAAGGGGGAGCACAAGCGCCACTGCTTCGCGCATTTCAGCGACAGCAAGGAGGAATGCCTTTACGCCTTTGAAACCAGCGTGCGGTTGATGCTGCTCTCCAAGCTGGAAAGTGTAGTTAAGCTCAACACACCCGCCCATTACACCCAGGTTGATGGCTCCAAGGAGCTGGTCGCCAAGGCCCATGCCGATATAGCCGTTCAATTTGCTCCGCAAGCAGAGACCCATGGTGTCCCGGCAGGGCTCTTTCAGTTGATGTCGCGGCCAGACTTCCACCTTGCCTTACACTTTCCAGCCGCTCACGAACCGGTAGGGTTGTACCCGCTGTGGCTTGGGGGGTTCATCGCCAAACACCCCAAAACAGGAGTTCTGGCTGTGCGTTATAGCCAGTTCGGCGACCGGATGTTCGATAAGTCCCGCCCGGCAGTAATGGACACTACGACTTTGATGCTAACGATTCTGAGCGAAACGCCCAACTGTCTGCATTGGCTCTATCACCCAGGCGAGGAGAAGGTGCTGATCGATCTGGAGCAGCTGGCCGAACAGCGACGGCAAGAGGCAGAGGAGAAAGCCCGGCAGCAGCAACTAAAACAAGAGCAACTGGAAGAAGCGCGGCGGCAGTATGAGGAGAAGCAAAGGATGCAACGCGAGCACCAGGCGGCGATCACGGCTCAGATGAGGCAGGCGGAACAGGAACGTACCGCCCAGAGAGCGCGGGACTCTGCCGCACGGGCAGCACAAGACAGCGACAAGGCCAGCAATGGGGGGCAGTACCCGCGATCTGCACCGACTGCGTGCCGTAATTGCCAACTACAGCACCAGCGCCTTGATGCCGACGGCTACTGCTATCGCGAGGTTTGCATCAGATCTCGTGCGAAACGAGCATCAAAAGCAGAAAAGGCAGAAGCGTCTACACGGTATTCCTACGCCAGCATGCGAGGTGGCGCAAATGCAAGCAGCACTCCCCAGCAGCAGGCCAACCTCGCTGCCAGTCTGCAACCCATGAGCGACACTCAACGCCACTGGTTCTCCCCTATCAAGCTGGGTTCCTGTCCTCACTGCGGGGGAGATAGAGGCAACGGCCCGAATGGCTGGTGGTGTGAGAAGTGTAAATAATCCTTTGAATGAATCGCCCTAGTTCAATCGGTTGAACGTGATTGTCGGGGCCCATTGGTTTATCTGGCTAACAGGTAATTGTTTTGGGATATATTCATTCCCACAATTATGAAAATACTGCGATTGCACTGCGCAACGTAATTGATGGAACTGAAACGATGCCGCTTCCCGATATAGATTTCAATTTAATTCGCTCCCACCGGGGGAATCAGGCTAACGCCTTTGAAGAGCTGTGCTGCCAACTCGCAGGTGACGAACTCTTGTCCCCTACTTGCGTCCGCTTTACTCGAAAGGGGCCTGGAGGCGATGGTGGCGTAGAATGCTTCGCTGTCCTGTCTGATGGGACCGAGACTGGTTGGCAGGTGAAATACTATTGGGACGTTGCAAACGCGATCCGTTCGCTTGATGAATCCCTAAGCCAAGCGCTTATCAAGCATCCAAAGATGACACAGTTCATAGTGTGTCTTCCATTTGATCTGTCCGACTCTCGCAAAACTGGCACTATAACTTCTCAGAACCGATGGGATAACTGGAAAAACGAGAGCATCGCCAAGGCTAGTGCGTCGGGCCGGAAGATCGAGATCGATCTTTGGGGGGCTTTTGAACTCAAAAAGCGCCTTACTGCATCAACTCCTACCGCTGCGGGCCGAGTTGCCTATTGGTTCAATCAGACTCTGTTAACTATCGAGTGGTTTCGCAAGAGTTTCGAACGTGCCCGCACGGAGCTTGGTGAACGTTATAGCCCCGACAGCCACATCGATCTGCCGATTCGGCGTGTAATCGAGGCCACTACGAGGGATCCCTTCCTCTTTACTGAACTGGCTGCGTTCGGTGAAGACATCAAGAAGAAACTGGCCGAGACCAATCAAGCCGATACCGCAGCAGTCACTGCTTGCACCGATGCAATCCAGGCCCTCGTTCAGATTGCCTCAATGCCAAGCGGGCCGATTCCGATAGTTAGATTACGTGAAACGCTTGAGATGGCCAGGGATGCGATTATGCCTTGGTATAGCACGCAGAGGGACGCAATTTCCTCTAGCCAGCCCAATCCGTTAGCGAACGCCATTTCGAACCTGTTATCAGCCATCAAAAACGTCTCCCATGCACTGGCGGAGCAGCACTGGAAACATGTCGATACCCGCGCGCTATTGGTTATTGGAGAGGCAGGCTCAGGCAAGTCACATCTCTTGGCCGATATCTGCGATCACATCATTGAGACAGAGCAACCTGCCGTTATGGTTCTAGGTAAGAAGTTGCCGGATGGAGAACCTTGGGAAGAGATCATGAAGGATCTGGGTCTTCCACGAGATCTCCCAGCCGAGAGCTTCTTGGGGGCGCTCAATGCTGCTGGCCAGGCTATGGGTGTTCGTGCCTTGTTGATGATTGATGCTCTCAACGAAAAAAATGGTCAGGCTATCTGGCCTGAACGCTTGGCTGGGTTGGTGCATGACGTAGACCGGTTTGAGTGGATTAGCCTGATTCTATCTTGTCGCTCGACCTACGAGCGCTTAGTCATTCCTGATGAGCTTGATGAAACAAAACTGCCGAGGGTCACACATGAGGGGTTTTCGGTACGGCAGGCGCGGTTGTATCTCAAAAAACGCGGGATTTACTTGGCTGAAGAGCCCAACTCAATCGAGGAGTTTGAGATACCGTTATTCCTACGTATATGCTGCGATACGCTTCAACTTGAAGACCAAGCAATTCTGACGAACAGACTCGGTGGTGTTACAGCGGTATTCAAGCTGTACACCGAAGCCGTTGTAAAACGGGTAACCAAACAGATAGGTGTTGTGCCTCAGCGCCGCTTGGTAGAACGCGCTATCAAGGCTCTCGCGCAGGAAATGGCAGACACCGGCCGTGAAGAAGTAGCCAGTAGCCGTGCTTACGACATCGTGTCCGAGTTCTTTCCCTCCACGAATCCAGTTGGACAAGACCTTCTCTTCCAACTTCAAAACGAGGGCCTGCTAACGGCACAACCAGCTTACGAGGATGATGCCGAGGAAGAGTATCGCTTTACCTTTCAGCGCATGAGTGATCATGCCATTGCCAGCAGTCTCCTAAGCCGCAGTGTTATAGCTGGTGATACAACAACAGCCTTCGCTGCAGATACGCCGCTTCGTAGAGCCGTCATGGACTTGTATTCGCCGATTACGCCCGGTTTACTCGAAGCTCTTGCCGTACAACTGCCTGAGCGGTTTGGCGTTGAACTAACTGATATGCCGGACTTGCCTGATCCATGGGTTGTGTCGGAGGCATTTGAAGAAAGCCTACTGAATCGAAGTAACAAAAGTTTCAATGAGCGTACTTGGACGTTGATTGAAGAGGTGGGTAGTGCTCGGCTGCGGTTTGAGACCATGATTGCACTTTCGACTGACCCTGATCGAGATCACAACGCTGAATTCCTAGATAAGGAATTACGCGCTTTACCCATGCCTCAACGAGATGCTGTCTGGTCGACGCATTTGGCCGATCCCAGCAAACGGGCTGAGCGCCTCATCGATTGGATACACGAGGCTGATCAGGATGCGATTCGTCCCGAGCGAGCAGCCTTGGCGGGTCTTCAACTTTGCTGGTTTCTGACCACCTCGGCACGGACAGTACGCGATACCGCTACCAAAGCCCTAGTGGTTCTCCTAGCCAGTCGTCCAGAGCTGGCAAGCGCCCTATGGCTGCGTTTTAAGAACCTCGACGATGCATATGTTACGGAGCGTCTGGTTGCTGCGATCTATGGTGCTGCCATGCAGGGGCGCTGGAGCGCGAATGGGCTTTTCTTCGTTGCCAAAGATCTTCATGCAGACCTTTTCGCCAGTGTCGACTTTCCAGCCAATATCTTGACCCGCGATCACGCACGGGGCCTTGTTCGATATGCAGAAAGCCAGGGAGTTCTACCCGAAGATTTCGATTCCTATCTGATCAACCCGCCTTACGGGAGTGCTTGGCCTATAGAGCACATCACAGAGGAAAAAATCGAGTCTTATGAACGCGATGAGATCACAAGATCCACAGTCTTCGATGGAGACTTTGCTCGCTACCAACTCGACTATGCGGTCAATGATTGGAGTGCCGCCGCCAAGTTGTCGGGACCTATTCCTACAGCCAGGGATCTTGCTCAGCGCTGGTTTGATACTTTCTGTATAACGGCATCACCCGAAATGCTTGCAGCTCATAGGGCTCTTCTAGCAGTTATGTCAGAAGCAAGTAACGACAGCTATTGGACATTGCGTCCATTGATTGACAAAGCAAAGGCGGCTTTCCGAGCGGCCGTTGGTGAGCAGGTATTTGCACAATGGAGTGCAGAGGCATCAAATTGGTACCAAACGGGAATGTTTCAGGGGGCTGTCCATCTACGTGATGAGCCTGCTCAGTTCAATCTCGCCTGGGCGAGGCGCTGGGTGTGCAAACGAGCCCATGATCTCGGGTGGTCCGAAGCTTTGCACGGTGATTTCGATGCCTCCATCAGGAATGACCGCCACACTCATGCAGTTGAGCGCATTGGCAAAAAATATCAATGGATTGCGCTTTATGAGCTCTGCGCAAGGATGACCGATAACCTTCAGCCCTTGCCGGGTCGAGACGAAGCAGGCGACATCATGCGTCTGCGCAACATAGATCCATCCTTGCTGGTGACACAGACAGAAGACGATGGTTGGCGCCGTTTCGAGGAAGCCAGCTTTTGGGTTCCACCGGAACCGGATTTAAAGCCTGTGGCGGCTGATCAAGCCTTGGATTGGCTTAACGTCAATCAGGACATGCTCGATGGCCCGGATAATATTGAGGTTACTAACCCAGCCGATGATGGGCGCTGGCTGGTACTCAATGGATTTGAGACGTGGAGTGGAGGTAATGAACTCCTAGAGCGGGAAACTTGGCGTCGGATCGCGTGCTTTGTAGTTAGAAAGGTCGATCTCAGTACAGCCTTGGCACTGGTGAAGTGCCAACATTTCCAGAGCGATGACGACGTGCCTCCTGCCCGCTGTGGCGGACTGCATTCCTACTTGGGTGAACATCCTTGGGCATGGCGTGCAGACGATGGTGAAGATGAACCCGACAGCGAATGGATAAGAAGGTGGCGCCCCTTTGGTGTTTCAAAGAAGGCAGTTAGCATTCGCCCAACAACGGCGAAATATCTGGCAGAAGCCTCAGGTTACGATGCATCGATTCAACAAAATATTAACATTCATATTCCTGCAGGTTGGTTGATGGATGGCCTTGGTCTGCGCTTAACCGATGGTGCGACAATCAGATATATTGGAGCAGACGGCGTAGTGCGCTTCATGGACCCTTCAGTTGGCATGACCGGGCGGAGTGCTGCACTGATCGACCGCGAAGCTTTTTTAGCATTCCTGAAGCAAGAGAAGCTTGTTGCAATCTGGGCTCTGGCAGGTGAAAAAAACGTGTATGGTGGAAACCATAACGATGGTTTTGGGGGCCGATGGACGTTCACTCGCATTTTCCATTCTCATGGCGACGAGATAATTGCTTTGGAGCGTTATCAAAGTTTCGACGCGCCCAGCCCAAGTCAACTTGCCGCACTAAAACAAACAGCAGAAAGCTATGCCTAAGTGCATTAAATTACTCCAAAAATGAAGTAGCCAGAGCAACCTTTGCTGTGGTTATTTTGCCACGGGTATGTTGTGGATTGCACAGCTTCCCTTGTTCAGTCAATGAGATCATGCGGCATGAACTAAGCCATAACAGCTAAGCTATTGAAAATAAAGGCACCATCATTTTATTGATAGTGCCTTTTTCGTTTTGAACCCACATTTGAACCCACACCTACAAGACTAGTTATCATTGTCGACGACTCAACTCGGAC
>RRZU012214340.1_pt1 | contig 15263 bp, 11 predicted proteins | sample 2165561 | NCBI WGS metagenome assembly RRZU01 (sample SAMN10456909, study PRJNA506462) | wastewater metagenome | isolation source: wastewater sludge | place: USA: Moscow, Idaho
GTCACCCCCAAGGACGTCGTGCTCGCGCTGATCGCCAAGGTCGGCACCGGCGGCGGCCAGGGCTACGTGGTCGAGTACCGCGGCAACATCATGCGCGAGATGAGCATGGAAGGTCGCATGACGATCTGCAACATGTCGATCGAGTGGGGTGCGAAGGCCGGCATGGTTGCCCCCGACGACACCACCTTCGCTTACCTCAAGGGTCGTCCCCACGCACCCGAGGGCGAGGATTGGGACGCCGCAGTGGCCTACTGGCGCACCCTGTACACCGACGACGACGCCGTATTCGACGTCGAGGTCGACATCGACGCCGACCAGCTCACCCCGTTCGTCACCTGGGGCACCAACCCCGGCCAGGGTGTGCCGTTGGGTGGCGCGGTGCCCTCACCGGACGATTTCACCGACCCGGTCGAGAAGTCGTCCGCCCAGCGCGCACTCGAATACATGGCGCTCGAGGCCGGCACCCCGATGCGCGACATCCGCGTCGACACCGTCTTCCTGGGCTCGTGCACCAACGGACGCATCGAGGACCTGCGGCTCGCGGCGTCCATCATCAAGGGACGCCGGGTGGCCGACGGCGTCCGCATGCTGGTGGTGCCGGGCTCGGCCCGGGTCCGGCTGCAGGCCATGGACGAGGGCCTCGACCAGATCTTCAAGGACGCCGGCGCCGAGTGGCGTGAGGCGGGTTGTTCGATGTGCCTGGGCATGAACCCCGATCAACTGGCACCGGGGGAGCGCTCGGCGTCCACCTCGAACCGCAACTTCGAAGGCCGCCAGGGCAAGGGCGGACGCACCCACCTGGTGTCGCCGCCGGTGGCCGCCGCGACCGCCGTCCGAGGCACTTTGTCGTCACCGGCCGACCTGCCCGCACCAGTCAACGCCTGAGGAGCACGCGATGGACAAGTTCGAAACCCACACCGGCGTCGTGGTGCCGCTGCGCCGTAGCAATGTCGACACCGACCAGATCATTCCCGCCGTGTACCTCAAGCGGGTCACCCGCACCGGGTTCGAGGACGGGCTGTTCGCAGCCTGGCGCAACGACCCCGAGTTCGTGCTGAACAATCCGGCGTATGCGGCCGGCACGATCCTGGTGCCCGGGCCCGACTTCGGCACCGGATCCTCGCGCGAGCACGCCGTATGGGCACTGCAGAACTACGGCTTCAAGGTCGTGATCGGCTCACGGTTCGGCGACATCTTCCGCTCGAACTCGGGCAAGGCCGGGCTGTTGATCGCCGCCGTGCCGCAAGAGACCGTCGAGGCGCTGTGGCAGTACACGGAGGCGAATCCGGGCGCCGAACTGACCGTGAGCCTGGCTGACCGGACGATCACCGCCGGCGACGCCGTCTACGACTTCACCATCGACGACTACACCCGGCACCGCCTGCTCGAGGGTCTGGACGACATCGGCCTGACCCTGCAGCAGGAGCACCTGATCACCGCCTACGAGGCGCGCCGTCCGTCCTGGCTGCCGAAGACCCTTCCGGTGCGCACCGCGAGCTGAATGGGACTGCCCCGCCGAGGGTGAGTCTCCACATTCTCGTGGCAACGTAGCCTGACTAACCTTCGGTTGTTACAGAAGGCCCGGTCGGCGGCACTTTTGTTGCAGTTCGGACACGGCCAGCCCTCCGCGTCGCGTCGCGGCGAAGGCGCCAGTAGCCTGATTCGATCCCACCCTGGAGGAGTTCGATGTCCCGCGCCGAATTGTCGCTGTCGACGGTGAACCGTGCGCCCGTGGAGCCGCTGTTCCGCGTGTTGGCGCACACTGTTGCGCCGATCCTTCGCCTGTTCACGAAACAGGACTGGCGCGGGGGTGACAAGCTCCCGCGAACCGGTTCGGTGATTGTGGTCGCGAACCACATCTCGAACTTCGACCCGGTCGCGCTCGGTCATTTCCTGATCTGGCACGGGCGCTGGCCCCGCACCCTGGCCAAGAGCGAGCTGTGGCAGGTGCCGGTGATCGGGTGGCTGGCGGCGTCGCTGGGTCAGATCCCGGTCGAGCGACGCACCGTCCGTGCCCGTGAGTCGCTGGCCGCCGCCGCGGCGGCCCTGAGCCGTGGGGAATGCGTGGTGATCTACCCGGAGGGCACGATCACGGCCGACCCTGACACATGGCCGATGACCGGACGTGCCGGCACGGCACGGTTGGCACTCGAGACCGGCGCTCCGGTGATCCCGATCGGCCAGTGGGGTGCCCATCAGGTGATGCCGGGCAAGAAGGTGGTGTTTCCCCGCCTGCTACCCCGGCGCACCATGCAGATCCTGGTGGGAGATCCGGTTCCATTGGACGACCTGCGCGAGGCGCACGACTCGCCGACGGCCGCCGCCGAGGCGAGCGTGCGCATCATGGACGCGATCACCGCGCTGGTCGGCCAGTTGCGCGAACAGACTCCACCGAGCGGACGATACGACCTACGGTCCGGACGGCGGCTGCCGCGCGATTGGGCCAGCGAAGCGTCGCAGTGAGCGGACGCCGGGCCCGGGTGAGGCGGGCAGCCGGACGCCGATCAGGTCGTACGCAGTCGGGAGAGCTCAGGTGGTGCGCCGGGATGACGGCAGCCCCCTCACTGCTCGTTGTTGGCCTCCGCCGCACGGTCGCCGAGGGTGGTCAGCGCGTTCACCAGTTCCGAGTTCAGATCCGCGCGCGCAGCGGCGCCGGGAACCGTCTCGGAGTCGCCGGTTGCCCCCGGCAGCAGCTGCGCAACCAGCTTCATCAGCCTGGTGGTGGTGGCCGGTGCCAGGCCGCGGAACCGGATCGCCAACCAGCTCAGCGGTGTGGTGCTGACGAACGGCTTGCCGGCCAACACGCCGTCCACCATCGTGCGGGCCGCCCAACGGGCGTCCATGGAAACCAGCGGCAGCGAGGCGGCGGTGGCGAACCAGGCGTACTCGCGCGCGGCGTCGCCGAAAAACTGCGCCTGCAGATGCGACCCCGTCCGCATCAATCCGGGGCCAAGCGTGGTGGCGGTCACCCCGGTGCCCACCAGTTCGGCCGAGAGGCCGTCGGAGAACCCGACCGCACCGAACTTGGCCGTCGAATAGGGCAGCAGGTGCGGCGGCGAGACCATGCCGCCGATGGACGCGACGGTGCCGATCCGTCCGTGCCGGCGCTGCCGCATGCCGGGCAACACCGCCCACGCCAGGTGGATCGGCCCCTTCAGCATGGTGTCGATCGCGTCGTCGAAGTGGTCGAGGGTGACGTCGGCGGCGGGTCCCACCTGAATGACGCCGGCCACGTGAACGGACACCTCGACGGGGCCGAGGTCGGCCTCGACGCGACGCACCAGGTCGTTCACCTGGTCGCGGTCACGCACGTCGCAGGTGTACGGGCGAGCGGCAGGCCCGAGCCGGTCGGCCGCCCTGGTGAGTTCGTCGGCGTTGCGCGCAGAGATGGCCACGCGGAATCCGCGCTCGACGAGCTCGGTGGCGATGAGCAGGCCGAGGCCGCGGGAGCCGCCGGTGACGAGGGCAACGGTTCGGTCATCCCGCCACGCTAGCCAGTCTCATCCGCGCCGGACTACCTCCCGTAGGGTCTCCTACCGGCCAGGGGTGCAGCATCACCGCGAGGCGCCGGTGCTTCTGCTGCTGGATCATGCGGTACGCGGCGGTGGCGTGCCGGTGCGCGATCCGGCCTCCGAGGCAACCGGCGGCCCCGGTGAGCGCGACGGGCCTGGTGGGGGTCATGCGCCACTCGTGCCGTTCGGGTGCTCCCTGCGATCGCCGGCGTCGATCTCGCCCCCACGGGGACCGCCGACGATCAGTCGTCACCGACCAGCGTGAGCACAGAGTGCCCATACGACTCCAGCTTCTTCGCGCCCACGCCGCTGATCGCGCTCAGTTCCGCAAGTGAGCTCGGACGCCGCTGCGCGATGGCCACCAGCGTGACGTCGGGGAACACCACATAGGCCGGCACGGACGCCTCCTTCGCCGTCTCGGCGCGCCAGGCCCGCAACCGCTCGAACAGTTCTCGACCCTGGCCGCTCAGCTCGGCCGGAACCGCGCCCTTCGTTCGGCCCGCGTCGACGCGTCGCCTGCCCTCCCCGGCGCGCGCGACGGCGTCCGAGCGCAGCAGCACCGGCTGGGCACCCTTCAGCACCGGCCACGACGACTCGGTGAGGGTGAGGGTGCTGTGGCCGTCCTGGGAGACCGCCAGCACGCCGCCCGCCAGGAGTTGACGCACAACGGTGCGCCATTGCCGGTCGCTGAACTCGGTGCCGAGCCCGAACGTGCTCAGCTGGTCGTGCTGCCAGCGCTGCACCTTTTCGGTGCGCCGGCCGAGCAGGATGTCGATCAACTGGCCGGCGCCGAACCGCTGGTTGCGCTCGCGCTGCAGTCGCACGACGGTGGACAGCAGCTTCTGCGCCGCGATCGTGCCGTCGAAGGTGTCCGGCGGATTGAGGCAGGTGTCGCAGTTGCCGCAGGCCCCGCTCGCCTCACCGAAGTAGTCCAGGATCATTTGCCGGCGGCAGCCGGTGGTTTCGCACAGCCCGAGCATGGCGTCCAGCAGTCGCCCCTGCAGCCGCTTGTGCGCGGCGTCACCCTCGGATCGTTCAATCAGTTGCCGTTGCTGCACCACGTCGGCAAGACCGTACGCCATCCATGCGGTGGCCGGCAGACCGTCGCGTCCGGCGCGTCCGGTCTCTTGGTAGTAGCCCTCGATGCTCTTGGGCAGGTCGAGATGCGCGACGAAGCGGACGTCGGGCTTGTCGATGCCCATGCCGAAGGCGATGGTGGCGACCATCACCACGCCGTCGTTACGCAGGAACCGCGACTGGTTGGCTGCCCGGGTCTCGGCCGGCAACCCCGCGTGGTACGGCAGGGCCGTGATGCCCTGGGCGACCAGGGCCGCGGCCGTGGCCTCCACCGACGCCCGCGACAGGCAGTAGACGATGCCGGCCTGGCCGTCGTGCTCGGTGCGGATCAGCTGCACCAGTTGCTGCACCGGCTGCTGTTTGGGTTCGATGCGGTAGGTGATGTTGGGCCGGTCGAAGCTCGCCGTGAAGGTGCGGGCCCGGGCCAGGCCCAGCCGTTCCACGACGTCGTGGCGTGTGGACGGGGTTGCGGTGGCCGTCAGTGCCACCCGCGGTACCTGCGGCCAGCGCTCGCCCAACACCGACAGTTTGAGGTAGTCGGGCCGGAAATCGTGGCCCCACTGCGACACACAGTGCGCCTCGTCGATGGCGAACAGCGCCACCTCGAGTCGCTCCAGGAACTGCTGGGTACCCGGCAGGCCCAGTCGTTCGGGAGCCAGATACAGCAGGTCGAGCTCACCGGCCATCGCCAGTTGCTCGGTTGCCGTGCGCTGCTGGAGCGACTGCGTCGAGTTCAGAAACCCGGCCCGGACGCCGTTGGCCTCCAGCGCGGTCACCTGGTCGTGCATGAGTGCGATCAGCGGCGAGATCACCACCCCCACCCCGGGCCGCACCAGAGCAGGAATCTGGTAGCACAACGACTTGCCGCCACCGGTGGGCATCAGCACCAGCGCGTCGCCGCCGTTGATCACATGGTCGACGATGGCGGCCTGATCGCCCCTGAAACTGTCATAGCCGAACGAACTTTGCAGCACGCTCAAAGCGGACGGGGTGGGCACGCGGCCATCGTAGAGGCCGCCGGAGACAGTCCGAGTCGCCCGCCGCCACAGATCGCCGGACGTGGGATGCCCGGGTCGGCCTGCGGGCCTCGTGGTGGTGCCGGGCAGTTCTACTGCGGCTCGCCGGTCGTTCCGCTCGTGGGCGGCTGATCCGGTTCCATCATGAACTCCCAGGCCAGGCCGTGGGCCAGCACGATCAGCAGGATCAGGGCGATCGCCGCCGACTGCAGCGCCGTGGCGCCGACGGCCTGGGCGACGGCCGGAACCAGCGCGACCACCACGATCACGCCGTAGATCACCAGCACGAGCCAGCGGAAGCGCCGAAACGGTCCCCGGGCGCCGTTGCGATCGAGCCTCAGCAACGGCCAGGTGTTGGCCAGTCCGACGACCGCGGCCACCGTGAAGCTCGACCGCCACACCAGGGGGTTGCCGGCGTCCACCTGCGCGAACGTGCTCATCAGCCCCGGCAGCAGGAACGAGAGGTACACCCCGCCGGCCAGCTTGCGGCTGTGCACGTCGGACTTCCACTCCGGATGGCGCTCGACCACAGTCCACCACAACCCGACCAGGGTGAAGCAGGTGATCGCCATCAGGGAGTAGAAAGCGGTCAGGTCCATGGTCACCACAGTCACACGACGGGCGGGCGGAGTCCACCCCCGATCGGGCCATCGGCACCGCTGGAACATCCGGGATCGTCGTGGCTTCGTAGGGTGGGCAACCGCAGGTTCGGTGGCCGCAGTCTGCGCGGCCGAGGTGTTAGCCGCGCACGCACTGTATTGGGTGCGGTTCGCGCCCTAGGCCACCGGGCTGCTGCCCAGCGTGACCGTGCTCGAACGCTTCGTGCCGTCGGCGGTCGTCCATCCGATTCGAACCTGCTCGCCGGGCTCCAGTGCCCGGATCACCGTGGCGAGATTGGTGGTGGCGCGGATCGCGGTTCCATTCACCTGGGTGAGCCGGCTGCCGGCCGTCATTCCGGCCTGCGCCGCCGGGCTGCCCTCGACGACTTCGGTGATCGTCTTTCCGGTACCTGACTGCTGATCGTCCACTTTGATGCCCAGGTAGCCGGCCGGTCCGACCCGCACGCTGCCGGCGTCCCGGCCGGTATCGATCTGCGCCACCACCTGCAACGCAGTTCCGATCGGAACTGCGCAGCTGGTGCCCTTGCGGGTGGACCCGGCGGTGGTCATGCCGATCACTTCGCTGTCGTCGTCGAACATGGGGCCGCCGGAATCGCCGGGAACCGCACCCGCGTCGGTGCAGATCAGGCCGGAAAGATCCTCGGTGTTGCCCCACGGCGACTCGGACGAGACGGTCAGGTCCTGGTCGGTGCCCGTGACGTTTCCGGGTGCCTTGACCAGTGCACCGCGCCCCCCGGCGTTTCCGACCGCGGCGATGTTCGTGCCGACCTCGGGCACCTGCGTGTCGGGTCGCACGGTGGCCAGGCCGCTGGCGTCCTTCAGTTGGAGGAGCGCCACGTCCCTGGTCTGGTCGAAGCCGATCACCGTTGCCGCGTAGGTGTCACCCGAATCGGCGATCGTGACCGCCAGCTTCTCAGAGCCCGCGACCACGTGGTAGTTGGTCAACACCTTGCCGTCCGCGGTGAGCACCATGCCGGTGCCCGCGCCGAGTCCGGCCGATGAGCGCGCCTCGATCATTACCACGCCGGCGGACTCCGCCGCGCTCACCTCGTCGCTGGTGGTGTTGCCGCCCGTGGTGGGACGCGACCCGCCGGGCTGCCCGCCGCCCGCCGCGGGATCCACTGGTGAGGACGGTTCGATCTGAGGCTGACTGCTGGAGGGCGAGGGCTGGTCCGTGCCCAGGATGACCCGGGCGGCCCATCCGGAACCCACGCCGGCGACGACCAGCGCCAGCACCACTGCCAGCACCAGCGCGACACCGCGGCGTGCGCCTCGGCGTGGCGGCGTTGCCGCGGGCTGCAGGGATCCGCCGGGTGCAGAGCCGGACGGATACTGCGGCGGTCCGTAGGAGGCGCCCGGATGGCCCGGGTAGGCATCCTGGCCCGGGTGGGCCTGCTGGTCCGGGTAGGCATTCTGCTGCCCCGAGTAGGCCTGTGGCGGGTAACCCTCCTGCCCTGATCCCTGCTGGGGGTAGCCCTGTTGCACCGGATAGCCCTGCCCCGCATAGCTCTGCTGCGAGAACCCGGGCTGGCCCGGATAGGGCTGCGACGGGTAGCCCTGCTGGCCCGGATAGGGCTGCGACGGGTAGCCCTGCTGGCCGGGATACGCCTGCTGGCCCGGAGTCGGCTGGCCCGGATACGCCTGCTGCCCCGCGTAGCCCTGCTGGGGACCGGCCTGGGCCCACGTCGCCCGCGTCCTCTCGTCGGGTGCTGCCCAGTTCGCGTCGGGCCGGCTCCACGGCGACACCGGCATCGGCAGTGTGGGGTCCGGCCCGATGACGCCCGTGGGCAGCACCTCCGTGGGCGCGTCCACACCCGTGCGGTCGGCGTCCGATTGCGGTGTCGTTCCCGCCGGCTCAGCCATGGCCATTGCCCCTCTCGTCCATGCCAGTGTTGGCGATCAGTCCAAGCGCACCCTGTCGGTTGGCTATGAATCCCTGTGAGTCGGCCGGCAGAGTCACCGTTCATCGGGTCCGCCGGGGCGCGGCTGCCCGAAACCGCGGTGTTCGAGTTCTGCGGACTACGGCTCACACCTGCCGGCGACACCGTCACTCGCGAACCGATGGGTCTCGGTCTGTGCTGAACCCGCACTCGTCGTGCCTCGGCGCTGATGGGGCGGACGGGCGCTCACCGCGCTCATGTCGGCGAGCGGACGATCGTCAGTTCGAAGCCTTGGAACCATCCCGCGCGTACGAACATGTGACCGGGGACCTTCTGGCACCGCCTGGTGCCCAGCCCGTCCATGCGATGGCACCGGTGCCGGTGTCGCGGCCCGTCCGGGCGAGCCGACACCACTAGGGTGACAATGCACCACGATCAGGAGGACCCATGGCGCAACGCATCCGGGTGGGCATCGTCTTCGGCGGGGTCAGCTCGGAGCACGACGTGTCGTGCATGACCGCGGGCGGCGTCAGCCGAGCCATCGATGCCGATCGCTTCGAGGTGGTGGGCATCGGCATCACTCCGTCGGGTCGTTGGGTCCAGGTGAACCCCGATGAGCTGCGCGACCTGCGCAAGCAGGGTGACGAGCTGCCGCGGTTGAGCGAGTCGCGACCCACCGCGGTGCTGCTGCCGGGCGAGTCCGGGGGTGCGCGCATCGCGACCCTGCAGGGCGACCGGCTCGTCGACATTCAACCGATCGATGTCGCGTTCACCCTGTTGCACGGCCCATTCGGTGAAGACGGCACCATTCAGGGACTGTTCGAGATGGTCGGCCTTCGCTACGTCGGCTCCGGGGTCGCGGCGAGCGCCAATGGCATGGACAAGGACTGGATGAAGCGCACCTTGTCGGCCTCGGGGTTGCCGGGCTGTCGCTTCGTCACCGTGACCGCGCGCCAGTGGAGCCAGCAGCGCGACGAGACGCTGGCCCGCATCGAGGCGCTGGGGTACCCGGTGTTCGTCAAGCCGGCGCGCGGCGGCTCCAGCGTGGGGATCACCCGGGTGAACAGTTCGGACGAACTCGAGCAGGCCGTGCTGATGGCGCACAAGTTCGACCCCAAGCTGGTCATCGAAGAGGCGGTGCTGAACGCCCGAGAGGTGGAGTTCGCGGTGCTCGGCGGGCGCGGTGGCGCACCCCGGGTGTCCCTGCCCGGTGAGATCGTGATGCGCGACGAGAATGCCTTCTACGACTTCGAAGCGAAATACGTCTCGGACGACGAGGCGCTGCTCAAGGTGCCCACCGAGATGAGCGACGAGCTGCGTCGCCGTGCCGGTGATGTCGCCGCCCGTACCTTCGAGGCGATGGGTGCCGAGGGTCTGGCGCGGGTCGACCTGTTCATCACCGCGGACGGGCGCGTGCTGGTCAACGAGATCAACACCATGCCCGGATTCACCCACATTTCGATGTTCCCGTCGTTGTGGGCGGCCAGCGGCATCGACTACACCAGCCTGATCACCGACCTGATCGACCAGGCGATGGAGCGTCCGGTCGGCCTGCGCTGATCTGCGGTTGACCGTGGCCCGGCGGGGCTGCGCTCCGCGGTGGGTCTCGGCGGGGGGACGGCCCCCGACGCTCGTCAGGTGGGCTCTTCGACGGCCGGCTCCTCCCGGTCGCGAATGGTCATGGCGAGGTAGATCGCGGAGCCGATCCAGACTCCGATCAGACCGATCCAGTACGACACGGTGACGTGTTCGCCGAACACGGTGATGCCGAGCAGAAACTGGATCGTGGGTGCGACGTACTGCAGCACACCCAGCACGCCGAACTGCAGCCGAGGAGCTGCCACGGCGAAGAACCACAGCGGAATCGCCGTGACGGCGCCCGCGGCGATCAGCATGGCGGACATGGTCAAAGAGGTGCCGAACTGGCCGCGCGGGCCCAGCCAGAGCAGGTACGGCAACGCGAGCGGGGTCAGGAAGGCCGACTCCACCAGCAGCCCCTGCAGGGCGGTGAGCGTCGATCGTTTCTTCACCACACCGTACAGCCCGAAGCTGCAGGCCAGGGTGAGCGAGACCCACAGCCCCTGCCAGTTGCCGGCCGAGATCACCAGCACGCCGAGCAGCACGATGCCGCCGCCGACCCGGGCCCCGGTGCCGAGCCGCTCCCGGAACAGCAGCACTCCGAACAGCACGTTGACCAGGGGATTGATGAAGTAACCCAGCGACGCCTCGACCACGTGGTTGTTGTTGACCGCCCAGATGTAGACCATCCAGTTGGTGCCGATCAGCGCCGCCGCGGCGGCCAGCGTGGGCCACGTCCGCCGGGTGAACACCGAGGTGCGCAGCCACGTCCACGAGCTGCGCAGACACACCAGCACCAGCAGCACCAGCACGAACGACCAGACGATGCGGTGGGCCAGGATCTCCAGCGGGGTGGCCGGCTTCAGCGCCGCGAGGAAGGGCGGCAGAAAGCCCCAGAGCAGGTAGGCCGCAACGGCAGCGCCCAGGGCCTGCTTGCGCGAGATCGGAGACACCATCGGATGGTTCCACCGAGCAGGCCGTAGTCTCAACTTCATGGCGGGACGATCGGTGGCCGAGACCGGCGAGTTCGAGTTGATCCAGTCCATCACGCACGGGTTGCCCACGTCGCCCGCTGTGCGGCTGGGCACGGGCGACGACTGCGCGGTCTTCAGCGTCGACGGCGACGTGGCCGTCAGCACCGACACCATGGTCGAGAACGTGCACTTTCGTCGCGCCTGGTCGAGCCCCCACGATGTGGGACGCAAGGCGGTCGCGTCGGCGGTGTCCGATCTCGAGGCGATGGGTGCCCGCCCGGTCGGGCTGGTCATGGCGCTCACGCTGCCGCCCGAACTCGAAACAGCATGGGTGAGCGAGTTCGGCCTGGGGGTCCGTGAGGAGTGCGCGAGCGCCGGGCTGGTGCTGCTCGGCGGCGACACCACCCGCGGCCGCGACATCACCGCGAGCGCCACCGTCTTCGGCGATCTGCAGGGCCGTGCGCCGGTGACCCGCGCGGGGGCCCGTCCCGGCGATGTGGTGGCGGTCTGCGGACGCCTCGGCTGGGCTGCGGCGGGCCTCACCGTGCTGAATCGCGGCTTCCGCTCACCACGGGCCGTGGTGGTCGCGCACCGGGTGCCCGAACCGCCCTACGGGCAGGGCATCGTGGCGCAACAGGCCGGCGCCACGTCCATGATCGACTGTTCGGACGGGCTGCTTGCCGACCTCGGTCACGTGGCCAGGGCGTCCGGGGTGGCGATCGACGTGCACACCGCACTTCTGGACGTGGCCGAACCCCAGAGCGTGGTGGCCGCCGCGGTCGGCGGGGGAGACCCACTCACCTTCATTCTGACCGGCGGCGACGACCATGCGCTGCTCGCCACCTTCGCCCCCGACGCTGTTCCGCAGGGTTGGCAGGTGATCGGCCAGGTCAACGCCGGCGATCCGGGCGTCACCGTCGACGGCGCCGAATGGCAGGCCGAGATCGGGTGGCGGCACTTCTGAGCGGGCACGACCCGACGCGCCTCCGTGGGCGCCTCAGGTCTCGCGACCGGCCAGGCCGTCCAGCAGCAGGTCAAGGGTGAAGTCGAAGCGGGCATCGCCCTCGCCCGAGGTGAGTTCGGACGCATGCGCGAGGGTGAGCGGAAACCGTGCGGGGGGCAGCGTGGCCAGCCGCTGGGCCGTCTCGTGGTGGCGCGCCGGGCCCTGCGCGTGCCGTCCGCTCAATGAGTCCTCGAGCGCGTAGCCGGAGACGTAGAGCAGGGCCGCGTCAATCGTCCAGGCGGCGTCGCGCACGGCGTTCGGTCCGGCCAGCAGAATCGCCAGCAGGCCCTCGCTGATCCGCAGCGTGTCCAGGCTCTGCGGCGCCATGGTCAGCACCGCGCGCGAGACGCCCGGATAACGCCGGTACTGCGTGAGCAACTGGTGGCAGACATCGACGAAACCCTCTCGCCACGCCGACGGATCGGGAGACGGCAGCCTGATCTGGGCGCACAGCTCGCCGATCAACAGGTCGTCCAGGTCGGCCTTGTTGCGCACGTGCGCATACAGCGAGGCTGCCCCGGTGCCCAGTGCCGAGGCCAGCCGGCGCATGGTCAGGGCCTCGTAGCCATCGGACCGGATCAAGGCGAACGCCGCGTCGAGAATGCGATCGAGGGTGATCGCGGGCTTTGGCACCGCTGCGGCGCCCGAGGAGTCGGTCTGCCGGTGGGCCCAGCGGTCTCGGGGTGGGAGTGCGCGTGTGGTGTCGGCCATGGCAGCACAGTACCGCTTGACCCGAACAGTGTTCAGGTGTAGAACAGTGTTCGTGAATAGAACGCTGTTCGCTCGGCGGTCACCGCAGTCGCTCGCAGAGGCGTGGATCGCCCTGACCGGCTTGTCCGCGGTGTTCCTGTTCGAGATGCTCGACAACTCGATCCTCAACGTGGCACTGCCCACGATCGGACGCGAGCTGGGTGCGTCCACTCTCGAGCTGCAGTGGGTGACCGGCGCCTACGGGGTGGTTTTCGGCGGGCTGATGCTGGTCTTCGGTGCCCTGGCCGACCGGATCGGGCGGCGACGAGTGATGCTGATCGGCCTGGTCCTGCTGGCACTGGCCGGCCTGAGCACGCTCCTCGTCACCACGGCGACCCAGTTGATCGTGGTGCGCGCGATGATGGGGGTCGCCGCCGCGATGACGACCCCCGGATCGATGGCGCTCGCCTTTCGACTGTTCGAGACCGAGAGCCTGCGCATTCGCGCCATCACGCTGATCTCGACCGTCGGCCTGGTCGGGTTGGCGATCGGCCCGGTGGTCGGTGGTTTTGCTCTCGCCGTCGCGCCCTGGCAGGCGCTGCTGGTGGTGAACGTGCCGGTCGCCGCACTGGCTTTCGTGGGGCTGCGCATCGGCGTCGCCCCGGACGACGCCGCCGAACTGCATCGTGAACGTGCGGACGTGCTCGGCGGCGTGCTGGGCACCGCGACGATCGTGCTGGCACTGCTCGCGCCCACCGTGTTCGTCGCGCAGGGCGGCTCGTGGCTCGCGTGGGGCACGTCGGGCGCCGCAGTGCTCGGCGTCGTCCTGTTCGTGCGCCGCGAGCGGGCGGTCGCGCACCCGTTGCTCGATCTCGCGCTGGTCGCCCGTCCCCTGGTGGCGAGCGGACTGCTGTACAAGGCGGCCACCGGCCTGGCCAGCGGTGGTATGGGCTTCCTGGTCACCCTGCAGTTGCAGCTCGCGTGGGGCTGGCCGCCGGCGCTGGCCGCGGCGGGGTTGTTGCCCCAGGTGATCGTGCTGATCGCGTCCGGGCCGTTCATCGACCCGTTCGTTCGCCGGGTGGGCATCGGACCGGCCTCGTGGCTCGGCGCGGCGGCGGTCGTGGTGGGACTGGCGGTGTATGCCTCGCTGAGCTCGTTCGGCTACGCCTGGGTCGCGCTCGCGCTGGTGCTGGTGGCCGCCGGTCTTCGGGTGGTCGGTGTGGTCGCCGGAGTGAACGTGCTGAGCGGCCTGCCCGACAATCGCACGTCGATCGGGGCGGCCTTGATCGACACGCTCACCGAGGTGAGCGCCGCGATCGGTCTGGCCGTGGCCGGCACGATGCTGGCCGCGGTGTTCGCGGGCGACATCACCTCCGTGCCGTGGAGCGGGCTGCAGAGCCTTCAGTTCCGCCAGGCGGTGGGCATCGGGGGTTGGGTGCTCACCGCGGCGGCGGCGGCTCTGGTCGCCTGGGGCCGGTGGCTGGTGCGGACCGGCGCACGTCCGGCCATCGCCTGACCGCGTGCCTGGCGGCGCGTGAGCACAGCGACGTGGGCGCCGGGGCTACCCGGTGCTGTCCGCCGTCCCGATGACGGTGCGCGGGTCGGCCGCGGCCGCCCAGCTGCCGTCGGCGAGCCGCGCGATCGCCATCGCGTGACCGAACGTGGAGCTGAACGCGGGTTCCCGCACCACGTCGTGGCCGAGGGCGGCCAGCGCGTCCGGCCAGTTCGCGGGGGCGTGGCCCTCGACCGCGAGCCGCACCCGGCCGGACGTCCAGGTGTCGAAGCCGGATTCGCCGCGCAGCACCCAGCGAGCGGCCTCGATCGCCGGTCGAGGGTGCTCGCCGGCATGGAACAGCCGGGCCGCCAACTGCAGCAGGATCTGCGGTTGCGAGTCACCGCCCATGGTGCCCAGCACCGCCCGCAGCCCGTCGCGGTCGGTGGCCAGCCCGGGTACCAGGGTATGGGGCGGGCGTTGCCCGGCACGCAGCTCGGCCCGGTGACCCTCGGCCAGACTGAATCCGATGCCCCGGTTGTGCAGGTTGATCTGGGTCGACGGCTCCGCCAGGTGACTGCCGAACCCGGACGCGTTGGACTGGATCAGCGACACCGCCAGGCCGGAGCCGTCGCGTACGCACAGGTAGGTGGTGTCGCCCGCTCCGCCTGGGTGGCGATGTGGGCGCGCCCGGTGGGCATCGATCATCGATCCCCGGGCGGACGTGGCGGCCAGCAGCGCCTCGCCGTCGGCCCCGTCGAACAGCATGTCGGGTCGATCGAAACCCGTAGCCCTGGCGCACTCCACCAGCAGGTGGGCCCACTGCGGATCGTCCGGTGGCGGCAGGGTGAGCGCGCCGGCGAGCGCCGAGGCCGCCGGCCACAGGTAGCCTTGGGACGGTGGCGGCGGCACCCACAACTCGACCCCCCAGGCGCTGCTGCGAAGCGGCTGCACCCACTGCGCCGACGGGCGCGCCAGGTCGGCGGCGGTGATGGTCGAGCCGGGCAACGTCTCCAGCCCGTGGCCGAACTCGCCGCGATAGAAGGCGTCCCGACCTCCCGCGGCGATCGCCCGGAGGGTCCGCGCCACTCCGGGACGGCGCACCTGCGCGCCGGGTGCCCGCGCCTGGCTGCTGAGTTCGGTCAGGTGCCGGCGACCGGCGTCGTCCAGGCTGTCCAGCGCCCGGGCCAGCGGGGCGCTGGCTGCGAAACCCCGCTCCGCCAGCCCGACCGCCCGGCCGACCAAGCCGTCCAGGGCGCGGCTGCCGTAGCGCGCATGCAGGGCGAGCAGGCCGTCCACGCAGCCGGGCACGGTGACCGAGCGGACGTCCCCGAACAGCGGCATCGATGTGTGGCCCTCGGCGCGCAGTCCCGCAGCGTCAGAGAGCGAGCCCGCCCGGCCGGCCGAGATCAGGCAGTCGA
>RRZU012708526.1_pt1 | contig 15262 bp, 4 predicted proteins | sample 2165561 | NCBI WGS metagenome assembly RRZU01 (sample SAMN10456909, study PRJNA506462) | wastewater metagenome | isolation source: wastewater sludge | place: USA: Moscow, Idaho
ATAGAAAGAAAAGATTTAATGAAAGTGATATTGAAGAACTTAGAATTAAAGATGAAGGTAATTCAAAAGATGTTATAGAAAAGATAATCTTAGACAGCAAAGACAATATGTTAACAGTTAGAGAGATATCCATAAGAACAGCAATGTTAGAAGATCATGTGTATAATGATATAATGGAATTAGTTAATGAAGATAAGATAATTTTATTTGAACTTACAAAGGAAAATTATTTAATCCATAGAGAAAACTACAATTCATTAAAAGATGCAATCTTAAATGAACTAGATGAATTTCATAAAAAATATCCACTAAGAGCAGGAAAGTCAAAAGAAGAAATAAGATCTAAATACCTTTCAAAATCCAATTCAAGAACTGGTGAAAGATTTTTAGATTTACTAATTGAAGAAGGATTTATCGTACAAAAAGGGGAATATTTAAGTTTAAGTGATTTTGAAATAAACTATAATAGTGAACAATTAGAAATCAAAGATGAAATAATAAATATTTACAAAAACAATAAATACAATCCAGTTAAGAAAAGGGATTCATTATCAGGAATAAATAGAGAGCCACAAGAGATTGAAGAAGTATTTATATCTTTAATAGGGGAAGGTATATTATTAAATCTTGGGGAGGATATCTATATATTTGTTGATTATTATAATGAGGCAATAGATAAACTAAAAGCATATTTATCTGAGAATGAAAGTATTAATATTGGAGAATTTAGAGATTTACTTGAGACTAATAGAAAAATGGCAATAGGACTTTTAGAATACTTTGATAAGGCAAAGATTACTAAAAGAGATGGAGATAATAGAATACTAGCCGAGTAAATAGTTATTTGGAGTGATTAAATGAGTATTAAAACAATAGTTATTGATGATGATAAGACCGTATTAGAGAGTTTAAAATATAGCTTAGAGCAAGATGATTATGAATTAGATGATGTTACTAATATGGAAGATGCTATAAAGAAAATAAATGAAAAAGAATATGATTTAGTACTACTTGATATTTCAATACCAGATGGCAATGGTATGCTACTATGCCAAACAATAAGAAAACATTCCCAAGTACCAATAATTATAATTTCAGAACAAAAGGAAGATATGAGCAAAGTTCTCGCCTTAAACTATGGAGCAGATGATTATCTAGTAAAACCTTTTAATATACTAGAATTAAAAGCTAGGATAAAAGCGTTACTGCGAAGGGTAAATATGATTCCACAAAAGGTAGAATCACAAGTAATCAATCTTGATAATTTTATAATAAATACTTTAGGAAGAAGAGTAACTATAAATAATAGTAATATTGATTTAACAGGTAAAGAATTTGATTTATTTTTTATACTAATATCAAATCCAGGAAAAGTATTTACAAGGGAAGAATTACTTGAAGAAATATGGGGATACGAATATTTTGGTGATTTAAGAACTGTAGATGTTCATATTAGAAGATTGAGAGAAAAAATAGAAGAGGATCCAAAGCATTCAGAATTTATCCAAACAAAATGGGGAAAAGGATATTTCTTTAGAGGGAAAAAAGAAAGTGCAGCAGTTGAATAGTATAAAATTTATTTTAATTTATAATTAAAAGGTGATTATTATGAAAAAAATTATAGCTCTATGTCTTTTCTTGTTATTTATAACAGGTTGTTCTAAAGAAAAAGTAAATATGAATGATTTTTTTGTAGGGGTAATAGAAACAACTACGGTAAAAGAAAAAAGTAAAATATTATATTTTAATTCGAATTTAGAACTTATAAATAGTTTGAAATATAATTATGCAGAGCTATCTTCATCCTTTGAAGTTCCAGGATACTCAAATGATGGAATATACTTTGTTCCTAGGGGACTGGAACAAAAAGCTGATACGAAAAAAATTATTTCTCTACAAATCGATTCCCAGTCTTTCACAGAGTATGATGTTGATAGAGTAAATATACAGTATTCGGCTGTAAATTCTGATTATATTTACTCTACAAGTAATTTAAATGGAATATCATATATTACTCAAACTAATAAACTATCAGGAAAAGTAAAGGAACTTGAGTTTAACAGAAAATATATTTCATCATTAAATATGTATGGGGATAAATTAATTGCATTTATTAACGATTTAGATCATAAGCCGTATCCTAAATCCGAGATAGTTATATTTAATAAAGAACTTGAAATCGAGAAAAGGATAGATTTAAGTGACTATGGAATGAATCATTTTAAGTCTTTAATTGACGAAGATATTCTATATGTTCCTAATCCTACAACAATTAAAGACGAAGTCGATGATAAGCTTCTAATAATAAATCTTAAAAATAATGAAATTTATCAGATATCATTATTAGCTGATAGTCCTAATGACATATTTTCATATAAGGAAGATTTAATAGTTACTCATAGCAGTTTAATTGATCCTGATGGAACCAAGATAAGTAAAATTTCCAAAAAAAATGGAAAATTTAATTCTTATGATTTAAAAGAAACAATATATCTTTCTGCTATAAAAGATAATTATCTACTTATTGTTACAAAAGATAACAAACTTATAAAGTATGATATAAACCAAGACTTTAAAAAAATTAAAGAGATTGATATAAAAAATGACTCTAATTTATATATATCAAATATTTTTATATCAAATATTTGATATATATGGTTAAATAATTTTCTTTTGATATTTTAAATATATGAAAGTTAAATAATTAAATTATACATAGTTATATTCTTATATGTTAATAAATAAGTTATGGATAATCTTTACTATCTAAATCTGATGAGTTTCATAATTAGATAGTAAGAAATATAAAGCTTGATTTTGTTTGTATTTTATTATATAATGATTATTGTGTCTAAGGGGGTAGATGAGTCCTGGTGGGCTCTCTGGTCTTCAAAACCAGCGCGAGGGGCCTGTGGTTTCTTGGGTGAGTTCGATTCTCACATACTCCCGCCAATTAGAATACAAAGCTTATATTAGCAATTGCTAGTATAGGCTTTTTTTATATGTATTTTTAGGATAGCATTTGCAAACATTTTGCAAACATGGCTTTATATTGAGTTTTAATAAAACATATTATAAAAATCATATTATAACTAAAACCTATTCACTCCTTTTTGATATAGAAAATATATATTAATTTTTTTAAAAATATTTCAAGATTTGCTATAAAAATTTTTTACTATAAGTTATACTATGTATATAGTATATAAAAAATATACATAGAATGAAAAATTATAAAAGGAGATGAGGGAATGTTAAAAAAATGCACTAGTTTACTATTAATTTTTGCTATGTTAATAACAGTTTTACCTATTCAATCTTTTGCAGAAAAAGATGCAACTCCGGATAATAAAATTGTAGAAGATAATGGAAATGTGAAAGATTGTGAAGATGGGAAGGAACCAGATGGGGCAGAAACATTAGAAGAGACAGAAAAAGGTACGGAAACATCAAAAGAGACAGAAGGAAAAGATGATGAAAAGAAAGAGGAATTAACAGAACAGGCAGAAGAAATAGATAGTGAAAAGAAAGATGAAGAAAAGAAAGAGAAGGACGAAGTAGAAGACATAACTATAAAAAGTAAAAAAATAGAGTATTTAGCAGATGGAAATGGTACAAATATTATAGAAAATAAAGAAGAATTATTAGCATTTTTAACAAAAGAAGAAAAAAAAGTAGATGAAAATTCCATAGTAGGTGGAGAATATGTTATAAAGGGAAAAATAGAAATTGATTCAAGTGAACTTCCAGAAAAACCATTAAATGTATATGGATCAAAAATAACTGGAGAAAATGCAGAAATAATTATAACTAATGATGGTAAAGCACCGAGAGGAATTTTTGGAACGATTCAAAACAATGAAGTAGGTAGTAATCAAGTAACGGAAGTAGGTTTTTCCTATATAAGTGATATTAAATTTACATTCAACGGAGATGTGGAAAAATATACTTTTGCAGAAAATTTACAAGGGAAAGTATTTAAAGGATTAGAGAAATCAAGTACTATTAATAATATAGATATAAAGGTAAATGGAAATATAATACCAGATAGAACTGAGAAATGGATTAATATTTCTGGATTTGTAATAGACTGTTATGGATTTGATTTAAATGGAATAAAAATACATGTAACAGGAAATATTGGTGTAGATGAATATATAGGATCTTTAGTAGGAGCGCAAGGACTTTTTACTGATAGCAAATCAAATATGCCACCTACAAGATTAAATAATTCTAGTGTAAAAGTAGATGGAAAGATGATTGCAAAAAGTCAGTGGGCTTTAGCAGGAGGACTTACAGTAAATGACAATCCAGTAATAGCTAATAATGTATCTTCTGATATAGGTAGTATGAAAGTGGAAAGCATAGGAAGTACCAATAATTATAATTACTCTGGTGCTAGTGTTGGATTTTTAAACAATCATGGGAAGAATATATTACTAGATAGTGGATATGCAAATGTAAATATTACAGTAAATCCATGGGTTGAAAATGATATAGGTATAGAATTTAGAAGTGGTTTTTCTAGAAGTAATAATGAAACTCCAGAAGATATTGGATCTATGTTTAAAAGTCCGATGGAAGGAATTAAAGATAGAGCTGAAGTTGATTTTCCAAGAGTTGATAATGGAAAATTTAAAACTGGTAGTATAACTGTAGATTCTAAAGCAAATGCAAGAGTAGCTGGTGCAGCTTACTATATGGCAGGAACTAATAATACAGTTGATATAAAGTCAATTAATGCAAGTGGAATGAATGATTCTGTAATAGCAGGTTATGGAGGCTACAATAACGATGGTGAAAATATAGAAGTCCATATTGGAGATATTAATTTTAACCAAGAAGGTAGTGGTACAACTTTTGGAGTATTTGGGTCTACAGTAAATGATTATGGTACAGTAAATAGTTCTGTAAATATTGGAAATATCACTGGAACAAATACTGCTTCCAGTCCATCCTATTCATATGTAGGCGGTTGGTCTAATACTTCTACATTAGGTAATAATAACAGTATAAAACTGGGGGATATTTCAGTAGATGGTGTTGGAAACAATGATATCGCTGGTTATACGAGAAATATTAAAAAAAATAAAACTATTAGTCCTAAAATTGAAAAATGTAATGTGGTATTAGGAAATATTGCTGCAAAAAATGGAAATGGGATGAATAAATTTACTGGATTTGTAAAAACTGCTCCAGAAACTAGTGGTGAAATAAATAATTGTAAAGTATTTACAAAGAATATAGCCTTAACAGGTGGAACCAAAACTCAACCAATGTTAAGCTTTAGTGGTTTCACAGAAGATAATAAGGGAACTATTACAAAATCTTCTACAATCATTGATGGAGATGTAAAATTAGATCGAGGACTTTGGATTACTACTTTTGGTGGTTTTGTTACTAAAAATACTGGAACCATTACAGATTCATCAGTTCAGATATTAGGGAATATCATGTTAAATGATTTGTTAAATCATAATTATGAAGATAAAGACTTTCTTCAAATTGCTGGATTCGTAGGAGAAACTAAAGGAACATTAAATAATAATACAGTATTGTTATTTGGATCTATAGAGAACTTAAAGCCTGAACAATTAAACAGAATTCAAGAATCGTTAGGACTGTTTGCTGCATATTCAGAAGGGACTGAATTTAAAAATAATGCAGTTTATATAGGTGATAGTGGTAATATTTCAAATTCAGTCTTTAAAGATGCTGATATTGTATATATTAACAATATGAGTCAAGAAAATGTAGTTTCTGATAATACTATTTTATTAGACAAAGATACTTATATTAAAATCGATAAATTTGTTCCAGTAGCTAATTCAAATGTAAATCATTATATAGAAGTCGATAAAGGAAATAGAACTGCTTATCCTTATGAAAACAATAAACTTAAAAAATTACAAGAAGATATTATTGGAAATATAGAAATAGCTGGTAGAAGTTTTCAAGATGATTATTGGAAAGTAGATTTAGCAAAAGATCAAAATTATTCTAATTTTAAATATGTATTAAAGAATGAAAATAATATAAAATTAAATAATTATGGTCCAGATATAAAAATATCTAATGATCCATTCACTATAGGAAATTTAGAAAATACTTATGATAGACATATGGCGATTAGTAACAATGGAGTTACTTATGATATATTTGGTATAAAAGGTGGGGAAGAAACTTTCACAATAACTTATAAAGGTAATGGTAATACTTCAGGCACAGCTCCTATAGATGAAAAAGAATATAAATTGAATGAAGAAGTAAAAGTATTAGATAAAGGTAACTTAGTAAAATCAGGCTATACTTTTATTGGCTGGAATACTAAAGCTGATGGAAGTGGAATATCATATAAATCAAAAGATGTATTTAATATAAAAGAAAATACAACACTATATGCACAATGGGTTAGAAACTATGTGCCAACTGAACCAGAAATCCAAGAACCATCAGAGCCAGTTGATCCAGATCCAGTACCAGAGTTAAATAAAAAGGATCACTATGCTTATATGGTGGGAGAGTCTGATAAAAACTTTAGACCAAATGATAATATAACTAGAGCAGAAGTAGTTACTATATTCTTCAGAATGTTAACAGAAAACGCTAGAAATCAATATTGGTCAACAGTAAATAATTTTAAAGATGTAAATGAAAAAGCTTGGTATAATAATGCTGTATCAACAATGGCAAATGCAAAAGTTATATCAGCTGATGAAAATGGAAACTACAGACCAAATGAAGCTATGACAAGGGGAGAATTTGCAGTGTTACTATCTAAATTCTTCAATGAAACTGGAACTAAAACACATAATTTCACTGATATAAAGGGACATTTTGCAGAAGATGAAATAGCAAAAGTAGCAGCAAAAGGTTGGATAGAAGGCTATGCAGATAAGACATTTAGACCAGATGAAAAAATAACAAGAGCAGAAGCAGTAAAATTAGTTAATAGAATACTTGAAAGAACACCAGATATTAAAAATTTACTACCTAATATGATAGAGTTTAAAGATAATCAAGATGTAGATAAATGGTATTATGTAGAGATACAAGAGGCAGCAAACTCACATGAATACACAAGAAGTGATAGTAAATCAACAGAGACATGGACAAAATTATTACCAGTAAGAGATTGGGTAGCATTAGAAAAAGAATGGTCAAAAGCAAATTCCTCAACTAATCCTGGTAATGTAAAATAGAATATAATAAAGTAAAAACTAGCTTATTTTTGAGCTAGTTTTTTACTTTTAAAATGATTATAAGTTAAGATATCAATTATTAATGCCGAACTTAATTATAATGGCTTTCCTTTATATTTTTGTATTCGTAAATCAATAAATAATAAAAAATAATTGTATTTTGTAATTCTAAAATTTTAAAGTAAATATTCAATCATTATATAATTTCCAAGGGAAGCATTTATTTATAAAGGAGATGATATAGTGAAAGAGAAGATTAAGGTTTTACTAATACTAATATTATCTTTAATATTAGTATTTGAATTAACATTAACAACATTGGCTTTAAGACAAGGTGAAATTGCTAATGGACAAAAAACTAAATATGCAGGGGAAAATAATTATAAAGAAGATTTTTATGAAACGAAAATTGATTCAATGAAAAACTCTGAAACTTTAGTTAAATATCCAGAAATAACAGATAAAGAACCATGGGAGGAAGAAATATTTATATATGAACCTGAAGGAAATGGAGTAAGGATAAAAGGCATTGATGTAGCTCATCCTAAAATTAAGAAATATAAATTAAGAAAAACATTAGTAATTCCAGAAAAGATAGATAATAAAAATGTGGTTTCGATAGGTGAAACGGACGGTTTGGGTTCTGGAATTTTTTTTGAGAAAGGATTTAAATTTAATCAGATTATTTGGCCAGATACAATGACTAAAATAGGATATACAGCTTTTAGAAACTATAAGGAAAAACTTTATATAAGCTTACCAGAAAATCTAATTTCAATAGGTAACAGCTCTTTTGTTGGGACAGAAAATTTAGTAGGAAATTTAGAATTACCAGACACATTAACTTACATAGGAGAATATGCTTTTAGTGGTTGTGAAAATTTAGAGAGTAAATTAATAATACCTGATGGTGTTACTTTTATAGGTGATTATGCTTTTCGTAATTGTTATAAGCTCTATGGTGATTTAGAAATACCAGGTAGTGTAAAAACTATTGGAAGTAATGCATTTCAAAATTGCACAGGATTTCATGGAGCATTAATATTAAATGAAGGTCTTGAAAGCGTTAAGGATAATGCTTTTTTATTTGATAAAAGTTTTGATGGAGAAGTAAGAGTAGGTAACTTTTCTTCAGATATTAGGATACCTAATACTCTAAAAAAAATAGATGGGAAATCTTTTTATCCGGGTAAGAATATTAATGATTATTACTACAATACTAGTTTGATCTTTTTAAATAAAGGACAGCTAGGAGAAACTAATTTTTCTACTAAAGATCAAGGATTATCAATAGCTACTTATAATGATGATTTTAAAGATTTAAAAGATAATTTAATTGCAAGATATAGAAATTTTATAGAAATATCACCACCAAGTTATTTGCCTGAGAAAAGTAATATAAATCCAATAACTATGGATAATAATGAAGTTAAAATTGGAGAAGAATTAACAACTACTATTCCAATTTGTATTAGTGAACCTACTTATGATAGACGTATGGAAGGAAAATTAGATATTAATCTAGTCAATAATAATTTACTATATGGAGGAGTACTAGATGAAAATTCAAAGGAGAAAGCTATCACAATAAAATTTTTTGATATAGATAAGGGAGAATATTTTGATTTAGAATATGAGATTAAAGATAATATAATGCAATTGTACATAAAGCGAGATACACCAGTACATTTTAATATTATTTTAGATGGTATTCTTTATGAAAAAGATGAAACTTATCCACATCAAGAGAAATATGAGATATCAGCTATAGTATCAAATGTAAAAAATGTCGTTGATAATACTAAAGATGATTATACTATTATAAAAACTAAAGAAGTAAAGGTAAAAGAAGCAAATTATAAAGTGGTATATAATGCTAATGTACCAAAAAATATGGAAGTAACAGGAGTGGTACCAAACGATAATACTAAATATAGGAAAAATCAAGATGTTGTAGTAAAAGATAATGACGGAAATTTATCTGTAGTAGGATATGAATTTAAAGGATGGGGACTAAGTAAAGATGCAAAAGAACCAATAAAGACATTTAAAATAGAAAATGATACTACTCTATATGCACAATGGGAACTTGTTCCAACAAAAACATATGAAATAACATTTAATTCAAATGGTGGAAACTCAGTAGAAACACAAATTATAAATAAAGATGATAAAGTAATAAAACCAGTTGATCCAACAAAAGAAGGATATATATTCAGTGGTTGGTTTATAGATGAAGAGTTAACAAATCTTTATAATTTTGAAACAACAGTAACAGACGACTTTACATTATATGCTAAATGGGAAGAAATGCTGTCAGAAACATATACAATATCATTTAATTCAAATGGTGGAAGTGAAATAGAATCACAAATTGTAAACAAAGATGATAAAGTAACAGAACCAGAATCCCCAATAAGAGAAAGATATATTTTTAAAGGTTGGTTTATAGATGAAGAATTAACAAATCTTTATGATTTTGAAACAACAGTAACAGGCGACTTTACATTATATGCTAAATGGGATGAGGTATTACATGATATAGATAAAGTAAAATTAATTTATAATGGAAATGGTAGTACATCAGGTATAGCACCAGCAGTTGAATACTATAATATAGATGATGAAGTAATAGTCAAGGATAGAAATACTTTAATTAATGATGGATATATTTTTAGTGGTTGGGAAAATTATTCTAATGGAGATATATTTGAAGAAGGAGATAGATTTTATATAGCTCAAGATACTGAATTATTTGCAATATGGAATGAAGATAAATATCCTATAATTCCAATTGAGCCAACAATACCACCAAATGAATTAGAACCAGAAATCCAAGAACCATCAGAGCCAGTTGAACCAGATTTAGTAATTAAAGAACCAATGGCGGTATTAGATAAAGAAAACCACTATTCATATATGGTTGGTTACAGTGATGGCACATTTAGACCAAATGCAAATATTACAAGGGCAGAAGCTCTTACTATATTCTTCAGAATGTTAACAGAGGATTCAAGAAATCAATATTGGTCAAGTACAAATAATTTTAATGATGTTAAAAAAACAGCTTGGTATAACAATGCCCTATCAACAATGGAAAATATAAAAGTAATTGAAGCAGATGCAAATGGGAACTACAGACCAAATGAAGCTATAACAAGAGCAGAATTTACAGTATTATTATCTAAATTCTTCAATGAAACAGGAACAAAAAATCATAATTTTACTGATATAAAGGGACATATTGCAGAAAGTGAAATAGCAAGAGTAGTAGCAAAAGGTTGGATAGAAGGTTATGCAGATAGTACTTTTAGACCAGACGAAAAAATAACAAGAGCTGAAACAGTAAAATTGATAAATAGAATATTAGAAAGAACACCTGATATAAATAAACTATTGCCAAATATGATAGAATTTAAAGATAGTCAAGATGTAGATAAATGGTATTATGTAGAGATACAAGAGGCAGCAAACTCACATGAGTATGAAAGAGAAGGTGTTAAATCAACAGAGACATGGACAAAACTATTACCAGTAAGAGACTGGGTAGCATTAGAAAAAGAATGGTCAAAAGCAAATTCTTCAACTAATCCTGGTAATGTAAAATAGAATATAATTTTTTTAGATAAGGGATGAATTTATAGAATAGATTCATTCCTTTTATTATTGATAGAATTAATTATATTTTTTATTCAGAAAAAAATATAATTAATTTAATAAAAATCAATTATTTAAAATATATTTGTAATCTTTACAAATTGCAACTCATACCACAAATGCATAATATTAAATTTTTGTAAAGAAAGATATTTCTTTGAATAAAAGGTATAAAAAGTATATAAGTTTAAAAATGGTATAATATTCAACTTTTCAAGGTATGGATAATATTTAATATACACATTGTTTGTATAATATAATAATTTAAAAATAAAAAAATATGACAAAACTTGTATTATTATAGATTATTTAGTATCATATATATAATACCATTACAGAGTATGCATATTATGTAAAAGCATTTTTAAAAGGGGAAATATTTATAAAAAAAGGGGGATTATAATGAGAAATGTAAAACAGCAAATTGCTTTATTACTGGTCATTATTATGATATTTAGTTCAATTTCAGTGTTGGCTGAAGGTGATGATAATAAAAGCAAAGAGCGAGTTACAGGTATTTCTGGTGTAAAAGAAATTTCAGAAGGAGCCACTAAAATTTACTTAGATGGTAGAACAGGTGATGATAATAATAGTGGAAAGACAACAGATGCTGGTGTAAAAACATTTGCTAAGGCATCAGAGATTGTAGATGGATTAAATGGAGATGCTATTATTTCTATAACTTCACCAGTATTAGTAGACAATGAAGAATGGAATGTCGGTGGTGAAACAAAATACTTACAAGTTGATGAAACATTTGGGACTACTACTATGACCATTAAAAACAAAATAACGGGTGATAATATTCCAGATGCTAATACTATATTCAAATATAAAGTTTTGAAAGAGGTAGATGGTAGTTATATTCCTCTTGTAGGGGAATATACTGTTGATGGAAAAAATAGTGAATTAAATGATTTAAAGAAACTGGAAAATGGAATTTTTGAAATGAAGAGAGATTCCATTGTGAAATTAATTAATTTAGAAATGGGAAATTATAAATTCATACTTCTAAATGAAAATAATGTTTATAACAATCATATGTATTCTTTCTTCTTTAGAGAAGACAGACCAAATCCTGAAAAAGTTGAAAAGGACGTTGACAGTTCGGAAGTTATATTTTCGACGGATCTTGGCATTGGACATTATGATCAAAAAATTTTATTTGCCCATAATTATGATTATGAGACTTCAAATGACAGTGGAACTATTGTAGTAAATATGTTTGAGATAGGATATAAATTATTTGATGATGAAGAAGTAGGTATAAAACTATCAAAATACGGCGGAGGATTGGGTGCTGTATCTTATCGTATAAACGATGGACCTATACAATCAGGAATACCTCAAAATGGTATTCTTGAAGTCAAAATAAAAAATAGAGACGTTTTAAGATTTATAGATTTAGAAGAAGCAGAATATTCTATAGAAGAAGTAGTAGAGGCATATAGAGATTATGCTTATTATGTTACATTTTCAGACCCTACTAACTATATTAAAAGTAAAAATATTAGAATAGATTTAAAATCTGGAAGTGATAATTATTTTGGAGCTACTTTTGTAAACCATTATAATGGTGGTGGGACTTCTTATACAACTTTTGATGAAGTTATAAAGGTAGATAATTCTCTTACTATAGATAATATAGTCTTTGATGGTAAGAGTTTAGATAAAAACCCAAATTATCTGGGTTTAGATAATATAATTTTGGCAGAAAAAGAAATTATATTTAATAATTCAGCAATACAAAGATTTAATAGAAATATTCAAAGTGCAGTAGTTCAATTGAAAAATGGTAGTTTAGTACTTGATAATACTACTGTAACGGATAATTATACTAATACTAAAGGCGTTATATATATAGACAATGAAGAGATTGAAGAGAGCTTAATATCCAATATTACAAATAGTACTTTTACAAATAATACTAATCTTACTAATGATATTAATTCAGAGATTGGAAATGTAATACATCTATTAAGTACTAGTATAAATATTTCAGAAAGTAATTTTGAAAATAATCAGACAAATAAAAAAGCAGTCATCTTTATAGAAAGTGGCTATTATAATGATATTAGAAAAGAATCTACTATTAATGAAACTAGTATTTCCAATAATAATGGTACTGGACTTGAAGTTCATAAGCATAATGATGTAATTTTAAAAGACAGTAATATCAATGGGAATATAAGAGCGCAAGGCTCAGAGAATGCAGTTAATGCCGCAGGACTTATTGTCGCAGATTCTGCTAAAGTTACAATGAATGGTGGTAGTATATCAAATAATAAAAACATTCCTATGGAAGGTGAAAAATACTTTTCCAAATTAGCAGGTGGAGTTGGAATTGCTGGAGCAAGTTATGGGTATGAACCAGCAACTTTTATAATGAATAGCGGAAGCATTTCTGAAAATATCGGTTCCCATGGAGGTGGAGTCAGTATAGCGGGAGATGTATTGATGCCTTCTAGAAGGATTGGATTATTTTATGGTGAACAATCACTTACCAATGGTATATTTACTATGAATAGTGGAGAAGTATCTGGTAATAAGGCTATAGGCTTACCATATGCAATTAGTAGTGACTATCCTCCTTTAGATGAAAGTGTTGGACTGCCAGGAGAGGGTGGAGGCATTTACTTTGGAGATGGTATGGTAAAAATCTCTGGAGATTCTAATATAAAAGATAACACTGCAATATGGCAATTTAAAGATGAAAACTTTGCTAAAACTCTTCCAGTTTCCATGAGTTTTCCAAGGGGAAATGGAATATTTGTAAAGAACATGAGTAGTGTACTAAATGGAAACGGATTGTATTTAAGTGGAAGTCCTAAAATCAATTCCAATAATGATGTATTTTTAAATGGCGACCTTCGTGATAATGTTATTATCCAGAGTTTCATTCAGGCAGATGATACGTTTATAGGAGAAGGGGAAGGTGGAGAAAATCAGATACAGATAACAACACCAATAAATTATATTAAAGATTATAGTAATGAGAATAAATATATACTTTCAACTAGACCTAATGTCGAGCCTGCAGAAAAAGCCGATGTTAAAGTTATGGGAACACCACTTGTGTATTATTCAAAACAGGAATTGGCTAAAGCTGCTGAAGATGCTAAGTACTTCAAAGCAAGTAATTATATGAGCAAGGACAACGGTTACGATGATGAAAAATATCCTGAATATAAAGATGGATTTAATATATATCAAAGTAAGTTTGAAAATGCAGAGAGTTATTTAACATTTGGTGGTAGCTCAGTAAAGCCAATATCATCATTGGAAATAAGTAAAACATTGGCGGGAGATAAACAACCGGATCCAGATTCTATATTTGAATTTGATATTGTAATAGTGGATCCTGAAAATTGGGATAGTACTCCTTTAGAAGGAGAGTATAAAGTAGGAGAAGATATTCGACAAATAGAAGAAGGGAAAATTTCTATTAAAGCAGGTGAAACTGCTATAATTGAAAATCTATCATCTAGTGAAAAATTCATAATTACAGAAATATATTATCCAGAAGATAATCATGGTGGAACTACTATAAAAGTTGATGATGATATAGATCATACTATTGGACAAGATATAGGAGTAGAAACAGTAGCTGGTAAAGCTACAAAACTGGAGTTCTTTAACTATTATTATGATAGGAGTCAAGAGCTACATTCTATAAAACTAGAAAAAACAGTAGAGGGTGATAAAGAACTTGAAGATGAAAAGTTTGAATTCACTTTAAAATATAAATATCCATATGAAGATGAATATCTATTAGTAAATGGGTTTTATAAACTTGAAGGAAATGACGAAGAATTTGAAATAAAGGATGGAAAAATTTCTCTAAGTCATAATGATGGTTTAGCCACATTAAAATTAGTTGATGAATACGGCTATAGACTTTATGTATACAAATTATTAATTACAGAAACTAAGCCAAACCAAGAGGGCTATAGAAATACAGATATTTCTGTAAAGAATACTGATAAAGAATTGAATGACAGTTTGGAAGTAGAAGTAGATGTAGTTGAACATGGCGACCCAACATTTATATTACCTGAAGTGACATTTAAAAATAATTATGGTGAGGAAGTTACAGAATACAAAGTTAAATACGATGGAAATGGAAATACTTCAGGAGTTGCACCAACAGATGTTAATAGATACTTCAAAGATGATAAAGTAGTTGTAAAAGATGAAGGCAATCTAGAGAAATTGAATCAAGAATTCATAGGTTGGAATACAAAGGCAGATGGCAGTGGTACATCTTATGATGCAGCGGATGTATTTGAGATACAAGATAATGTAACCTTATATGCACAGTGGAGTATGAATCCAATCCTAAGAGTTAAATACGATGGAAATGGAAATACTTCAGGAGTTGCACCAACAGATGTTAATAGATA
>RRZU012823388.1_pt1 | contig 15261 bp, 13 predicted proteins | sample 2165561 | NCBI WGS metagenome assembly RRZU01 (sample SAMN10456909, study PRJNA506462) | wastewater metagenome | isolation source: wastewater sludge | place: USA: Moscow, Idaho
CCACCACCACCTATCTCATGAAGTCGGTGCTGGAGCAGGTGCTGGGGGCCAAGGTGGGGCTTATCGGCACCAACCAGAACATGATTGGGGAGGAGATACTCCCCACACAGCGCACCACACCTGAGTCCTACGAGGTGCAGAAGCTCCTGCGGGAGATGGCCCTCAAGGGCTGCACCCACGCGGTGATGGAGGTCTCCTCCCACGCGCTGGTTCTCCACCGGGTGGGCCGCGTGCCCTTCCGGGCTGGCATCTTCACCAACCGGACCCAACGCCACCTGGACTTCCACGGGACCATGGAGGAGTATCGGGGGGCCAAGGCCCTTCTCTTTGCGCAGACGGAGCAAGCAATTCTGAACCTGGACGACGCGGCGGGGGAGTTTTATGCAAAAACCGTGCCCTGCCCCATCTTCACGTACTCCGAACGCAAGGACGAGGCCGACCTGACCGCCAAGAACCTGCGCCTCTTCCCTGACCGGGTGGAGTTTGAGGCCGTGACACTGGGGGCCATCTCCCGGGTAAGACTTCCCATCCCCGGGCGTTTCACGGTGTATAATGCCCTAGCCGTCATCGCCTGCTGCCTGACCCTGGGCCTGAGCCTGGGAGCGGTGGCGGCCGCCCTGGGAAAGGCCGAGGGTGTAAAGGGGCGGGTGGAGGTGGTCAGCGTCCCTACGGACTACACCGTCATCATCGACTATGCCCACACCCCGGACGCGCTGGAGAACATTCTCACCACCGTGCGGGATTTTACCCAGGGGCGGGTGATCTGTCTCTTTGGCTGCGGGGGGGACCGGGACCGGACCAAGCGCCCCCGGATGGGGGCTGTGGCCTCACTCCTGGCAGATTTTGTAGTGGTCACCTCGGATAATCCCCGCACGGAGGATCCCCAGGCCATCATCGCCGATATCCGGACGGGGATGAAGCCGGGGGGGGCGCCCTATGCGGTAGTGCCGGACCGACGTGCTGCCATTCACTATGCCCTGGTCGGGGCAAAGAGAGGGGATGTGGTGGTTCTGGCGGGGAAGGGGCACGAGACCTACCAGGAGATCGACGGGGTAAAGCACCACCTGGACGAGCACGAGGAGGTAGCGGCCTATTTCCGCACGGAGGAGTCGGGGAAGAGCTGAGCCTCTTTTGGGCATTTTTCGGGTAGAAAACCCTTAAAAACTGTGGTAAAATACTCTATCAAATAGATAAGAGCGGCAGGATTTTCTGTGCCGCGGTGTTTGGAGGAGCAAGAGATGAGGTTCGTAATTGCGTTTTTGGTGGCCTTTGCGGTGGCTGCTTTGTCGGGAAAGGTACTCATCCCCGCCCTGCGTAGGATGAAGGCGGAGCAGAGCATTAAGGAGGACGGCCCCACCTGGCATATGTCGAAGCAGGGCACCCCCACCATGGGCGGGCTCATGTTCATCATCGGCCTGTGTGCCGCCATTCTGGCGGTGGGCTGGCGGGACATTGCCGCAGGACGCTACGGCGCGCTTTTCGTGCTGGCCTTTTCCGGGGTCTTCGGCCTCATCGGCTTTCTGGATGACTATATGAAGGTGAAGTACCGCCACAACACCGGCCTCTCTGCGCCGGCCAAATTCCTGCTCCAGCTTGCAGCGGCCGTCCTCTTCACCGTTTTGATGCGTAATTTCGGCTACATCAGCTTTGACCTCTACATTCCCTTCCTCAACCGAACCATCGGTATGGCTCCCTGGCTCTATATGACCTTTGCGGCATTTGTGATGGTGGCCACGGTGAACTCGGTCAATCTGACCGACGGGGTGGACGGCCTGGCAACGGGAGTGACCATGCCGGTGGCACTCTTCTTCCTGGCGGTGTCCTCCGCCTGGGGAAAGGAGGAGCTGGGGGTCTTCTCCGCGGCCCTGCTGGGCGGGCTGTTTGCCTTTCTGCTCTATAATTTCCACCCCGCCCGGATATTCATGGGGGACACCGGCTCCCTTTTCCTGGGCGGCACGGTGTGCGGCATGGCCTTCGCACTGGACATACCCCTGGTCATTGTCCTCATCGGCATCATCTATGTGGCCGAGGCGGCGTCCGATATCATCCAGGTGGCCTACTTCAAGCTGACCCACGGCAAACGCATTTTCCGCATGGCCCCCCTGCACCACCACCTGGAGATGGGTGGTTGGAGCGAGGTCAAGCTTTTCACCGTATTCACACTGATTACTCTGGCAGCCTGTGTGCTGGCCTATTTCGGAATGATCAACCGCTACCCCCTCTAAAGCAAGCCCTGGGTGGGGGGTGGACAATACCCCGGGAGGTGACCCTATGCCAAAACGAAAGCGCGACCTGACCGTGGAGGAACAGCTGGCCCGCGGGCCGGTGGATATGCCCTTTCTCATGCTCACCCTGCTGCTCACGGGCATTGGGCTCATCATGGTATTCTCGGCATCCTACGCCTCGGCCTATTATGACTCTAACGTGGCTAAGAACGACCCGACCTATTACTTTGTCCGCCAGGCCATCTTCGGTGTGGCTGGGGTAGCGGTTCTCTACGTGCTCTCCAAGATCAACTACCAGACCTTTCGCTGGATGTCCGTCTTTGCGCTGATGCTCTCCATCGCACTGCTGGTGCTGGTGCTGGTGCCCGGCCTGGGCATTACCCGCAACAATGCCACCCGGTGGATCAGACTGTTCGGCGTCCAGTTCCAGCCGTCGGAGGTGGCGAAGCTGGGGGTCATTCTCTACTTTTCGGCCCGGCTATCCAAACGGGGGAGCGAAAAGAAAAAACAGTACGATAGGCGCAAGCTTTCGGGACGTGTGCTGGACTGGCTGGACCGCATCGGCTTCATCGAGCTGATCCCCTATGGGGCAATTCTGGTGCTGGTGGCCTTCCTAATGCTGAGAGAGCCCCATATGTCGGGTACCATCCTCATTTTGGCGGGGGGTGCCGCCGTCCTCTTTGCCGCAGGCGTCAAGCTCTACTGGTTTATCATCGGCGGCGGGATCGTGGGCGGGGGGCTTTGGCTCATCATCACCCAAACCTCCTATATGGCCAGCCGCATCGACCTTTGGAGGGACCCGTGGAGTGATCAGCTGGGCAAGGGCTACCAGACCATCCAGTCCCTGCTGGCCATTGGCTCTGGGGGGTTGTTGGGGGTGGGTCTGGGCAACTCCCGGCAAAAATTTCTCTACCTGCCCGAGCCGGAGAACGACTTCATTTTTTCCATCGTGTGTGAGGAGCTGGGCTTCCTGGGGGCGATTATCATTCTGGTCCTCTTTGCCCTGCTCATCATCCGGGGGTACTGGATTGCCGTCCATGCCCGGGACCGCTTCGGGGCCCTGCTGGTGGTGGGCATCACCACGCTGATGGCGGTGCAGGTCTTCCTCAATATCGCAGTGGTGACCAATTTCTTCCCCACCACCGGCATTTCCCTCCCCTTCTTCAGCTACGGGGGTACGGCACTGATGATACAGCTGGCCGAGATGGGCATCGTGCTCTCGGTCTCCCGGCAGATTCCCGCGGCGCGTCAGGGGTAGAGGCGGCGGACCGCCCCAGACCGGAGCGAAGCAAAAGGCACAGGGACCTCCCTATGCGAAAGGAGTTTCTCAATGAATATCCTCTTTACCTGCGGTGGTACAGCGGGCCATGTGAACCCCGCAGTGGCTTTGGCCCGCGTCTTTGAGGAGCGGCACCCCGGCTGCAAGGTTTTGTTCGTAGGGGCCGACGGTGGCATGGAGACCCGGCTGGTGCCCAAGGAGGGCTATGCCATAAAGACGGTCACCATCACCAATTTTCAGCGTTCCCTCACCCCTGCGGCGGTGGGGCATAACCTGAAAACGCTGTGGAACATGGGTAAATCCAGAGCCCAGGCCCAGGCCATTCTGGACGAATTCCGGCCCGACCTGGTGGTGGGTACGGGGGGGTATGCCTCCTACCCCGTGGTCCTTGCCGCCGCCAAGCGGGGCATCCCTACGGCGGTACATGAATCCAACGCCATGCCGGGGCTTACCACCAAGGCACTCTCCAAGGTGGTGGACACCGTCATGGTGGGCTTTGCCGAGAGTGCGGCCCATTACGCAAGCCCTGAGAAGGTGGTTGTGACGGGCACTCCGGTCCGGGGGGACTTCTTTCACTACACCAGAGCAGAGGCCCGGGTCCAGCTGGGCATCAAGGATGACGCGCCCATGGTTCTGTCTTACTGGGGCAGCCTGGGTGCCCAGGTCATGAACGGCTATATGGCCGACTTCATCGACCTGGAGTGCGCCCAGGGGGCTCCCTTCCACCACCTCCACGGCGCGGGGCGGGATTACTCGGGGCTGACCGCACACCTGGCCGAGAAGGGCGTGAACCTGGCCGGCCACCCTAGGGTGGAGGTGCGGGAGTATATCTACGATATGCCGGTAGCCATGGCGGCCGCCGACCTGGTACTCTGCCGGGCGGGGGCCTCCACCCTCTCCGAGCTGTCGGCCATTGCCAAGCCCGCCATCCTGGTGCCTTCTCCCAATGTGACCGCCGACCACCAGACCAAGAACGCCAAGGTCCTGGCCGACGCGGGCGGGGCTGTCCTCCTCCCTGAGGGGGAGTGCTCGGCTCAGCGGCTGTGGGAGGAGGTCGCCGGGCTCCTGCGCAACGGGGAGCGGCGCTCCGCTATGGGGCGAGCCCTGCGGACCATGGCAATACCGGATGCCACCGAGAAAATTTATGAAACGCTGATAAAACTGGTGAAACATTGATGGTTTCTGGACAGAAACAGCTTTTTCTCACCCCTCCCGCAGCCGCCGCATAGTATGGCTTGAACATCGTCATACCAAAAATTTTGCGGAGGACGGACCATATGAATGCTTTCTTGGTGGAGGGAGGACGGCCCCTCTCTGGCATCGCCCGGGTACACGGGGCAAAAAACAGTGTACTACCTATCCTGGCGGCCAGTCTGCTGGCGGGGGGGGAGAGTGTGCTCCACAACTGCCCAGACCTGTCCGATGTGCGGGCGTCACTGACCATACTGGAGCACCTGGGCTGCAGGACCGGACGGGAGGGAGACACGATCTATGTGGACGCATCGGCCCCCACCGGCTTCGACGTGCCCGACCGACTCATGCGGGAGATGCGCTCCTCAGTCATCTTTCTCGGCGCGATCCTTGGCCGTATGGGGGCGGCCAGCCTCTCCTTCCCCGGTGGGTGCGAGCTGGGGCCCAGGCCCATTGACCTCCATCTGGCGGCCATCCGAACGCTGGGGGCTCAGGTTCAGGAGCGGGGAGGCCAGCTCCTCTGCGCAGGCCAGCTGACGGGCGGAGACATTACATTTTCCATCCCCAGCGTGGGGGCCACGGAAAACGCCATGCTGGCCGCCGTTCTGGCCCGGGGGACCACCACCATTACCAACGCTGCCCGGGAGCCAGAGATTGTGGACCTCCAGTCCTTCCTTGTCACCATGGGTGCCAGGGTCCGGGGGGCGGGCAGCTCGGTGATTACGGTGGAGGGGGGAGTGCCTCTCCACGGCGGGGAGCACACCATCATGGGGGATCGCATCGTGGCGGCCACCTATCTCTCAGCGGTGGCTGCCACAGGGGGAGAGGTCGAGGTGGTGGGCTGTGACTACCGGCACCTCTCCACCGTGACGGCGGTGCTGAGTGAGGCGGGCTGTAAGCTACACAGCGAGGGACGGCGCATCACCATCAAGAGCAGCGCCCCGCTCAAGGGGGTGCGCCCGGTGCGCACGGCACCCTATCCCGGCTTTCCCACCGATGCGCAGGCACCTCTAATGGCCGCCCTGGCCAAGGGGGAGGGGACCAGCCTCTTTGTAGAAAATATTTTTGAAAGTCGCTACCGCCATGTGGATGAGCTCATGCGAATGGGGGCGGACATCCGAGTGGAGGGCAAAGTGGCCGTGGTCTATGGCGTACCCAAGCTTCACGGTGCAGAGGTCCGGGCCGCAGATTTGCGGGGGGGTGCAGCACTGGTGGTGGCGGCACTGGGGGGCGAGGGGCTGAGCAGCATTACGGGCCTTCAGCATGTGGACCGGGGATATGAGGACATAGACTTTGTGCTCCGTACTCTGGGCGGACGCATCCAGCGGCTGGAGATGCCCGAGCCCGCGGGTCGGGTACAACAACAGGAAATGTAAAGGAATGGAAGATATGGCGGCGAGGAAGAGCAGACGGCGAAGGTATCGCAACAGGGGACGCTTCGGCTTCCTCTTTAAGGTGCTGTCCGCCGCTGCCGTCCTGGCCGCCATTGTGCTGGGCAGCGCCGTGTTTTTCCGGGTGGACAGCATCCAAGTGGTGGGCAACAGTCGGTATACCGAGGGCCAGATCATCGAGGCGGCCCAGGTGGAGCGAGGGGACAACCTCTTTCTGATGCATAAGTTCAACACCGAGCGGCACATCCTCACCCGCCTGCCCTATGTGGACTCGGTCTCCATCACCCGCCACCTGCCCGCGGGACTTGAGATTAGGGTCACCGAGTGCTCTGCCGTGGTCGCCATCCAGGGGGAGGGGGCCTGGTGGGTGCTCAGCGCCGGGGGAAAATACCTGGAGCGGGCCGACGCGACCGGCGTGGCGGGCCTGCCCGTGGTCACGGGGCTCACGCCTGTGGCCCCCCTGGTGGGGAGCAAGCTGGAGGTGGAGAAGGAGCAGGAGGGGAAGGGGCAGAGCTTCCTCCAGCTCACCCGGGCCCTGGAGGCCCGGGGCATGATTGCCCAGGCTACCAGCTACGACCTGACGGCTGAGAATGTCCTCCTGGTGGGGTACGGCGGGCGTTTTACCCTCAAGCTCCCCATGGGCGGGGTGGACTACGACAGGGAGACCTTGAAGGTCCAGGGGGCCCTGGAGACCCTGCCGGAGAACAGTTCCGGGACCCTGGACCTGACTTTGGGAGAAGACATTCACCTCATTCAGTAATTCAAACGCAAAAGGAGATTTCATGAACAAGACCAAAAGAAACCGGGGAGAGCTGGCCATCGGAGCGGTATGCGTCCTGCTGGGGATTCTGCTGTCGGTACAGCTGCGTAGCGTCAAGTTCAATCAGGAGAGTGACACCGGCGCCGCCCGGCTGGAGACCCTGCAGACCCTCTACAACGAGACCAGGGATCAACTGGAGACCACCCAGGGTGAGCTGGAGGCCGCTCAGGTCGAACTCCAGCGCTTCCGCAGCGAGGCGGCGGCAGGTGGCGGTGGGAGTGAGACCCTGCAGACCGAGGTGGAGCAGCTGGAGCTGGTGGCCGGGCTCACCGAGGTGGAGGGCCCCGGCGTCATGGTGGCCATGCGGGACTCGGCCGCAGCAAATATGACGGGGGATGAGCAGGACTATATCATCCACGACAACGACCTCCTCACGGTCATCAACGACCTGCGGGACGCGGGGGCCGAGGCCATCTCACTCAACGGGGAGCGGCTCCTGGCCACCAGTGAGGTCCGCTGTGCGGGGGCAGTGGTGATTGTCAACGGGCGGCGGTATGCCGCGCCCTTTGTGTTCAACGCCATCGGTGACAGCGCCACCCTCTATAACGCACTCACCATGCGGGGCGGCGTAGTGGATGTGCTGGGACAGTGGAAGATTGAGGTCAAGGTGACGCCCAGTGAGAAGCTCACCGTGCCCAAGTACAACGGCGTGCTGGAGTTTCAACACGCGGTTACCATTCCGCCCCTGGAGGGCGGGGAAGGGGGTGGTGTGGGATGATAGAGCTCATTGGACTGGTCATCGGCCTGGTCGTGGGGGTCTTCCTGCCCTGGAGGGTGCCTGCTGACTACAGCCTCTATGTGGCAACCGGCCTTCTGGCCGCGCTGGACAGCGCCCTGGGGGGGATTAACGCCCGAATGAAGCAGGTCTTCCGGCTGAATATTTTTTTATCCGGTTTTTTTGGTAACGCGGTCATCGCCGTTTTCCTGGCTTGGCTGGGGGACAAGCTGGGACTTCCCCTCTATTTGGCCGCGGTGGTGGTCTTTGGCACCAGGTTGTTCCAGAACTTTGCAGAAATCCGCAGGGAACTCTTGACCTCTCGGGGAAAGGAGGATAGAATAAAGGAAAACACAAATTTCCCGCCTCAGGAGTAAGAAACGGGCCGGGTAAGAGGCTTTCACAGGAACAAAACGCCGTGCGCTCCGATCCCGCCTGCGGGTCCGGTTAGGCCGGCATCACATACGAGTGAATTAGGAGGAGCAATCATGGCGTTTGGATTTGATTCCGGCCCTGAAAACGTAGTCAATATCAAGGTGATCGGGGTAGGCGGCGGCGGCAATAACGTGGTGAACCGCATGGTGAAATCGGGGATGAAGGGTGTTGACTTCATCGCCGTGAATACGGACAAGCAGGCGCTGGCCATGTCCAATGCAACCTATAAAATCCAGATTGGCGAGAAGCTCACTGGTGGCCAGGGGGCGGGCTCAAACCCCGACGTGGGCCGCAAGTCGGCGGAGGAGAGCCGCGGCCATGTGGCCAAGGCGCTGGAGGAGACCAATATGGTCTTCATCACCGCAGGCATGGGGGGCGGTACGGGGACCGGTGCGGCCCCCATCGTGGCTGACATCGCGAAGGAGGCAGACCTCCTCACCGTGGGCGTGGTCACCAAGCCCTTTAACTTTGAGGGCAAGCGCCGCATGGAGCAGGCCGAGAGGGGGATCGAGGAGCTGCGGGGCAAGGTGGACTCCTTGGTCATCATCCCCAATGAACGCCTCAAATTCGCCACCGACCAGAAGATCACCTTTGCAAATGCGTTCGAGATTGCGGACGACGTGCTCAAGCAGGCGGTCCAGTCCATCTCTGATCTAATCAGCAATACCGGTTTCATCAACCTGGACTTTGCCGACGTGACCGCTATCATGAAGAATGCGGGCATGGCCCATATGGGCGTAGGTCGGGCCGCGGGCAAGAACAAGGCCGAGGAGGCCGCCAAGATGGCCATCTCCAGCCCCCTGCTGGAGACCAGCATCACCGGGGCCAAGGGCGTACTGGTCAACATCACAGGCTCCCCCGACATTGGGCTGGAGGAGGTGGAGACCGCCGCCAACTTGGTGCGACAGGCCGCTCACGAGAGTGCCAACATCATCTTCGGTGCCGCCTTCGACGAGTCGCTGGAGGACGAAATCCGCGTCACCGTAATCTCTACCGGGTTTGAAGAAGCGGGGGTCCTGCCTGGCAAGGCCTTCTCCGCCGCCGCCAGCCAGGTACAGAGCAGCCAGCCCACCGGCGCGGTGCCTCCCCCCGCTCCCCTGCCCGAGCAGAGCGGGGATCAGGAGGACGACCCGTTTAACGAAATCTTCAAGATTTTCAACAAGGGCAAATAAGCTTACATAGGGTACAATTTCCAGGCTTTTCATATCACCTGGAAATTGTACCCTACTTTTTACATACTTTTTTACACTGTCCGTTTTACTTGCTTTTTGCGCTATCAGGGCATATAATAAATCACATATGGGCACTTTGAAAGAAGTGAAAAAAGGGGGAAAGGTCTGTGAGCGGCGACCCTGGTAACCGAAGTACATACAAAGCAGAGGCGCGGCGCACAGAGGAGGGGAAGCACCTTCTGGATTAGCCGCGCCCAGAAAGGCGTGAATCGACAGTGCTGACCATCCATAAGACCATTGACGGGAAAATGACCCGCCTTGACTCCATCCAGGACGGATGCTGGGTCAATCTTACCCACCCCAGTGAGGACGAGCTGAATACCGTAGCCGCCACCCTGAACGTGGAGCCGCCCTTTCTCCGGGCCGCTCTGGACGAGGAGGAGGCCTCGCGTATCGACCTGGAGGCGGGGCAGACCCTCATCATCATCGACGTGCCCGCCGTGGAGCGGGGGGAGGCGGTGGTCTACTCCACCCTGCCCTTGGGCATCATCGTCACGGAAAAACACATCATTACGGTCTGCTTGAAGGAGTCCTCCATCATCAAGGACTTTCAGGACGGCATGGTGAAGAATGCCGAAACCCAAAAGCGCACCGGCTTCATTCTCTATATGCTTCTCCATGTGGCAAAACGCTTCCTCCAGTATCTCAAACAGATCGACAAGATCTATAACTATATGGAGCGCCAGCTCTATAAATCCCAGCGGAACAAGGAGCTCATCCAGCTCCTGGACCTGGAGAAATCCCTGGTCTACTTCAGCACCTCCCTCAAGGCCAATGAGGTAACGCTGGAGAAAATCCTCCGGGGCCGTATCATCACCCTTTATGAGGAGGACCACGACCTGCTGGAGGACGTGCTCATCGAGGTGCGCCAGGCCATTGAGATGGCCAATATATACTCTTCCATCATCTCTGGTATGATGGATGCCTTTGCCAGCGTCATCTCCAATAACCTGAACGTGATCATGAAGGTACTCACATCCATCACCATCTTGCTCACCATACCCAACATCGTATTCGGCTTTTACGGGATGAATGTGGCCGGGCTCCCCATGGACCAGTTTTGGTGGGTCCCACTGTTGGTGGCGGGTGGGCTTATCGTTGCCGCCGCCGTTCTTCTGAAGCGGAAAGACCTGTTTTGAAGCTAGCTCCTCCCACCCCCCGACCGGGGGAGGGAGGAATTTTTTGTATCTTTTTAGGAAATTTAACATGGTTCATAAAATGGTAACAAGTATGTGGTACGCTCTTATTCACAAGGAAAGCGGCAAGAAAAGACGGGGGAGGTATAAAAATGGCAAGTAATCCGAACTACAACCTGGTGACGGACGAGGTCCGTGGGCTGGCCGAGCTGGCATTGAGAAACAGCAGTATTGACGGGGAAGACTATAAGCGCTACGACGTGAAGCGGGGTCTGCGGGACCTGAGCGGTAAGGGCGTGGTGGCCGGGCTGACCGAGGTGTCGGATATCGTATCCAAACGAGTGGTGGATGGGCAGGAGGTCCCCTGTGAGGGCGAACTCTACTATCGAGGCTACAATGTGGAGGAGCTGGTGGGGAGCGCCCTGCGGGAAAAGCGCTTTGGCTTTGAGGAGACGGTCTATCTCCTCCTCCTCGGACAATTACCCAACGGGGAAGAGCTGGGCAAGTTTCGGGAGCTGCTCTCCTCCTATCGGAGCCTACCCACTAATTTTGTGCGGGACGTAATCCTAAAGGCCCCCGGCCAGGACATTATGAACTCTTTGGCCCGCAGTGTGCTCAGTCTGGCCGCCTACGATGATAACAGCGACGATACCAGCCTGCCCAACGTGCTGCGCCAATGCCTCCAGATGGTGGCCGTATTCCCCCTACTGTCGGTGTACGGCTACCAGGCCTACCATTACCGGGAGGGGAGCAGCCTGTTTATCCACGCCCCCCAGAGTGAGCACTCCACCGCCGAGAATATTCTTGCACTTCTCCGTCCCGACTCCAAATACAGCTTCTGGGAGGCCCACGTACTGGATGTGTGCCTCATGCTCCATGCGGAGCATGGCGGCGGCAACAACTCCACCTTTACCACCCACGTGGTCACCTCCTCGGGCACCGATACATACTCCTGCATGGCGGCCGCCCTGGCCTCGCTCAAGGGGCCCAAGCACGGCGGAGCCAACATCAAGGTCATTCGTATGTTTGAGGATATGAAGGAGAAGGTGCGGGATTGGAAGGACGAGGAAGAGATCCGCGCCTATTTGGAAGCCCTTCTCAATCGGGAGGCATTTGACAAGGCGGGACTGATCTACGGCATGGGCCATGCGGTCTACTCTCTCTCCGACCCAAGAGCAAATCTTCTGCGCTCCTTTGTGGAGAAGCTCTCCAAGGAGAAGGGCCGCACCGAGGAGTACGAGCTCTACTCCAAGGTGGAACGCCTTGCCCCGGAGGTCATCGCAGGGGAGAGGAAGATCTATAAGGGTGTCAGCGCCAATGTGGACTTTTACTCCGGCTTTGTCTACCATATGCTGGATCTACCGCTGGAGCTCTACACCCCCCTCTTTGCCATGGCCCGTGTGGCCGGCTGGGGGGCCCACCGGGTGGAGGAGCTCATTAACATGGGGAAGATCATCCGTCCGGCCTACCAGTACGTGGGGCGGCGGGAGACCTACAAGCCCCTGGCAGAGCGGTAAAAAATTTGTCCGGCCCCGATGACAGGGGCCGGACAAATTTTCGGTGGGATGGATTTACCAGCCCACACCGTAATTGGGCCGGTTCTTTAGGTCGATGATATCCTTGGCGTCGTAGAACCTGAGGTAGCGCTCTCGCTCCCTGGCACTGCGCAGGGTGGTGCCGTCCGGGTGGAGCCGGTCACAGATCACGGCCGAGATATCGCTCTTGATCTTGGAGAAGGAGTCGACGCCCACCGAGGCAAAGACACGGTAGCCCTGCTCCTGAAGCCAACGGAATTGGGGGCCGGTCTGCCGCACATCGTCGTCCCCGTCGGGCCGGGCACCGTGGGGGTAGAAAAGAATTTGGGTGGGACCGACCAAGCTACCCACCTCCTCCTGCCAGCGGAGGATATCCTTCTTCATTCGGGCGTCGGCATTGCCGTCGGTCTTGGAGAGGCGGATATGGCCCCAGGTGTGGGAGCCGAAGGTCCAGCCGGTCTCCTTGAGGCGCTCGATGATGGGCTTCACGGCGTCAATCTCGCTCTGGCGCTTGGCGTCAAAAGCGGGCCGGGCGGAGTCGGTGGAGGAGATGTCAATGTCGTTTTGCGTGCGGTAGCCCAGAATGCCCTCGTAGCCGGTCAGGGAGAAGATGCCCTTGGCTCCATTGAGGGAAAAGTCGGGGTGGGCCCGGACGAATTTGTCCAAAATCGTGGTGGCGTCCAGGTCCTGGGTGATGACCTCTTCGCCGGTGACGGGATTCTTGCCATAAGCCCAGATATCTCCGTCCTCTCCCAGGATGAGCTTGGCCATGAAGCCACCCTCCACCATGTAGGGGTAGTAGTTCACATCGTCAAAGGAAAAGATGAGGGGCTTCTTCCCCTCGGGGAGCAGGAGGGTATTGCGCTGCATCCGAGTCTGTCCGTTGGCGTCAGTGACCTCACTCCAGACCGACTCCATGGGGACCAGAATATAGTCCTTGGCGTAGAGGCTCTCTAAAATCTTATTGTACTCCTCCACCGTAACCATCCAGTCGTCCAGGCCCTTCTTCTGGGCCACGTCGATGGTGGAGGTGGTGAAGGTGAATTCGGGATAGGCAATGACGGGGTGGAAGAAGAGATGCTCCACCACTTGATCAGGGCCCCACTCCTGGGTGAGCTGCTCCGGCTTCCAGTAGTTGCGAACGGCGTCCTCCGCATCAGCCTGAGGGGTGGATGTGGGGGTAGGACCGGGGGCCTCGGTGGAGGGGGCCGTGGGACTGGGGGTGACGCCCTCGGTGGGAGTGGAGCCGGGAGTGGAAGACGGCGTGCCCGTGGTTTTGCCACAGGAGACCAGCAAAAGGGTGAAAGACAGCGCCAGGACCAGTGCGCCCAGCTTGTGCGAAAGGTACTTCATTCCAATGTTTCCTCCTTATTAACGCTTTCTTATATCATATACTATTTTTACAGGGAATACACCACAAAATAATAACAAAACACGGATACCCTGAAAACCGTATCCTTTGACGAGATGAAAGTGAAAAAGGTTCCCTTTTTCTTAAAACTCTTATCTCTTGCAAAGAGAGCAGGTTTCTGTTAAAATACAGGAGATTCTATAGAGTCGTAGGAGATGGATGAATGGATAAGAGAGAGCGGACTGCGCGGCAGCGTCAAGAGGACGCAGCGCTGGTCAAGATACTTTATTGGATGAGCGGCGCGGCCCTACTGGTGATCCTGCTCCGGCTGGCCCAGCGCTACTATGTGGACTTTGACTCCAGCGACGCCGGCATTGACCTGGCCTATGCAATTTCGAAAAGTCTCCCCTGGGTTTTGGGCCTGGGGCTCGTTTTGGCCGCGGGTGCGTTCTTCCTGGCCTATCGAGCCGCGGGAACGGGCAAGAGCGTACACCTCCCGGTGGCGCTGGGCACCTTCTCCCTGGGGCTTTCGGGCTGTGCACTGGGCATCTGGCAGGGAGGGGCGAGCGGCATCCAAGTACTCACCTATGGCATCATCGGCCTGGGCATCCTAGCGATGATCTATTACCTCTACCAGCGGGACTTTGCGGTGGTGGCACTGGTCTCCGGCCTGGGGCTGGCAGGGATTTGGCTGCGCTTCCGCTTGAGTGGAGGACTTAGGCTCTATGTGCTCCTCACGGTGCTCCTGGCTGCGCTGACGGCCATCGCGGTACTGACCTGGGTTCTCCAGAGCAAGGGGGGCGCGATTGTCTGCCGGGGGAAGCGGGTGGAGCTTCTGCCCGCCAAGGGCACGGCGTACAGCCTCATCTATCTCTCCTGCGGACTGATGGTGCTGTCCCTGCTGGCCGCTTTGGCCCTGGGGGGCGCCCTCAGTGCTATGATTTTCTACGCCGTTCCGGTGGCATGGGCTTTGATCATGGCGGTGTACTACACAGTCAAGCTGATGTAATACTGACTCAGGCTTAAAGTCCCCCCTAACAAACTGGGCCCGGCCCAGTTTGTTAGGGGGGACTTCTCCGTCCCAAGCCGTCTGGGAAAGGAGCCGCCATCGGCCTGGAGGAAAGCTCCCACTGTCAGCCCGGCGGGAGCGGTTCCGGGAGGGACGAAGGAAAGACGTCATACCGGAAGAGAAAAATGTGTTATGGCAACCAAGGACAATACTTCGGAATCCCTGGCACTGAGAGGCTAGCTGTGGACAACCATGTGGAAATGGGGGAAAATTCTTTGGGCATGGCGGAAAAATCATGTGGAAAACCATGTGGAGAATGTGAATAACTCTCTGTAGAATTGGTTATATCTGATTTTATGTCAACCAAATAAGGCCGGTTCTTATTTTGCAGTTCAAAACAAATTTCTGTATAAAGGCCCATTTCCGTTGTTTTGGGAACTTAATTGCAGAGTATAAAATGGAGGAAAAAGGATGATAACAAAAGGGACGCGACTTATTTCAAAAGTGGTACAGCTTTCCCTGCAGCGGGGAGTGAAGTATACCTACTGTATTTTGAAGGGAAGGCAAGTTGAAGGGGAGCCAGCTGCCCTCTTGCAATAGGGGCGTTTTTCGGATATAATAGGAGAGATTGAGAAACAAACGCGAGGAAGTGCCAGATATGAAGTACGATTTTGCCGGTATTGAGCCAAAGTGGCAAAAAAAATGGCTGTAGGAGCAGACCTACCACTGTGAAAATCACAGCGAGAAGCCCAAGTTTTACGGGCTGGTAGAGTTCCCTTACCCCTCGGGCCAGGGGCTCCATGTGGGCCATGCCCGCCCCTATACCGCCATGGATGTGGTGGCCCGGAAGAAGCGGATGCAGGGCTACAACGTCCTGTTCCCCATCGGCTATGACGCCTTCGGCCTGCCCACAGAGAACTACGCCGTTCAGCACCACATCCA
>RRZU013313996.1_pt1 | contig 15261 bp, 13 predicted proteins | sample 2165561 | NCBI WGS metagenome assembly RRZU01 (sample SAMN10456909, study PRJNA506462) | wastewater metagenome | isolation source: wastewater sludge | place: USA: Moscow, Idaho
TCTTTTCGATGCGAATTGCAGCGACCTTGTATTCACCAGTCATAGTAATAGGATCCATATGTTCAGAAGTCAATTCATTAACAGGTGATTCTTTATAATGAAGCGACATAAAGGTTTGTCCTGGCTGAACTTTATCGGTAATGGTAATTCGTGTACGAAGTTCTCCTCTTCTTGAAGTCACTTTCACACAGTCGTATTCATGCAGACCTAATTTCTCAGCATCCACAGCATGAATTTCCATTAATTCGCCTGGTCGAATATCATTTAATCTCTTTGAGTAACGAGTTGTAATATTATAATGATACAACATTCTACCTGTATTTAAGACAAATGGATACTCTTCATTTGGCAATTCCTTTGGTGCTTTATAGGTTGCAGGCATGAATTTTGCTTTTCCTCGAGCAAAAATACCTTTATGAAGATATTTTGTCCCAGGGTGTTCTGGGGTCGGACAGGGCCATTGAAGACCGTCTTTATCGATTCTTGCAAAGGACATTCCTCTATAGGATGGAGTCACTTTCGCTATCTCGTCAAAAACTTCTTTGGATGTTCTCCAGTGGAATTGTTCTGTTATCCCCATTGCTTTTGCAATATCTGCTATAATTGTCCAGTCTACTCGTGCTTCTCCTGGTGTATCCACTGCTTTACGAACTCTTTGAACCCGTCGTTCTGAATTTGTAAATGTTCCGTCTTTTTCAGCATAACAGGACGCTGGAAGGAATACATCTGCAAATTTTGCAGTTGGTGTCAAAAACAGATCTTGTACTACTAAGAACTCTAAACTGTCAAAGGCTTTTTTAACATGATTTGCATTTGGATCAGTAAGCACAGGATCCTCTCCCATTACATACATCGCTTTTAATTCTCCAGCTACTGCTGCATCAAACATTTGAGGAATTTTATATCCGATTTCTGTCGGCATTTTTGCATTCCAGAATTCACCGAATATTTTAGCCTGTTCTTCGTTTGCTACAGAACCATAACCAGGATATGAATTAGGAAGGGCTCCCATATCACACGCACCTTGAACATTATTTTGTCCTCTTAGAGGGTTGATACCCGCACTTTCTTTTCCTAGATGTCCTGTTAAAACAGCTAAATTAGAAAGAGTCATAACATTTTCTGTACCAGTTGTATGTTCCGTGATTCCTAATGTGTAGAATATTCCCGCTTTTTCGTAGCTTGTATACATTTTAGCCACTTCATATTGAAGCTCTTCGCTAATTCCAGTAATTTCAGCTACTTTTTCAGGAGTATAATCAGCCACTAATTCTTTTAATTCTTCATACCCTTCAGCCCGTTTATCAATAAACTCTTGATCTTGCCATCCTTCACGGATGATAATGTTCATAATACCGTTTATCAAGGCTACGTCTGTACCATTCTTTAGAGGAAGCCACAAATCAGCCATTCTAGCAAGTTCTGTCTGTCTAGGGTCGATAACAATCAGTTTCGCTCCTCTATGTTTCTTTGCTACTTTCATTTTGTTTCCTAAAATTGGATGAGCCTCCGTTGCATTCGAACCAATAACAAACATTAATTCTGCATCGAGAATTTCATTGATCGAGTTTGTCATGGCACCGCTGCCTAATGTAGTCGCAAGACCTGCGACAGTAGGAGCGTGTCAGGTTCGTGCGCAATGATCTACGTTATTCGTACCCAATGCGACTCTCATAAATTTTTGGAAAACAAAGTTATCTTCGTTGCAAGTTCTAGCAGAAGAAAGCCCCGCAAAAGCGTCTGGTCCATTTTCTTTTTTAATACGATTAAAATTATCTGCAATCGTAGTCAAAGCTTCTTCCCATGTCGCTTCTACAAATTCTCCATCTTTTTTAATAAGAGGAGTTGTAATACGATCTTCACTATAGATAAAATCTGTATGAGAACGTCCCTTTACACATAAGGACTTTCCATTTACAACAGAATCTTCATTCGGCGTTACACCGATTACTTTTCCTCTGGATACATTTAAATCGAAATTACAGCCTACTCCGCAGAAAGGACAAGTTGTTTTAACTTTCTTAATTTCCCATGGTCTGTAGCCTACAAGATCTTTATTTAAAATAGCCCCTGTCGGACACATAGAGATACATTGTCCACAAAGCCTGCAGTTTTTATCATCTAAGGGCATATCAAATCCAGCACCGATTTTTGAATGGAATCCTCTGCCTATAAAATCAATCGCATGAGTTACCTGTACTTCTTCACAAACCCTTACACATTTACCGCAAAGAATACATTTGCTTTGATCTCGGATCATAACAGGATTTAATGCTTCGATAGGATATTGTTTGCGTTCCCCTTTATGGGTTGCAATCACATCGTATTCATAACAATAATTTTGTAAACCGCAATCTCCTACTTTGTCACAAGTCAAACAGTCCATCGGGTGATTTGAAATTAATAAATCAAGAACTGTTTTACGAGCATTGATAACTTTCTCTGTAGCCGTTTTGATAACCATACCTTCTTCTACTTTTACAGAACAAGAAGCCATTAAATTTCTTCGGCCTTCTACTTCGACGACGCATAATCTGCAGCCTCCGAAAGGTTTCAATGAATCATCATGACACAGAGTAGGGATATCTATATTATTCTCACGACAAACATCTAATATGGTTTTATCATGGTCAACCGAATATTGCTGCCCGTCTATGGTTAAATTAACCATTCTATTCTCCTTCCTCTTAGTTATTCCTTACCAAACTTCTCTATAAGCAACGTTTGTATAGATCTCTTCTAATCTCGTTTTATGCATCTGCTCCATATTTTTAAGGCCGACAAAGATATCTCTTTCTCCAGGATCTTCGCAAGAATCCGCTAGCCCTTGATACATATACATTGCACTTTCTTCATTTTTAATAGCTATCATAATCGCGTCAGGAAAAGAAACATCTGTTGTAAGTTCAGGGGCTTCCATAACTTCGGCTAATTTATAATCGCTTGATGGAGAAATACGAATTGTTTCCGCTCCACTTTCAAGAAATTCTCTTAAGAATTTCTTGTGATCTAACTCCTCATCAGCAAGATCTTGAAAAAGATCCTGCAGTGCTGGATCATTCACTTTAGACTTGGCGTCTAAATAGAATGCATGAGACTCCTCTTCTGAGTTTACAGCAAATTCGATGATTGCTTTCAGTTCTTCTCTATTCATAAAAATCTCCTATTTGTTTTCTAATTTTTCTAGTATATTATCCATTTCTAAAGCTTCTACCCATGTAGTCTCTACAAAGCGTCTGCCTTCTGGTGTATCAACTTTTGCAAAAGGTGCCGCTGGTTGATCTTTGTATTCTAATTCTGTACGAAGACGTCCTTTTAGGCATAAAGGTCTTCCCATCGCAGCGTCTTTTGCTTTCACCCCTACAACCTTATTATTTTTATAGAAAACGGACATATTGCATCCGAAATCGCATTGTTTACATTTTACAGTTTTTGATGTTGTTTCCCAAATTCTTGGCATTCCTATTGCACGAGCATCCATTAAAGCACCTACTGGACATGCTACAACACAGCGGTTGCAGGATACACATGTAGATTCTTCCATAGATTGATCGCCATCAGCCGCGATTTTCGTTTCAAAACCCCGGTCTGCAAATGTTAAAACATTTCTCGTCTCCACTTCTGCACAAGTTCTAACACATTTTCCGCACAAAATACACTTAGATTCATCTCTGAAAACATAAGGGCTTGAAGTATCTGTCCAAGAAGCATATTCTTGACCTCTTCTGGCTCCATTATGATCTCTAAATTGTACATCATATTTAAATGAATACTTTTGAAGAAGACATTCTCCCGCTTTTTGACATGTCAGACAATCATTTGGATGATTGTCTAATAAAAGCTGAAGTATAGTACGCCTTACTTCGATTACTTTTTCTGATTCAGTGTGAACAATCATACCCTCTGTTACCGGTGTAGAACATGAAGTCATAAGCTTCGGCATACCTTCGATTTCCACAAGGCAAAGACGGCAGGCTGAAACAATATCTAAATTCTTGTCATAACACAATGCAGGTATTTCAATTTTTACTCGTTTAGCGGCTTCTAATATTGTCATCCCTTGGGGAGCTTTTACCGCCTTTCCGTCAATTGTTAATGAAACAGTTGCCATAAAAGCCTCCTATCGTTTGATAACCGCGCCTACTGGACAAACTTCCATACAGTTTCCGCATTTAATACATTCTTCCGTTCTAATTACATGTCTTTCCTTTACTTTCCCATCGATACAGCTTACTGGACAGTTTCTAGCACATTTCGTACAGCCAATACAATCCTCTGTAATGTAATACTCTAATAAATCCTGGCATTGTCCCGCTGGACATTTTTTATCAACCACATGCGCTTCATATTCATCTCTGAAATAATGAATTGTAGAAAGTACAGGATTCGGTGCTGATTGCCCCAAACCACAAAGACTTGAAATTTTAATCACTTCACCTAGATTTTCTAATGCATCGATATCTTCTAGTGTACCGTTTCCTGAGGCGATCTTTTCAAGCATTTCAAGCATTCTTTTTGTACCTTCTCTACATGGTGTACATTTACCGCAGGATTCTTCCACAGTAAATTCTAAATAGAAACGAGCGATATCTACCATACAAGTATTCTCGTCCATTACGATCATACCGCCAGAACCCATAATAGAACCTAGAGCTGCAAGGTTGTCATAGTCGATAGGAGTGTCAAGATAATCAGCTGGTATACACCCTCCAGAAGGTCCCCCTGTTTGAACAGCTTTAAATGGCTTGTCTCCAGGAATACCGCCTCCTACATCGTATACGATCTCTCTTAAAGTAAGACCCATTGGAACTTCAATAATACCGGTACGAACGATATCTCCTGCTAATGTGAAAAGTTTAGTTCCTTTGGATTTTTCAGTACCAATAGAAGAGAACCATTCTGATCCTTGGTATATTATTTTCCATATATTTGCAAATGTCTCAACATTGTTGATAAGGGTTGGTTTCCCCCATAGACCTTCATTTGCTGGGAATGGCGGTTTATTTCGAGGAATTCCTCTCTTTCCTTCGATAGATTCTATTAGAGCCATTTCTTCTCCACAAACAAAGGCTCCTGCACCTAGTCTTAATTCAATATCAAAAGAAAATTCGGAACCGAAAATACTATCTCCCAACACGCCTAGATCTTTCGCTTCCTGAATTGATTTTTCTAATCGCGCAACAGCAGAAGGATACTCTGCACGAATATAAATATATCCTTGATTCGCTCCGATAGCATATCCTGCAATGGCCATAGATTCCAATACAGAATGAGGATCACCTTCTAAGATAGAGCGGTCCATAAATGCCCCTGGATCTCCCTCATCTGCATTACAGATAACATACTTTTGATCTCCTTGTGCATTCGCAGTGAATTCCCATTTCAAGCCAGTTGGAAAACCGCCGCCCCCTCTTCCTCGAAGGCCGGATTTTTTAATCTCGTCTACCACTTCTTGTGGAGTCATTTCAGTAATCGCTTTGTTTAATCCTTTGTAGCCGTCTACTGCAATATATTCGTTTAAACTTTCAGGATCAATCAAACCGCAGTTTCTATGGGCTATTTTATATTGTTTGCCATAGAATTGCACTTCATAGATAGATTTCATTTGATCCGCTGTTAAAGACTCTTCGTAGATCAATTCTTCTATTGTCTGATCGCCTAACAAATCTTCTTCTGCGATTCTTTTACCGTCCCCTTCTTGAAGACGAGCATAGAATTTCCCACCAGGATATACAATTGCGATAGGACCCGCTTCACAAAGACCAAAACAACCTACTCTTACTACATCTATATTTTCCGTTTCGCCCTTTTCTTCAATAACTGCACGGATTTCTTCCTCAACTAAGTCGGAACGAGAAGATCTACAACCAGTGTCACCACAAATCAAAACTTGCTTTTTATATGTACTTTCTATTCCTTCCCATTCTTCCTTACGGTAGACCATCTTTGGAAGAGTTTCCTGCTGAATCTTATTTAAACCTTCTAAATTTATCATTTTAGCCCCCTGATTATTTACTTCTATATTTTTCTAAAATTTCTTCTATATCGTTTGCTTTCAACTTTCCGTATACATCGCCGCTGATAGTCATAACAGGTGCAAGCCCGCAGGCTCCGATACAACGAGTTGCTTGCATAGAGAAATTCAAATCAGGTGTTGTCTCTCCTACTGAGATATTTAAAGATTCCATAACTTTTTCCTTGATCGCCTGAGAACCTTTCACATAACACGCAGTCCCTTCACATACCCCAATCTCATATTTTCCTTTCGGTGTTAATGAAAATTGAGAGTAGAATGTTACTACACCATAAATTTCTGATAGGGGAATAAACATCTTACTGGAAATGATTTCCTGTACCTCAAGTGGAAGATAACCAAATAAATGTTGGGCTTGATGAAGAACAGTCATTAAGGCACCTCTTTTATCGCTGTTTGCCTTAATCACTTCTTCTAGTTTTGCTAATTTTTCTTTATTTGCATCATAATCAAATTTAAACTCCATACTGACCTCCTTAAATCAATAAATAGATGTTCCGATTATGGAACATCCCCCTCATATAATAATATAGAACAATACTGCATTTGTCAATTTTATTATAGGCTCAAATCAAGCAATCATCGCATTACAAACGATGTCACCACTATACAGCAAATGCCGCTTTTAGTCTATGATTAATGTTACTTTCTCGGGATTTTAAAGCATTTAATGTTTCTTGAAGAAGTTCCTCTACAGACCAATCAAGATATTCTGACCCCTTCGATATAATCTCTCTGGAACAGCCTGCAGCAAATTTTTTATCTTTAAATTTTTTCTTAACAGATTTTAATTCCATATCCTGAAAACTTTTTGAAGGACGCATCAAAGCTGCGGCTCCTATAAGCCCTGTTAATTCATCTACAGCAAAAAGAACCTTTTCCATAATATGCTCTGGTTTTACATCGGACACCATACCATAACCGTGACTTTTGACTGCATGGATGAATTTATCACTGTAACCTTGTTCTTTCAGAATTTCTGCGGTCTTTGTACAATGCTCATCGGGAAACTGTTCAAAATCCAAATCATGAAGCAGACCGACATTCCCCCAGAAATCTTCCTCTTCTCCATATTTAGTTGCAAAATAACGCATCACTTCATCAACTGTAATCCCATGCTGGATATGAAAGAGTTCTTTATTGTACTTTTTTAGAAGTTCTAAACTAAAATCAGTATTGTTATCCATTCTCTTCTCCTTTTAATAAAAATAAGACTACCCTGAAGGATAGTCTCATTATTATTTGTTTCTTAGAATAAGCCTGTGATTGTACCATCTTCTAATAAATCAATTTTCTCTGCTGATGGAACTTTAGGCAATCCTGGCATTGTCATAACATCTCCAGTTAACGCTACGATAAAACGAGCTCCTGCAGATATTTTGATATCGCGGATTGTAACTTTAAATCCTTCTGGTCTACCTAATAGAGAAGGATCATCAGATAATGAATATTGAGTCTTAGCCATACAGATAGGAACATTGCCAAAACCAAGTTTTTCTAATTTAGCAATTTCTTTATTCGCTTTAGAAGAATATTCAACTCCATCGCCACCATATACTTTTGTAACGATTTCGTTAAGTTTATCTTTGATGGATAAATCTAATGAATATAATTGATCAAAGTTATTTTCTTCTTCACAAAGACGAACAACTTCTTTTGCTAATTCTTCTCCACCAGCGCCGCCATTAGCCCATACATCAGACAACGCAACATTTACGCCTAGTTCTTTACATTTGTCTTCTACTAATTTTAATTCAGCATCTGAATCCGTTGGGAATTTATTAATAGCAACTACAGCAGGTAAACCGAAGTTTTGAGTGATGTTTTCAATGTGTTTTAATAAGTTTGGAAGACCTTTTTCTAATGCTTCTAGATTTTCAGGTCCTAAATCTTTCTTATCCACTCCACCATGCATCTTAAGAGCTTTAATTGTAGCTACGATAACTACTGCAGATGGATGAAGATCAGCCATTCTACATTTGATATCTAAGAATTTTTCTGCACCAAGGTCAGCACCGAAACCTGCTTCTGTAACTACGAAATCACCATATTTCATGGCAAGTTTAGTCGCCATAACAGAGTTACATCCGTGTGCAATATTCGCAAATGGTCCACCATGGATAAATGCAGGGTTGTGTTCTAATGTTTGAACAAGATTTGGTTTGATTGCTTCTTTAAGAAGAGCAGCCATAGCGCCTTGTCCATTTAATTGTCCTGCTGTGATTGGTTGATCATCACGAGTATAGCCGATGATAATATCAGCTAATCTTTCTTTTAAATCTTCGATTCCTGTAGAAAGACAAAGGATTGCCATGATTTCTGAAGCTACAGTAATATCGAATCCGTCTTCTCTTGGAACACCATTTCCTCTTCCGCCTAAACCGCAGACGATGTTTCTTAGTTGACGATCGTTCATGTCAACACAACGTTTCCAAGTGATTTTTCTATTATCGATTCCTAATGAATTGCCCTGTTGGATATGATTGTCAATTAAAGCTGCTAACAAGTTATTTGCAGCACCAATTGCATGGAAGTCACCTGTAAAGTGAAGGTTGATATCTTCCATAGGAATTACTTGGGCATATCCGCCTCCAGCAGCTCCACCTTTCACTCCAAATACGGGTCCTAAAGAAGGCTCTCTTAATGCTAAAATCGTTTTTTTGCCAATTTTATTTAACGCATCTCCTAAACCTACTACTGTTGTTGTTTTTCCTTCACCTGCTGGTGTTGGGTTTATTGCAGTTACAAGAACTAATTTCGCTTTATCTTCTTTTCCTGCACCTAATTCATTGTAGTCTACCTTAGCTTTGTATTTACCATAAAAATCAAGTTCGTCTGCTGATATACCTATCTTTTCAGCAACTTTTTCTATTGGCCACAACTCGGTAGCTTGAGCAATCTCAATATCGCTTTTAAAATCTCCCATTTCTAATCATCCTTTCGTAATTAAAATTCATTAATCCATTGTAAAATTCGTTTTCCCAAAAAATTTTACTACTATTATTATAGTATAAATTAAAAGAATAGGCAAAATAAATTTGCTTATTTAGGGATTTCGCCGATGAAACAGGAAGAGTTTCTTTTATTCTCTATAGGAAAGCGTATTTTTCAAAAAATGCATAAAAAAAGTATCGTCTATACGATACTCTATTTATAACGTTCTAATACTCTATCATTAATCCCATACCAAACAGCATTCGCTGCTGTTCTTAAAAGCACATTAGTAAAGGTAGATAAAACTCTTCGATACATTTTATTTAAAAGTTTTTTTGATAAAAACACTTCGTCATGAATATAAATATTATTGCTGTCATAATAGAAACGAAGCTGTTTGTTCATTGATGTATTCAGATGCATAACCTTGGGTTTCATCGTCTTTTCACAATAATGCTCGATCAGTTTAACTGTATAATAAGCTGTATTGCTTTCTTTAAAATCATTGAGAATTTCATGTTTTAATTTACGCATTCGGATATCTTTGGTTTCATGATACAATTTACCCCGATCCGTTAAAGATGCTGCAGAGTAGCGTTTTAGTACTTCCCTCTCCAGAAGATCAACGCCCTCTTTAAAATTGTACCCCGCTGTATAGTAATCTAAATACAAAGACAATTCCATACGGTTAATATCATTGTTCACACCTTGAAGTACTGCTGATATTATAAGTTCTTTATCTTCTCTATAATACAGCATTCTTCTTAAGCTTGTCCGCACACGATCCGAGCAGATATATTTCGGTTTTAATTTGTTGCAGTTTTGATTATGATCTATAATCGATAATAAAAGATCCATAGCATCTACATCGTCATGATATAAAAAACGTGCTTCTAATTCTTTTTTTATTTCTATATCCATATATTCAGATGCAGACATTCCGGACTCCTTCAATATCTATTCGCTGAACTCAGCGACTAAAATACAAAGGACTTCGCTAAGCTTTCTTGTTTATTCATCTCTAAAACGACTTCAACGATGAAGTTTGTTATTTTAATATTCAAGGATAGTGCAAAATCAAGATCTCTTTTATAGTCTCTTTTATAAGAATATTCTTCAACAACACTCTCTATATAAGATTTAACTATTCTTTTCAAATTGACAGATTCGCCATGGAAAGGATCCATATCCTCGACTGTTAGAATGTTTTTGTTAAAGTCATGATGCAATGCTACTTTTCCCAATTGACTTTCGTATCCAACATGTTGACTCATAGAGTCTTTAAATGTCCATCTTTCTTTATGAGGAAGACATACATAATCAGAAAGATAGTGACTAATAATACCTATTTTTGTGCTTAACAATTTTTTGTTAATTTTATCCAATGCAGTATAATTTAAAAATTTGGAAATATAAATTAATTGTACAATCTCACTAGCAATAAAATCTAAACTTTCATCTTGATAATGACGGATTAATTTGTATTTAAGTGCAAAATCTGGAATAACAGAACCTTTGCGGATTACTTTTTCGTCTAATTCAATATGGTGAATTTCTTTAATATTTTTACTTATTTCACTTGCTATTATTTTATGAGTTTGTGGGAAAATTTTAAACACGTCCTTTCTAACGTCTTATTCTATGATAAAACAATCACGGCCTGTTGTCAACGAAATCTCCCTTGCATAAATACAATAAAATGTCTGCATATTCTCGGCGATTGCGAGTTACCACTTCGTTTAAAAGGGCTACATATCCCTGATCAAAAAGCTTTTGCACATAGGACAAGTCAAAGGCAGCAGAATGGATATTGTAAGCCATAAGAGTATTAAATATTTGAAACAACATATCTTCAAATATTTTCTCTGCCAAGGGGTGATTCTTATCTGGAAGGACAGAAAGAAGTACATAATTCGACTCTAAATGAAAGGCCGGCACTATTTTTACTTCACCTGTTGCGCATCCTGCCTGTTTGATTAAGGGTTCGATAATCCCTTCCCCTGCTTTTTGAATCAAAGGGTTTGTCTTTTCACCTAATAATGAATGATCTGTAAAGAACACAATCGACTCCGAGTCTATCTCAAAAATATTTTTATTTGTAAAACGTATATCCATATTATCCCCCTAAATATACTGACCCTCCTTAATTGTGTATAATTAAAGTAAGATTAAGGAGGCTTCTTATGAAAAACTATGCTATTATTGCTGAATATAACCCAATGCATTATGGACATCTCTATCAGATTCGTAAAATCAGAGAAATGGATCCGGATGCTATCATTATAACTATTATATCAACATTTTTTGTGCAGCGGGGCGAAGCTTCTTTTCTCGACCCCAAATATAAAACAAAAGCAGCCTTATTAAATGGTGCAGATCTTGTACTAGCTCTCCCCTCCCTTTTCAGCCTACAGTCCGCAGAAAATTTTGCCTATGGAGCTCTCTCCATACTCAACGAAACAGAAAATATCGATCACCTCGTTTTCGGAGCCGAATCGGATTATAATAAACTTTGGAATTTCGCCAAGTTTCAATTAGAAAAGGCTCCTCTTATCGAAGAAAAGAGAATCGAATTTATGAACGACGGCTGCAATTATAACCAAGGGCTGATAAAAGCCTGCCGTATGATAGGAGAAAACATAGGTCTCGAAATTTCTGATGATCTTTTTCAGTCCAATAATATATTAGCCCTAGAATATCTAAAATCATTAATCCGGTTAAATTCATCAATCTCCCCTCTTTGTATCAAAAGATCCGGTCACCGTTATAATGAAACAAAAATCACAGAAGGCCAATTTCCCAGCGCAACAGCAATCCGAAAATATTTTAAAGAAGATCCTTCAGCGGTAAAAGATATCCTGCCAGAGGAAAGTTATGAGGGACTTCTTAATAGCTCCTTTATTGATGATTCCTCACTTTTTAATCTGATAAGCTACAAACTCGTTATAGAAAAAGGGTCTTTGACAAACATCACAGGCTATGAAGATGGACTCGAAAGACATCTTCGCAAAAATCTTCTTTTATCGGAAAACTATGTTGATTTCATAGAAAACTCCGCAACAAAACGATATCGTAAAGCTAGAATACAAAGATTTTTAATCAATATGCTTTTAGAAAACACCGCAGAATTTGTCGACACCTCTATAGGACAAAAACCGGAATGGGTCCGCGTTCTTGGTTTCAATAAAAAAGGCCAAGATTTCCTTCGCCATTCCAAAGAAAAAAGCGATCTGATCTACTTGACCCAGTTTAAGCAATACAGCGCCCTTACCCCTTTTGGTAAAAAACAGTTTGACAAAGAAGCTGATAGCTGCAATTTATATTATTTATCTAATAAGCATTATGAAGACTACTTTCGTTGGATTCCTGTCGTTATAAAAGGTTAATCCTTTTGAAGGGTTAGTATACGAGGGCCGTCCTTCGTTATGGCTAAGGTATGTTCGTATTGACAAGATAAGCCTTTGTCAGTCGTACGAGCTGTCCATCCATTTGAATCTAAACGGCTGTTCCATACCCCTGTATTGACCATAGGTTCTATCGTAAGAACCATTCCTTCCATTAACCGCTGGCCTCTTCCAGCTTTACCATAATGAAGCACCATAGGATCTTCGTGCATTTCTGTTCCGATGCCATGACCTGTAAATTCCCGAACAACAGAAAAACCTTGAGACTCTACAAATGTTTGTATGGCGTAGCCGATATCTCCTAATCTATTCCCGATAACAGCCTGATCAATCCCGATATACAACGCTTCCTTTGTAACATCCATCAGTTTTTTTGTAAGTTTCGTTCCTTCTCCCACTTGATAGCTCCATGCAGAATCTGCCATAAAACCATCCAACTCAACAACCGTATCTACAGTGATAATATCGTTGTTCTGCAGTGCATAATCTGTTGGAAATCCATGGCAAATCTCATCATTCACCGAAGTACAGGTCGCATAAGGATAACCCTGATAGTTGATTTGAGAAGGGATCCCTCCATGACTTCGGATATATTCTTCACAAAAATCGTTGATTTCCATTGTTGTTTTCCCTATTTCAATAAAATCTCTTAAAGCCTCGTGCATCCCGGAAACTATATTTCCCGCAAGATCCATTTTTTCAATTTCTTCAGCTGTTTTTATTATGATCAATCTATATCCTCCAACCTTTCTTTTTCTTCACTGCCCTCATCATTCAAAAGCTCAATACGGACAGTCATAATTCGTTTGTCCTCTATTTTGTGAATAAAGAAGCGTACATTCATTATTTCAATTGTTTTATGCTCTTCTTCTTCTGGAATATAACCCATTTCTGTAATTAATAATCCGCCCAAAGTATCGAAATCGTCGGAATTCTCATCGAAATCCGTTCCCAATTTCGAATTGATTTCTTTAATAGAAACAGACCCTCTTGCGTAAAAATTCTTAGAATCGATAATGCGGATATCTGGTTCATCGTGATCATACTCATCATCGATATCTCCAACAATTTCTTCTAAGATATCTTCCATCGTTACGATCCCAGAGAAACCTCCGTATTCATCTATAAGAATTGCCATATGTTTTCTTGTTTCCTGGAGCTCTAAAAATAATTCATCGATACCTTTTCGCTCAGGAATAAAATAGGCCGGTCGAATCAGCTTTCTCAAATTAACTTTCGTAAAACCATACTGATAGGCGTGGAGAAGATAATCCTTCACATAGAGAAGACCTATAATATTATCGATATCTCCCTCATACACAGGAATTCTAGAATATTTCAATTCTAGCATTTCTCCTACATATTCCTCTATAGGACTTTCCACATCGATCATAAAGACTTCTGTCCTTGCAGTCATAATGTCTTCCGCATATTTATTGTCAAAATTAATCACAGAGTTAATCATTTCTTTTTCAAGAGTATTGATCACACCCTGTTCTTGACCCACATCTATAATCGTACGAATTTCCTCCATAGTAATTCTTTCTTCCATCTTTGTGCCGGAGATCCCTAGAATATTGCTTAGAACTAGGGTAATCTTTTGGGTCACCAAAACAAAAGGCTTCATAAACTTTATAAAAACCAAAAGAGGATAAGCAGCAACTGCTGCAAAACTTTCCGAATAATGCAGTGCAATCCTTTTAGGGATATAAACTCCAAAAATAACCATAAAAAAAGCCAAAACAAAAACAACCGCCACAAAGGCTATGATCTGGGCATAAGAAATGCTAAAGGATATTAGATAATCTCTTAAAAGAGGATAAAAGAAAACGAGAGCAGCACTGGCAGCTAGAAATTCTGTGAAAATCATGCCTGATTCCATACTGGCTATAGCCTTGGATGGTTCCGACACCATCTGGGTTAGTTTCTTAGTATTTCGGCTGTGGTATTCGCTGTTTTGATGAATCTTCCTTTTATTCTTAGAAACCACAAGAATTTCTCCTGAAGAAAAAAAACCGTGGGCAATGATTAAAAATAGAACAATTAAAATTCGTGATATATAACTGGGATCCGGATCCATAATTTCCTCCTTAATAAAATAAAACTACTCTTATAATATCATATAAGAGCCTTAGCTGACTAGATTCTATTTCTATTCATTATAAAAAAGACCTTCTAAAGCCATCGGCTCTAGAAAGTCTTTATATTAAACTAGAAATCCTTTAGAATAGACGTCCACCAAATTGAAGAATCAGTGGAGCAAAGACTAAGGATACAACAGTCATAAGTTTTATTAAAATATTTAGAGATGGACCAGATGTATCTTTAAATGGATCTCCTACCGTATCTCCTACAACAGCAGCCTTATGAGCTTCTGAACCTTTGCCTCCGAAATTGCCATCTTCAATATGCTTTTTCGCATTATCCCATGCACCGCCGGCGTTGGACATAAAGATCGCCATTAAAACACCTGTTACTAAAGATCCGCCTAATAGCCCTCCTAAGGCTTCCGGTCCTAACAAGAATCCTACAAGTACAGGGGATACAACAGCTATAATACCTGGGAGTATCATCTGTTTTAAAGATGCAGTTGTTGAAATATCAACGCATTTTGCATAATCAGGAATCATGGTTCCTGCCATAATCTCAGGATGTTCTTGGAATTGTCTTCTTACTTCTTGAATCATATCATTCGCAGCAGTTCCCACGGCTTCCATTGTCAATGCTGAGAACAATAGCGGAAGCATTCCTCCAATAAACATACCTGCCATCACTTGAGGCTGCCCGATATTTATAGATGTAAGTTGAACCACTTCTGTATAAGAAGCAAAAAGGGATAAGGCTGTTAACGCAGCTGAACCGATTGCAAATCCTTTTCCAATCGCAGCA
>RRZU011106858.1_pt1 | contig 15259 bp, 13 predicted proteins | sample 2165561 | NCBI WGS metagenome assembly RRZU01 (sample SAMN10456909, study PRJNA506462) | wastewater metagenome | isolation source: wastewater sludge | place: USA: Moscow, Idaho
AAACAGGTTAAACGCAAACGTAAATTTTGACCTGACTTTGGAAATGCTTCTTCTTACCATTAAGGAGAATTAAAGAATGATAAAAGTTGTTGGAGTAAGATTCAGGGCTGCAGGAAAGATCTATTTTTTTGATCCCTTGAATTTCCAGATAAAAAAGGGTGAACACGTTATTGTTGAAACCGCAAGAGGTGTTGAATACGGCACAGTAGTTGGAGAAATGAAAGAGGTCGAAGACAACAGAGTCGTGCAACCTCTGAAACCTGTTTTGAGAATCGCGACACCACAGGATGACAAACAGGAAATCAGCAATAAGTCGAAAGAAAAGGAAGCATTCAGAATCTGTCTTGAAAAAATCAAGAAACATAAACTTGACATGAAGCTGATCGATGCAGAATATACATTCGATAATAATAAAGTATTATTTTATTTTACAGCAGATGGAAGAATTGATTTTAGAGAACTGGTAAAGGATCTGGCAGCAGTATTCAAGACGAGAATCGAATTAAGACAGATCGGAGTCAGAGATGAGACAAAGATCAAAGGCGGTATCGGAATATGTGGAAGACCACTATGCTGTAATACTCATTTATCAGAATTTGTTCCCGTTTCTATTAAAATGGCAAAAGAGCAGAATCTATCACTGAATCCTACAAAAATATCAGGTGTATGCGGAAGACTTATGTGTTGTCTGAAGCATGAACAGGATACTTATGAAGATTTGAACAGAAAACTTCCAAATGTTGGAGATTTTGTAACAGCAGATGATGGAATGAAGGGGGAAGTACAGAGTGTGAACGTCCTTCGCCAGCTCGTAAAAGTAATTGTGATAAAAGATGACGAAAAAGAAATTAAAGAATACAAGGTCGAACAGCTCCGGTTCAAAAGAAAAGTAAAAAAAGAGAAGATAGATATCACAGAAAAAGAATTGAAAGAACTTGAAAAACTGGAGAGCCAGGAAGGAAAGTCCAAACTCGATGACAATTGAGTTAAAAGAAAATGAGAGAATTGATGAGCTGCAGAGAAATGGTTATCAGATCATTCAAAATAAAGAGACATTCTGTTTTGGGATGGATGCTGTTTTGCTGTCAGGTTTTTCAAAAATAAAAAAAGATGAGAAAGTTCTTGATCTTGGAACAGGAACAGGAATCATACCTATTCTACTGGAGGCAAAGTCTCAGGCAAAACACCTGACTGGATTAGAAATACAGACTGAAAGTGCAGATATGGCAAGAAGGAGCGTATGTCTGAATCATCTTGAAGAAAAAATAGATATTGTGTGTGGTGATATCAAGGACGCCTCAAAATTATTTGGATCTTCGTCCTTTCAGGTCATCACGACGAATCCACCATATATGATTGGTGATCATGGGTTAAAGAATGAAGATCTTCAAAAAACGATTGCACGACATGAACTTCTTTGTACCTTCGATGATATTGCAAGAGAATCTGCAAAAATTCTTGTTCCCGGTGGAAGATTTTATATGGTTCACCGTCCGTTCAGGATCGCAGAGATCATAGCGACTTTGATCAGATATGGGCTGGAACCAAAAAGAATGAGGTTTGTATACCCTTATATTGACAAGGAACCAAATATGGTCTTAGTTGAGGCCAGAAAAGGTGGTAATTCAAGGGTCACCGTTGAAAAACCGCTGATTGTTTACCGTGAAAAAAATTGTTATACAGATGAGATTATTCAGCTGTATGGATTTTAATCCGTATCATACTTCCGGATGGAGGATCTGATGTCAGGAATGTTATATTTATGTGCTACACCGATAGGAAACCTGGGTGATATCACGTCAAGAGTGTTAGAAACACTCAGTCAGGTTGATCTAATTGCAGCTGAAGACACAAGAAACAGTATAAAGTTGTTAAATCATTTTCAGATCAAAGTACCCATGACAAGTTATCATGAGTATAATAAAATAGAAAAAGCAAATGAACTGATTGCAAAAATGAAGGATGGACTGACTATTGCATTGATCACAGATGCAGGAACTCCCGCGATTTCTGATCCTGGAGAGGTTCTTGTGTCAATGTGTTATGAAGCAGGGATCAAGGTCACATCACTTCCAGGACCTGCCGCATGCATCACTGCGCTCACATTATCAGGTCTTTCGACCAGAAGATTTTGTTTTGAGGGATTTCTTCCTTCTGATAAAAAAGAAAGAAGAACGATTCTGGATGAACTAGTCAGTGAATCCAGAACGATCATTTTATATGAAGCACCACATCATCTTGTGCGTACTCTACAGGATATTTATGTTGTTCTTGGAAACAGAAAGATCACACTCTGCCGGGAAATAACGAAAAAATATGAAACAGTACTTCCGACAACTCTCGAGGATGCGCTTGTCAGATATGAGCAGGAAGATCCAAGAGGAGAATATGTTATCGTTATCGAAGGCGTCAGCCTTGATGATAAAAAAAAGAAAAAAATGGATAGCTGGCAGGAAATGTCCATCGAGCAGCATATGGCATTTTACGAGAATGATGGGATAGACCATAAGGAAGCCATGAAACAGGTAGCTAAAGATCGTGGTATCTCTAAACGAGAGGTTTATCAGTATCTTGTGAAAAACAGTTGACAAATCAGAATCTAAATAATATACTTTGAATGTCAAACTATCCAGCGCTAAAAAAGGAGAATATAAAAAATGTTAGAAAAAGTAAGAGAAGTAATCGCAGAGCAGTTAAGTATCGATCCTTCCACTATTACGGAAGAAACAAAATTTAAAGAAGACCTTGGAGCAGATTCCCTTGATCTGTTCGAAGTTGTTATGGCTCTGGAAGACAGCTACGGAATTGAAATTCCACAGGAAGATCTTGAAGGTCTGAAAACTGTTGGAGCAGTAATTGAATACTTAAAAGAAAAAGGGATAGAAGCGTAATAAAAGAGGAAGTCTTTTATCAGAAATAAGATAAAGGACTTCCAGTTTTTTACTATAATAGTTTGAAACTCAAAGTATAAAAACACCAGAATGTATGGAGACATGCAGAATCAGGAGAACGGTATGGCAAAAATAGCATTTATATTTCCGGGACAGGGTGCCCAATATATTGGAATGGGTCAGGATTTTTTTGAAAATAGTGAACTATGCAGAGAAGTATATCAAAAAGCATCTGAATGCACCGGAATTAATATAGAAGAACTATGTTTTCAGGAAAATGATAGATTGAATATAACAGAGTATACGCAAATAGCCATGGTAACAACAGAAATTGCGATGCTTCGTGCTATAGAGGAAAAAGGGATCAAAGCTGATGTGACAGCGGGACTTAGCCTGGGAGAATATGCGGCACTTGCAGCATGCGGAGCATGCAGGGATAAAGATATTTTTCGTCTTATCAGAAAAAGAGGAATATATATGCAGGAGGCATATCCTGTTGGAGGGGCAATGAGTGCAGTTCTTGGGCTTGATGCTGCCGTGATCGAAAAAATATGTAAGGAACATGCAGGTGTGGTAGGAATTGCCAATTATAATTGCCCTGGACAGATCGTTATCAGTGGAGAAGAAGCTGCTGTATCAGATGCTTCAAAATTACTGTTGGAAGCTGGTGCAAAACGTTGTATCCCACTCAAAGTAAGTGGTCCATTTCACTCACCTTTGCTTGCGATTGCAGGAACAAGATTAAAAGAAGATCTTCTTTCACTGGATTTCATGCAACCTTCTTATCCTTACATTTCGAATGTTACAGCAGATGTGGTCTCTGATCCAAATGATATTCCGAAACTACTTGAAATGCAGGTCTCATCTTCGGTCAGATGGCAGCAGACCATAGAGAAAATGATTGCTGACGGGGTAACGAATTTTGTTGAGATCGGACCAGGGAAAACACTTGCTGGATTTGTAAAAAAGATCAGTACAGAGGTCAGAGTGATCAATATTGAAAAGTATGAAGATATGGAAGCTGCGGCAGCGATCCTTTTATAAGAAGTAGTTAAGGATCTGAGTACTGAAAGGAGAATACTTATGTTAAGTGGAAAAATAGCGCTGATTACCGGTGGCAGCAGGGGAATTGGAAGACAATGTGCATTGACGCTGGCGGGTTATCACGCTGAGGTCATTATTAATTATAATGGTTCTGAAGAAAAAGCTCTGGAAACAGTAGAAGAAATAAGAAAAATTGGGGGCAGGGCCCATGCTGTAAAATTTTCGGTTTCTGATTTTGAGGCAGGACAGAAAGCAGTCAGCCAGTTGATTGAAGAATTTGGGCATATTGATATTCTGGTCAACAATGCTGGTATTACAAAGGATAATTTAATCCTGAAAATGAATGATCAGGATTTTAACGAAGTCCTGCAGGTGAATCTTTCCGGAAGTTTTCACATGATCAAACACTTGTATAAACAGTTCATGAAACAAAAATACGGCAGGATCATTAATGTATCTTCTGTATCAGGTATCATGGGAAATGCCGGACAGGCTAATTATTCAGCGTCAAAAGCAGGCGTGATCGGCTTGACAAAAAGTGTGGCAAGAGAACTTGCGACTAGAAACATAACAGTAAATGCAGTAGCTCCGGGATATATAGATACTGATATGACGCATGCAATGACAGATACAGCAAAAGAAGCTGTGGTCTCACAAATTCCAATGAAGAGAGTGGGAAATTGTGAAGATGTTGCAGAAACAATCGCATTTTTATGTAGTGACAAAGCATCCTATATTACCGGACAGGTAATATCTGTGGATGGCGGAATGCACATGTAGAGAGGATATGGTATGAGTAGAAGAGTTGTAGTAACTGGAATGGGAGCAATTACTCCAATTGGTAATTCTGTTGAAGAATTCTGGGGCGGAATCAAAGAAAAGAAAATCGGTTTTGGTCCAATCACAAAATTCGACACTGAAAATTATAAATGCAAACTTGCAGCAGAAGTAAAAGACTTTGATGCAGGAAAATTCATGGATCCTAAAGCAGCAAAAAGAATGGAATTATTCTGTCAGTATGCTGTATCAGCTTCCAAAGAAGCAATTGAAGACTCCGGTCTTGATCTGGAAAAAGAGGATGCATTCCGTATGGGAGTTTCTGTTGGTTCAGGAGTCGGATCTTTACAGGTCATGGAACGTGAACATGCAAAACTACTGGAGAAAGGTCCAGGCAGAGTAGCACCGCTTCTGGTCCCTTTGATGATCACAAATATGGCTGCAGGGAATGTTTCAATTCAATTTGGGTTAAAAGGAAAAAATATCAATGTTGTAACAGCCTGTGCAACAGGAACCAACTCTATTGGCGAAGCAATGAGATCAATTCAGTATGGTGAAGCAGAGGTCATGCTGGCTGGTGGCTGTGAAGGCAGTATTTCGCCGATCGGTATCGCAGGATTTAGTGCACTGACAGCACTGACAAGTTCAAATGATCCGGCCCGATGCTCAATTCCATTTGACAAGGAAAGAAGCGGTTTTGTCATGGGAGAAGGTGCAGGAGTCGTTGTTCTGGAAGAATTAGAACATGCGAAAGCACGTGGAGCAAAAATATATGCTGAAGTCGTCGGATATGGTTCTACCGCAGATGCATATCATATTACATCACCGGCAGAAGATGGAAGCGGCGCAGCGAAAGCGATGGAATATGCAATAAAAGATGCTGGAGTCGCACCGGAAGATATTGAATATATTAATGCACATGGAACAAGCACGCACCACAATGATTTATTTGAAACAAGAGCGATCAGACTTTTGTTCAAAGATCATGCTGATCAAATGAAGATCAATTCAACAAAATCAATGGTAGGTCATCTTCTTGGGGCAGCAGGTGCTGTTGAATTTATCGCCAGCGTAAAAGAAGTGCAGGAAGGCTATCTTCATGCCACAGTTGGATACCAGATCCCCGATGAAGAATGTGATCTGGATTACTGTAAAGACGCATGTAACAAAAATATCAGATATGCATTATCCAATTCTCTTGGTTTTGGAGGACACAATGCAAGTATCCTGATTAAAAAATGGGAGGAATCATAATGTCAGTCCTTTCAGCAAAAGAAATTATGGAAATCATTCCTCATAGACAGCCATTTATGCTGATCGATACGATTGAGGAGCTTGAACCTGGAAAAAGAGCTGTTGCCAAAAAATGTGTTACTTATAATGAACCTTTTTTTTTAGGACATTTTCCTTCTGAACCAGTTATGCCAGGCGTTCTTATTATTGAAGCACTTGCACAGTCTGGTGCAGTAGCTATTTTGTCTCTTGATGGAAACAAAGGTAAAACTGCTTATTTTGCAGCGATCAATCATGCTAAATTCCGTGGTAAGGTCATTCCGGGAGACGTACTATTTCTTGAGACAGAAATCATCAAAATGAAAGGTCCTATTGGCGTAGGGAATGCTGTTGCCAGAGTAAATGGAGAAATTGTAGCAAGTGCAGAACTTACTTTTGCCATAGGAAGTGGAAAATAATGAAAAGTAATCTGGAACCATTGAAAATAGGAGAATACATTGCATCGATACCGGTCGTTCAGGGTGGTATGGGCGTTGGAATCAGTTTATCCGGTCTGGCATCAGCGGTTGCCGCTGCCGGAGGGATCGGGACTATTTCTGCTGCTCAGATTGGATTTCGGGATCCAGATTATGACAGGAATCCGCTTGAAACAAATCTCAGAGTGCTGAAAGAGGAAATCAGAAAGGCAAAAGAGAAAGCCTGTGGTGGAATCATAGCAGTAAATATTATGGTAGCAACAAAGCTTTATGAAAAATATGTGAAAGCAGCTCTTGAAGCAGGTGTAGATATGATTGTGTCAGGTGCAGGACTTCCCATGACATTACCAGCGCTTGCAAAAGGGTTCGCAGCAAAACTTGTACCAATCGTATCTTCAGTAAAGTCTGCAGATGTAATCTGTAAATACTGGATGAAGAAATATGAAGTTGCTCCGGATATGATTATCATTGAAGGACCTCTGGCTGGAGGGCATCTTGGATTCAGCAACGAAGATCTTGAGAGGATCGATCAGTTGGACTTTGATTCAGAGATCAGATCGATCATTGGAAAAGTGAAAGAATACAGTACGCTTGCAAACAAAGAAATTCCTGTTGTTGTTGCAGGAGGTATTTACTCTAGAGAAGATCTTGAGCATGCAGTCAGCCTTGGCGCAAATGGCGTTCAGATAGGAACGCGGTTCGTGACAACCTATGAGTGTGATGCTTCTGATGCATATAAAAATGCATATATCAATGCTGAAAAAGAAGATATTATGATTGTAAAAAGTCCGGTAGGAATGCCAGGAAGAGCAATAAAGAATACATTTATCGAAAAAACGAAGCAGGGAATAGTTCCACATATTGGATGTCATCTCTGCATTAACGGATGTAATCCGGCAACAACACCTTACTGTATTACGGAAGCCTTAACAAATGCAGCAAAAGGAAGTACTGAAGAGGGATTGATTTTTTGTGGTGCAAATGCTTACAGAGCCACAAAACTTGAACATGTAAGTGATATCATGGAAGAATTCAGTCCGTTACAGGATGGAGGAAGAAAATGACAAGTAGAATTATAGGTACCGGAAGTTATCTTCCAGAACTTGCGGTGACAAATGATGATCTTGCAAAGATTATGGATACGTCTGATGAATGGATATCCAGCAGGACTGGTATTCGACAGAGACAACTCGTTAAACATGAAACAACAGCATTTATGGCCTCGGAAGCAGCTAAGATTGCATTGCTGGAAGCAGGAATACGTGCTGAAGAGATAGATTTGATCATTGTAGGTACCATTACAGGAGATTATATAACACCAAGCACAGCATGTGAAGTACAGGCAGCACTGGGTGCAGTGAATGCAGCAGCTTTTGATGTCAATGCCGCATGTACAGGTTTCATGACTGCACTTCATACAGCTTATGCATATATGGCAGCAGGTATCTACACAACAGCACTGGTAATCGGTGCTGAGACCCTTTCCAAGATCATGGACTGGGAAGACAGAAGTACCTGTGTACTTTTTGGAGATGGAGCCGGTGCAGCAATTGTTAAAAAAGACAATGTTGGGCTGATCAGTCTTGTACAAGGATCAGATGGCGAGAAGGGGATGAACCTGTCATGTAAAAACAGAGGAAATAACCATCCTTTTATCAAAGGAGATCCAAATACTTATTATACAGAAATGAATGGACAGGAAGTGTACAAGTTTGCTGTAACGAAAGTACCCCAGTGTATTATGGAAGTACTGGAACAGGGGAGTATTGCCCCTGAAGAAATAAAATACTTTATTCTGCATCAGGCAAATATGAGGATTATTCAGTCAGTCGCTAAGAGATTAAAGGTAAATGAGGATAAGTTTCCTATTTCACTTGATACATGTGGAAATGTTTCGGCGGCAAGCATTCCGATTCTATTAGATAAGGTTAACAAAGAAGGGCTTCTGAAAAGAGGAGATAAGCTGGTACTTGCAGGATTTGGCGGAGGTCTGACCTGGGGTGCAACTGTTATAGAATGGTAAGATAAAACTTGAATTTATATAAGAAAGATTTTCATAAGAAAGGCTTCTGTCGGTTTGACAGAAGCCTTTTGAGCTAAGTATTAATATAATTCGAACTGCTCGACCAGCTGTTTTAGATGATATGCTTCAGACTTCAGTGAGTTCGATATCTCGGCTGTTTCGGATGCGTTTTCAGCGTTATGATTCACAACAGTCGCAATTTGTTCTACAGCAGATGAAAATTGTTTTAGCAAATCGCTCTGTGTCTGTGAACCTTCACTGATCTGGTCCATTATTCCTGTGATATCTGTTGCGATTTCAGCCAATGCACTAGACGAGGAGGCAGTGTGATCTGCGATCTCAGCTCCTTTTTCTACAGCAGAAACGGTATTTGAAATCAGAGTAGATGTCATTTTTACCGCATCCACACTTTGGTTTGCAAGATTACCGATCTCGCCGGCGACAACTGCAAAACCGCGTCCCAGTTCACCTGCTCTTGCAGCTTCGATCGATGCATTAAGAGACAGGAGATTTGTCTGACTTGCTATATTTTCAATGGTCTGAATAATCTTTATGATCTCGTTGGTCGATAATTTGATATCGTCCATCGCCTTTAACAAATCCTGTATCTCGTTATTATTCTGATTTACAGTATCCGCCATACCGGTCACTTTATTCCTTGCATCCAGAGCATTGGTGGCATTATTGGATACCTGATGTGTAATTTCCTGTATAGATGCAGTTAATTCCTGAATGGAACTTGACTGGTCTGATGTCCCATCTGAAAGTCTTGCGGCAGAATCGTACATGATTTCTGATTTATCTGCAACTGTTTCTGATGATGTTTCAATGGTCTGAAGCGTTGTGTTTAATGAAGAAGAAATTGAAAGCAGTGCATCTTTAATTTTATGAAATTCCCCATCAAACGAACTGCGTATCTGTAATTTCATATTACCATTCGCCAGCTGGGTCAGGATTTCAGCAATTTCATTAATATAAGAGCTATAAAGATTTAGCTGAAGAAGTGTTTTTTCAATTGAAACAGCCAGATCACCGAATTCATCTTTGGTCTTACTGGACGCATCAATTCTTACATTTAAATTTCCTGAAGCTATTTCTTCTAAAGGTTCTTTTACACTGCTAATTTTGATCAGAATAGACTTTGAAATCAGTTTTGAAAATAAATAACCGGTTATGACGGCAATCACATAAATAACAGACATCAGAATTCTGTTATTGAATACAATAGATAATAGGAACTGGATCGTCAAAAATGATACAGCCACAGCTGGCAGGGCAGCAATCCTCAATCGAATTCTCATATCTTTCATACGATTTATTAATGTTTCCATGTTACAACCCTTTCTTTACATTTTTTTAAGAAACTTCATTTTTTCTTAATATTTATTATATGATTAAAATATAAGGATGTAAATATAGGCAGATTAAAACAAATTTATAATTGTATCAATATTTCGTAAATATATAATATTTTACTGTAAATTAATAAGAAATAATGATAAAATACTGTCATATAAACATGTTCTATTTCACGTAGAGGAGTGTTACGATGGCAGAAATTCAAAATAAAACAATTCATTTGGTCGCCTTTGATAAAATTGAAGGATATGATGTTCGTCCGGGTTTTTATGAAATTAATGGAGCAACTGCCATTCCTGGTGGGGTCAATTTTACGGTCCACTCGAATCAGGCAACATCCTGTGAACTGTTATTATTTCGCAGAATGGAAAATGAGCCATATGCCATTCTGAAATTTCCGGATCATTACAGGATCGGCAATGTATTTTCCATGATCGTGTTTAAGTTAAATATTGAAGAATTTGAATATGCATACAGGCTGGAAGGTCCTTATAATCCACAAAAAGGGATTATTTTTGATAAAACAAAGATGCTACTCGACCCTTATGCCAAGGCAGTAACAGGACAAAGTGTATGGGGAAAAAGACCAGATGCAGGATTTCATTATAAGGCAAGGGTCGTAAAGGATGATTTTGACTGGGGCAACAGCAGGCAGCCACTTCTTCCGCTTGAAGATCTTATCATTTATGAACTGCATGTAAGAGGGTTTACCAGACATGAGTCTTCAAATGTTGTAAATCCCGGAACATTTGCCGGTTTGATGGAGAAGATCCCTTACCTGAAAGAATTGGGAATTACAGCGGTAGAGCTGATGCCGGTATTTGAATTTGATGAACTCCGTGATCGAAGGGAAGTAAATGGTGAAGCACTTCTTGATTATTGGGGATACAACACAGTCAGTTTTTTTGCGCCTAACACAGGGTATTGTGCAGGGATCGAGTATAACAGAGAAGGTAACGAATTAAAACAGCTGATCAAAGCATTAAATGATGAAGGGATTGAAGTATTTCTTGATGTTGTATTCAATCACACTGCTGAAGGAAATGAATATGGTCCCTATTTTTCATTTAAAGGAATTGATAATAATATTTATTATATGTTGACACCGGAAGGGTACTATTACAATTTTAGTGGTTGTGGAAACACTTTGAACTGCAATCACCCGATTGTTCAGCAAATGATCATTGAATGTCTCCGATACTGGGTCACGACATATCGCGTTGATGGGTTCCGTTTTGATCTTGCAAGCATACTTGGACGCAATGAAGATGGTTCCCCTATGAGCAAGCCACCTCTTTTGCAAAGTCTGGCTTTTGATCCGATCCTTGGCAAAGTAAAATTGATCGCAGAAGCCTGGGATGCAGGAGGACTTTATCAGGTAGGGACATTTCCGGCCTGGAATAGATGGATGGAATGGAATGGGAAATACAGAGATGATATAAGAAGCTTCTTAAAAGGAGACTTTGGAATTATACAAGAAGCAGCGAACAGAATCCTGGGATCTGAAGATATGTACCATCCGGAGCATCGCGGAGCCAATGCATCCGTTAATTTTCTGACCTGTCATGATGGGTTTACACTTCATGATCTCTATACATATAATGAAAAACACAATGAAAAGAATGGTTGGAATAATACAGACGGAGATAATAATCACTTAAGCTGGAATTGCGGTGTAGAGGGTGAGACAGATGATCCAAAGATCAATGCACTAAGAAGAAGACTGGTAAAAAATGCGTGCGTTGTTTTAATGTGCAGCAGAGGCATCCCCATGTTTTTATCAGGGGACGAGTTTGGGAACACACAATATGGAAACAACAATGCTTATTGCCAGGACAATATTATTTCATGGCTTGACTGGAGACTTCTGGAAAAAAATAAAAGTTTATTTGAATTTTTTCAATATATGATCGCTTTCAGAAAAAAACATGAAATCGTTCGTAAGGACACCACTATGAGTTCACTGAACTGGCCGCTTAGAAGTATTCATGGTATTCGTCCATGGGAAATAGATTTTGAGGGAAATAATCATTTGCTTTGTATCCTTTATGCGGGAAGAGTAAAAGAGAAGAGTGAAGATGATCTGATTTATATCATGATCAATACCTATTGGGAAAAACAGATTGCCTGCCTTCCTTCATTAAAAGAAGGGCTGTTCTGGCATCTTGCCATTGATACCTTTCAGGAAGAAAGCATTATGAAAACAAAACGCCTGATAAGACGGGATTGTATGACCGTGGATCCGAGATCGATCCTTGTTTTACAGGCATTGCCTAAAAGTAATGACGAAAAATAAAATTTTTCGCTGAACCAGGCTGGAAAAATGGATGACGTCAGACCGGCTGTCTGCTATAATATTCATTAAGTGTTTTAATGCGTAAAGGAGACAGGCATGCAGTACGTTATTCATTTTGAAATATCAGCGGCAATCATTCTGCTTGTCATACTGGGTGATTATTTTCGTCATAAAAAAATTCCTACTATACAGAATAAAACGTATGGATGGCTTTTGATTTTTAGTTTTTCAGGAACGGTGCTGAACATTCTTACGGTTCTTGTTGCGGATATTGCGATCAGAATCCCGATACCGGTTTTATTTCTTTTAAATGTGGCTTTTTTACTTGCAACAGGAATTTCGACGGTCTTATTTTTTATCTATACTGTTGCCCTTGCGGGTAAATTAAGAAAGCTGCATACTGCTGCAGTTTTCTTTCTGTTGCTTCCTTACATCATAGAGGCAGTTTTTATGCTTGCTACCTTCTTTACTGATCAAGTATTTTATTTTGACCAGATGCATCAGTACAGACAGGGACCGATGCATTGGACACTTTATCTTGTGTATTATCTTTATGGTGGTGGCGGATTTTTATGGATCATGCTACAGAGAAAAAAAATCGGAATTCGCAGAACAATTCTGATTGCAGGAACATTTCTGATCATTTCCTTTTTTGTTGTCATTCAGTATTTATATCCCAGATACATGCTGATTGGGCTTTCGGCAGCCATTCCGCTCATGGTTTACTATCATTCCATACAAAATCCGTACAATCAGGTAGATACCCTTACCGGCGTCTATAATAGGGCAGTTCTGGTACCCTATCTGAAAGAATTTTTTGAGAGCAGAATTCCATTTTCGGTTTATGTATTTGCCCTGGATGATTTTAAGCAGATCAATTCTATTATTGGAATTAAAAATGGTGATATTCTGTTAAAAAAGGTAGCTCAGTATTTTGACCAGACGATGCCAGATGGAAATGTATTCCGTCTCAGCGGGGATCAGTTTGCTGTGATAGCATCCGGAGTGATAGAAGATATTGAAAATGTAGAATATTATGTGAACCATTTTCCGAAAACCTGGATGATTGAAGAAACTGCGATTCAGTTAAGTTCCTGTGTACTGGGATTTAATGGGTTGGAATATCAGACGGTAGGAGAATTATTAACGACGGTTGATTATGCCATTGTATCTGCAAAAAAGGAAGGAAAATCAAGTTACCATCTTGTTGATAAATCATATAAAGACAGCAGTCTTTTAAACAAAAAAGTGAATGAAGCATTAATACGTGGGATAGAACAGGATAGGATAAAGGTGTTTTATCAGCCGATCGTTTCCAGAAAAGAAAACAGAGTCGTTGCTGCAGAAGCACTGGTCAGACTGGATGATGAAATGCTAGGTCCGATCGCACCGGATATATTTATACGGATCGCAGAACAAAATGGTCTGATCACGAAGGTAGGAGACATTGTTCTCGAAAAAGTCTGCATGTTTTTAAATAAGAATGATATCATAAAGTGGAACATGGATCATATTGATGTGAACCTTTCTGTAATTCAGTGCATGCAGGAAAATCTGGAAGAGAGAATTTTTTCGATCCTTGAAAAATACGAAGTCGATCCTTCTATGATCGATTTTGAGATAACGGAATCCGCAGCCGCATCCTTTGCAACACTTGAGAAGAATTTACAGAAGATCTATCAGAGAGGAATCAGTTTTTCGCTGGATGACTTTGGAACAGGTTTTGCGAATATGGAGTACATCGTCCGGCTTCCGTTTGATACGATCAAACTGGATAAGAATCTTCTATGGACTTCTATAGAAAGTAACAGTAAAACAGAATTCTTTAAAAATATTACACATTTTATTAATGAAATGGGGTTGTCTGTAATATGTGAAGGTGCTGAGACACAGGAACATATAGAATATCTTGAAGAAGCTGAGATTGATTGTATTCAGGGATATTTTTATTCGCCTCCGCTTTGCGAAGCAGATTTTATAAGATTTATGAACTATTTTTGTGAAAAGAATCATACGCTATCTTGAATTTATATGGACGCTAAGCTATACTATTTCAAGAATAGTGCAGAAAAGGAGTTAATTATGGAACTGATCCACATAAAAGAATTATTTCGAAATGAAGAACAATATACAGATAAAGAAGTAACAGTTGGAGGATGGCTGAAGAGCAAACGTGATTCCAAGACATTTGGATTTCTTCTAATCAATGATGGAACTTTTTTTGAACCATTACAGGTCGTATATTCAGATACTCTGTCAAATTTCGAAGAAATCTCTAAATTGAATGTTGGTGCAGCGGTAATTGTTAAAGGAGTCGTGACCAGTACACCGGGAGCCAAACAAAAATTTGAATTGCAGGCAACACAGGTGACCGTTGAGGGTGCATCTGCACCAGATTTCCCATTACAAAAAAAACGTCATTCTTTTGAATATTTAAGAACGATTTCGCATTTAAGAGCAAGAACAAATACATTTCAGGCGGTGTTTCGGGTCAGATCGCTTGCGGCATACGCAATTCACAAATTTTTTCAAGAGAGAGAATTCGTATATGTTCATACACCATTGATTACAGGCAGTGACTGTGAAGGTGCAGGAGAAATGTTCCGTGTTACGACACTTGACCTGAATGATCTGCCAAAAACAGATGCAGGTGAGATTGATTATTCTCAGGATTTTTTTGGAAAGCAGACAAATCTTACGGTAAGCGGTCAGTTAAATGGTGAAACATATGCCATGGCATTCAAGAATATTTATACATTTGGACCAACTTTCAGGGCGGAGAATTCCAATACAACAAGGCATGCTGCAGAGTTCTGGATGATAGAACCGGAAATGGCATTTGCAGATCTGAAAGATGATATGATGCTTGCAGAGAGTATGATCAAATATGTTATTACTTATGTTTGTGAGCATGCACCTGAAGAGATGGCATTTTTCAACCAGTTCGTTGATCAGGGACTATTGGAGAGACTGGAAAATGTTGTAAATTCTGACTTTGCTCATGTGACCTATACAGAAGCAATTGAAATTTTGAAGGCACATAATGACGAATTTGAATATAAAGTCACCTGGGGATGTGATCTTCAGACAGAGCATGAAAGATACCTGACTGAAAAAGAATTTAAAAAGCCAGTATTTGTGACAGATTATCCAAAAGAGA
>RRZU011129754.1_pt1 | contig 15256 bp, 11 predicted proteins | sample 2165561 | NCBI WGS metagenome assembly RRZU01 (sample SAMN10456909, study PRJNA506462) | wastewater metagenome | isolation source: wastewater sludge | place: USA: Moscow, Idaho
CCGCTTTAGGAGAGCGGTGCTCTATCCCCTGAGCTACGAGGGCGAGGGGCCCCGGACAGCCTAACCCGGTGGCCGCCGACGCCCGGCGAGGTCCCGTCAGGCAGAAGGCGCGCGATATCGCCGGGTCCATGCGTGACGGGGCCTCGCGACGTCAGGCGCGCTGGGTGGAGCGCTCGGCGGCCTCCGTGGGCTCCGGCGTGCGATGCCCGTGGCGCTCCCCGTTCGAGCGGCGTCCGGCCTCGCTGCGGGCGTAGGCGTCGCGCGCCGGGCCCTGCGAGACGTGCGGCACGGTCGGGGGCGCGGGCGGCTCGAAGCCGGCGGTGATCGCTCCGCCGAGGGCCGGACCGTCGGCGGTCTCGTGCTCGATGACGTGGGTCGGCTTGTCGAAGCGGCGGGTGATCGCCTCGGCGATGTCGAGGAAGGCCTCGCGGGTCTGGGGGCGCAGCACGTCCCAGTCGATCGTGCCGCCGTCGGCCATGTGCGGGTCGGCGGGCACGACGATGAGGTCGCCGGCCTTGCCGAGGTGCTCGAGCACGGCGTCCTTGTCGACGCTGCGGCTCACGATGTCCTTGGCGGTGAGCACGACGATGCTCGTGCGCGCGAGGTGCTCGAAGCCGTTGTCCTCGAGCCAGTCCAGCGTCTCGGCCGCGCGGCGGGCGCCGGTCACCGACCAGGCCGCCGGCACGACGGCCGTCGTCGTGTACTTGAGGATGCCGCGCATGAGGGGGTGCGTCACGCCCGTGCCGCAGTCGACCTGCACGTAGGAGTAGTAGCGCTGGACGACGCCGAGGATCCGCTCGAAGTCGTCGGACTTCAGCGAGTCGCCGAGCACGGGGTTCGGCTCGCCGGGGAGCACCGTGAGGCGGCCCGCGGTCACCGTGTACTGCGAGAGGTCCTCGAGCGAGTCGATCGTGTCGATGTTCCGCGAGAGCGCCGTGATCCCCGCGAGCTGGGAGCCGACGAGCCGCTCGGCGAGGTCGCCGGCGTCGGGGTTGGCGTCGATCGCGAAGACGGGGTCGGGGCGCAGGTCCGCGAGCGCGACCGAGGTCGCGGCCGTCGTCGAGGTCTTGCTGATGCCGCCCTTGAGGCAGAAGAACGCGGTGACGTGCTTGCCCCGCAGCTGCGTCGCGATCTGCGCCTCGCGGTCGCGCCGGCGCTGCTCCTTCTCGCTCGGTCCGGGGTTCCACATCCCGCCGCTCGCGTGGTAGGCGAACGCCCGCCACCCCTCGCGGGGACGGGTCCGGCGAGGCCGCACCATCGGGCCTTCGGCGGGGATCGTGCGCACGTTCTTCGAGGAGTACGGCTCGTCGCTCATGGCGCGGGACATCCTTCATCGCGACTAGGGGAGTATTGAATCCCGGACAGACTTGCGTGCCCCGGCGCGGCGCGTCAAACCGTGCCGACCCAGATGCCCGCTCCCTGAACTGGACGTACGTTCAGCTCAGGTGGCCCATCGGAGCCTTGGGGCAGAACGTAATTCGGCGGCCAGGGGCCGTGACCGGGCGGATGCACCTACGGTGGCCGGGTGCCTGACGCCTCGCCCGCCGCCGCGCAGCGGCGCACCGTCGCCACCCTCGTCGTCTCCCAGGTGCTCGGGGGGATCGGCACCTCCGGCGGCATCGCGGTCGGCAGCCTGCTCGCCGAGTCGATCCTCGGCTCCTCGGGGCTGGCGGGCCTGGCGAACACCTTCCAGATCCTCGGCTCGGCCCTGCTCGTCATCCCGATGGTCCGGCTCATGGCGCGCCGCGGCCGCCGGGTCGGGCTGAGCGCCGGCTACCTCGTCGCGGCGATCGGCGCCGCCCTCGCGGTCGTCGCGGCCATCGTGCGCTCCTTCGAGCTCCTGCTCGTCGCGACCTTCCTCTTCGGCGCCTCGACCGCCAGCGGCAACCAGGCCCGCTACGCGGCCGCCGACCTCGCCGAACCCGCCCACCGCGGGCGTGACCTGTCGACCGTCGTCTGGGCCACGACGATCGGGGCCGTGCTCGGGCCGAACATGCTCACCCCTGCCGCGCCGCTGGCCCAGGCCCTCGGCATGGAGCCCGTCGCCGGGGTCTGGTGCGTCAGTGTCGTCGTCTTCCTCCTCGCGGCGGTGTGGGTCACCGTGCGGTTGCGACCCGATCCGCTCCTGCTCGCCCGGGCGCGAGACGCCGAGCGCCGCGGGGTCCCGACGGTCGCCGAGCAGGCCCCGATCGCGTCACGGTCGGCCTGGCGGATCCTGCGGGAGAATCGCGCCGCTGCGGTCGGCGTCGCCGTCGTCACACTCGGGCACACGGTGATGGTCTCGGTGATGGTGATGACGCCGCTGCACATCCGCCACGGGGGTGCGGCCCTCGACCTCGTCGGGGTCGTCATCAGCGTCCATGTGCTCGGGATGTATGCATTCTCCCCGCTCATGGGTCGGCTCGTCGACGCCCGCGGCGCCCGCGTCGTGGCCCTGGCCGGCAGCGCGATCCTGCTGCTCGGCTGCGCCCTCGCCGGGATCTCCCCGATGGGCTGGACCTGGTCGCTGACCTGCGGACTCTTCCTCCTCGGGCTCGGCTGGTCCGCGACCCTGGTGGCCGGCTCGACCCTCCTCACGGCGAGCGTGGAGGTCGACGAACGGCCGCGGATCCAGGGCGCGAGCGACCTGATCATGGGGTTGTGCGGCGCGCTGGGCGGCGGAGTGTCGGGCGTCATCGTCGAGCTCGCGGGCTACCCTCGACTGTCGGTGCTGGGTGGCGGATTGGCCGTCGCGCTCGCCATGATCCTGCTGCTTCCCGACGACGCGCGGGGTGCCTCGCGCCCGGCGATGCGTCACGACACCCATGGATGAGACGTCATGACACAGCCCGCCCGCCCGACCTCCCGCCGCCGCACGTCGGCCCTGACCGCCGTCACGGCCCTCTCGCTCGCCTCCCTCGCCGCCGGCGTCGCCAGCGTCGCCGTCCCGCTGAGCGCCTCTGCCCAGCAGACCCAGCACGCAGTGCCCGCCAAGGCGAAGTCCGGCGGCCTGCCCGTCGGCGACGCGAAGCTGCCCGAGAAGCGGACCGTGCGCACCCTGGCTCCCGGCGTCGTGCACACGAAGATCGTCCGCGGCGACAAGACCGCCACTCCGGCGCGCATCGCCCGGACGACGACCGGCCCCTGGCAGGTCGACGTCGTCATGGTCGAGCCCAAGCGCTCCACGCTGCGGCTGAGCACGACCTACGGCACGACGCTCATGGCGCCCTCGACGGTCACCGACATCGCCGTCTGGGCCCGCGCCAAGGTCGCGATGAACGGCTCCTTCTTCAATCACGGCGGCCCGAGCGGCTTCAAGGGCGACCCGGTCGGGCTCACCGTGCAGGCCGGTCAGGTCGTCAGTGAGCAGACCGGCACGGGCTCGGAGCACAACGTCGTCTTCGACTCCCGCACCGGGCGGATGACGATGGGCCGGATGACGTGGAAGGGCTACGTCAAGAACACCAAGACGGAGAAGGTCCGCACCCTCGCCGGCGTCAACCGCCTGCCCCGCGTGCCCACCGCCTGCCTGCCGACGCCGCCGGTCGCGCCGACGCCTCAGAACCCGAACCCGGAGCAGCCGGCGCCCGGCCCCCGCGACCCGCAGGGCTGCTCGAAGACCCCCGGTGAGCTCGTCCGCTTCGCCCCCGGCTTCTCGACCCGCACGCCGAGCGGCCCGGGCGCCGAGGCCGTCTACGGCTCCGACGGCTGCCTCGTGCGCGTCTCGCCAACCCGGGGGACGAAGCTCACGCCGGCCCAGTTCTCGATCCAGGGGACCGGTGGCCGCGCCGACCAGATCATGCGCGAATCCGAGGACGGGTGCGTCACGCTCGACGAGACGGTCTTCGACAGCAACGGCGAGAAGGTCGAGCTGACCTCGACGAGCTTCGGCCTCAGCGGCCGCTACCGCCTCGTCCGCGACGGCTCCATCGTCGAGACCCGCGGCACGTCCTCACTCGTCGGTCGCAACCCGCGCTCGCTCATGGGGCGGACCGCCGACGGCCGCGTCGCCCTCGTGACGATCGACGGTCGCCGCACGACGAGCGTCGGCACGACCCTCATCGAGACCGCCAAGATCGCCCGCAGCCTCGGGCTCGTCGAGGCGATCAACCTCGACGGCGGCGGCTCGACGACCCTCGTCATCGACCGCAAGGTCGCCAATACGGTCTCCGGCTCGCGGCAGCGGCTCGTCAGCGACGGGATCATCCTGTCCTGACGTGTGCGCACCGATGCGCGGTCGATGGAGTGTCGCGGTGGGCATCGGTGTGGGGTCGAGGGCGCCGAGGGGTGCTCACGGTGGGCGATAGGATTCGCCGGTGAGCCCTGCCCCTGCTGATGTGCCCCTCGACCCCTCCGAACCGGCGACCGCCGCGACCTCGGAGCGGGCGCAGGCCGCCCTCGACCGCGCCGTGCGGGGCTGGCAGCGCACCCTCGTCGAGGCGGGCGGGCCGAACACGCTCCTGTGGTTCGAGGACGTGCCCGGCGGCAGCCTCGACCTCACGACGGCCCACCCCGGCGGGGTGTCGATGCTCATGGCCGGGCGCGCGACCCGCCTGTCGGATCTCGTGCGGGAGCCCAGCGCCTTCGCCGAGGCGCGCCGCCGCGCCGAGGGCATCCGCCACAAGACCGACGAGCTCGCCCAGGAGCGGGGGCTGACGACCGGCTTCATGGCGATCGGCATGGCCTCGTGGACGGTCGCCGGGGCGCGCCGCTCCCCGCAGGCGCCGGTGCTCCTGCGCGGCTGCTCGCTGCACCCGACCGACCCGACCCACCGCGACTACGACATCGACCTGTCTCCGGCCGTCGAGCTCAACCCGGTCCTCGTCCACTACCTCGCCTCCGAGCAGGGCATCGACCTCGACGCCGAGGCCCTCGCCGCGCTCGCGCACTCGGCCCGCCGCTTCGATCCGGTGCCGGTCTTCCGCGAGCTGACCCGGCTGTGTCGCGGGGTGCCGAACTTCCGCGTCGCCGACCGCAAGGTCGTCGCCCCCTTCTCCTACGCCAAGCTGCCGCTCGTCGCCGACCTCGTCTCGCACGGTTCCGGGTATGCCGACCAGCGCCTCGTCCGGCTGCTCGCCGCGGCCGAGGCGGGCGACCCCGAGGTCGGGCTCCCGGCGACGGCGACGCCGCAGGCTTCTGCGGCGACCGAGATGCTCGTCCTGCCCGCCGACGCCGAGCAGCGGCGGGTCGTCGCCGCGGTCCGTGCCGGCCAGGACGTCGCGGTCGACGCAGCCTCGGGGACCGGGCGGACCCAGACCCTGGCCAATGTCGTCGCCGGCCTCGTCGCCGACGGCAAGCGGGTGCTCGTCGTCTCGCAGCACGCCGGACCGCTGGCCCAGCTGCACGCCCGCCTCGAAGAGGTCGGGCTCGGCGAGGCCGCCGCACACGTCGGCGAGGGCGGCCTCGACCGCGGCCGCCTCGCCCGCGCCGCGCGGGATGTCGTTGAGACCGCCGCCGCTCCCGGGCGCGAGCCCGACGAGACCGAGGCCCAGGACCGGCTCGAACAGCGTCGCGTGCGCCTCGATGCCCACCGCGACGCCCAGCACGAGCCCCGCGACCCGTGGGGCGTCACCGTCTTCGAGGGCCTGTCCGCCCTCGCCCGGCTCACCCGGCCGCGTCGGCCCCCGACCTCGCGGGTCCGGCTCACCGGAGACGTGCTCGCCCGCCTCGACCGCCGGGGCGCCGACCGGGCCGCCGAGCTGCTCACCGCCGCGGCGGCGGCCGGTGCTTGGTCCGAGGACCGCGCCAAGGACCCGTGGGCCCACGCCCGGATCAGCGACGAGCCGACCGCGCAGCGCGCCCTGGCCTCCTGCCAGGAGTTGAGCGGCGGGCGCCTCGAGACCGACGGCGCCGTGCTCGACGCCGTCCTGGCCGCCAGCGGACTGCCGGCCGCGCGCGTGCCCGCCGACTGGGCCCACGAGCTGAGCCTGCTCGAAGGCGTCCGCGCCACGCTCGAACTGTTCACCCCGGAGGTTTTCGGAGCCCGCCTCGAGCAGTGGCTCGGCGCGACGGGAGACGCGGACTACCGCCGCGAGCACGGCCTGCGGCAGGCGTGGTGGACGCGGATCTCCCTGCGCCGTCAGCTCAAGGAGATCGTGCGCCCCGGCGCCGAGATCGGCGACCTGCATGCCGCGCTGCTCGAGGCACGCGCCCAGCGCGAGGGGTGTGCTCGCCTCGCCGGCCGCGCGAGCACCCCGCGCGTGCCCGACGGGCTCGATGAGGCCCGCCGGGTCGGCGCGGCGCTCGACGCCGACCTGCTCTGGTTCACCGAACGCCTCGTGACGACCGCCGACGGCGGTGAGCTGCTGCAGACCCCGGTGTCGGAGCTGCGCGCTCGGCTCGCGCGCCTCGGCGGACGGGCCGACCGCATCGCCGTGCTGCCGCAGGTCACGCCGCTGCTCGACGAGCTCGGCGCGATGGGGCTCGGCCCCCTCGCCGAGGATCTCGCCGCGCGCCGCGTGCCGACCCCGAGCGTCGCGGCCGAGCTCGAGTTCGTCTGGTGGCGCTCGATCCTCGACGAGATCGCCCGCGAGGACCGGCGGATCGGGGAGCACGATGCGCTCGCCCTGCGCCAGGACGCCCTCGAATACGCGACCCTCGACGCCGCGTGGATGCGCACCAACGCCGAGATCATCGCCGCCCGGCACGCGCACGCGGCCCGTACGGTCGCCGAGCGTCACCGTGATCAGGTGCGGCTCGTGCAGGCCGAGGCCGCCGGGCGACCCGACCACCTCAGCGTCGACCGCCTCGTCGCGCAGGCCGGTGACGTCGTCTTCGCCGCCGTGCCGTGCTGGCTCACCAGCCCCCTGCTCGTCGCCTCGATCCTGCCGCCGGGGGAGCACTTCGACGTCGTCGTCATCGAGGACGCCGGGCGGCTCGAGCCGGCCCACGCCGTGGCCGCCCTGTCCCGCGCCCGGCAGGTCGTGCTCGTCGGGGACACCCGCTCGCTTCCGCCGAGCCCCTTCACGACGAGCGTCGGCCGCTCCGCCCTCCTGCCCGAGCGCGCCTCGCGCGGCTCCGACCCGGGCGATCGCCGCTCGATCCTCGACGTGCTCGGCCCGGCGCTCACGCAGCTGCCGCTGCACGGGCACTACCGCAGCCGCGACGAGCGGGTCGTCGCCTTCGCGAACCGCCACTTCTACGGCGACGCGCTGCACACCCTGCCCGGCGCCTCGACGGCCGGAGGCGCAGACCCCGTCCGCCTCGTCACCGTCGCCGAGCCGGAGGCGGTCTCCAGCCCGAGCCTCGTCGACCAGGTGGCGCTCCTGCCCGACCTCGTCGACACCGAGGTCGACGCCGTGGTCGAGCTCGCCGTCGAGCACGCCCGCACACGCCCGCATGAGTCGCTCGCCATCGCGGCGCTGAGCAGCGCCCACGCCGAGCGGATCATCGAGCGACTGCGCGCCCGCCTCGACCACGAGCGCGACCTCGCGGTGGTCGACGTCTTCGACGACGACGTCGACGAGCCGTGTCTCGTCGTGCCGATCGAGCGCCTCCACGGCCAGACGCGCGACGCCCTGATCCTCACCCTCGGCATCGAGCCAGGCCCCGCCGGAGCCCAGCGGCTCGGCACGCTCGCCCACGACATCGGCGAGCGGGCCCTGGCGACCGCGCTGACGATGGCTCGCCGCCGTCTCACCCTCGTCACCGCGCTGACCCCGGCCGACCTCGAGGGGCGCTTGCGCTCGCGCGCCGCGACTCTGCTGGGTGAGCTCATCGCCTACTGCGAGCGCGGCGGCAAGGACCCGCGCCCGACCGTGCCCGAGGGTGCCGCTCGCGGTGGCGCGACGAAGGCGACCAAGGGCGCGAAGGCCTCGACCTCAAAGACCTCGAACGCGAAGGCCTCGAACGCGAAGACTGCGAACGCGAAGACCTCGAAGAAGGGCGTCGCTGCGGTGCCCGTCGAGGAGGCGCCGCAGCTGCCGGCCGAGTCCGGCGCGGCGGCGCGTGCGACGCTCGATGATCCGGTGCTCGCGGAGTTCGCGGTGCGGCTGCGCAAGGAGGGGCTCGTGGTCCACGAGCGCTACGGCGTCGGGCAGAGCCCGATCGATCTCGTCGTCGAGGACCCGCACATGCCCGGCCGGGCGGTCGTCGCCATCGAATCCGACGGCGCCCGAGACGCCCTCGTGTCGGACACCCGCGAGCGCGAGCGGCTGCGCCCGGAGCGGCTCGCCGACCTCGGTTGGGAGGTCGTGCGCGTGTGCAGCGGCGACATCTTCGCCGACCCGGCGCGCGACGTGGCCCGCGTGCTCGACGCCGTGCGGGCCGCAGACGCGCGTTCGAGTTGGAGTGGCCGCGCGACCCACCTCCCCGCAGCCCGCGCCGCGACGCGCCCGCCGGCCCAGCGACTCGGCCCCCGCGGGAGCTACGGGACGTGAGCGCCCCCGACGGCGACCCCGCGGTGAGTCGCCCGGCGATCCGCCGGATCGGGCGCCGTCGCGTCGTCAGCGCCGGCCCTACCGATCCTGCTCCGCACGACGCGTCGGCCGAGCCGCGCGCGATCCGGCGTGGGAGCCAGGACCAGACGGTCGACGACACCGACGCCGGCTGGGGAGAGACCGGCGCGGGAGTGAGCAGCTCGGGACCCAACGGTGCGGACGACGCGAGGGCCCGCTGGCTCCGCGCGGAGCGGCCCCCGCACTGGGGCTGACGCGCCACCGGCCGATCCTCGCCTGATTGCCCACGCACCAGGTCCACGTCTACCGCCGCCGACCGCGGATCGGAGACAGCGTCCCGGGGCCGGGCGCCTCTTCCCGCTACTGGGCGCCACTTGCCATGCCGGTGCCTCTTCCCGCGACCGGGCGCCTACTCCTGCGACCAAGCACCCCTTCAGACGTCCGGACACCTCTTGTGAGGGGTGTCCGGACGTGGCTACAGGTGCCTGGACAACGTAGAAGCACCCGGACGACGTGCCCGGACGACGACGTGCCCGGACGACGTACAGGTGCCCGGCAGAGGAGCGGCCGACCGCCCGGGCCACTTACCCCCCCCCCTGCTCTCCTCGGCCGCGCTCTCGCCCGCCCCTCAGGCGCCCAGGACATGCCGAACGCCCGGTGCCCCCGTCGAGGGGACACCGGGCGTTCGGCCTGTGCGCTGAGGGAATCAGGCGCGGCGGGCGCGGAGCTCGTCGCGGATCTCCTCGAGGAGGATGATGTCCTCCGCCTTGGCCTCCGGCTCCGGCTCGATGCCGCGGGTGCGACGCTCGGCGAGCTTGTTCATCGGCACGATGAAGATGAAGTAGACGACGGCCGCGGTCAGGATGAAGACGATGAGCGCGTTGATGATCGTCGAGAAGTTGATGAAGGTGGCCTTGGCCATCTCGGCGGTGTCGGAGCGGATCGAGAAGCCGAGACCCGACGACTCCGGGCTGCCCGCCGCGTTGATGAGCGGCTCGACGATCGAGGACACGAACGTGTCGACGACCTTCTGGAAGGCGCTGCCGACGACGACGGCAACAGCCAGCTCGACGACATTGCCTCGAAGGATGAAGTCCTTGAAGCCCTGAAGCATGGAAAAGTCCTCTTGTGCAAGATGATTGCGCCGGTCGCGGCCCCGTAGCCGGAAGCGGCACCCGATGTGCCGCACTGACGCCCCCCAGGAGTGTAGGGGCCTAAGGTCCCTGGACAAACTCTCGCAGGGGCATCGTGACGCACTCCTCGCAACACGCTTGCGCGAAGCCGTCCGAGTTTAGGAACCCGACCTATTTGTCCGACTTAACAGCGATTTGGACTCCGTCGGCGACCCCACCGGCCGACGCCGGGACGATCCGGGTGACGTCCTGCTCCGTCGCCGCGAGGACGACGCCGGCCGGTCCGTCACCGCCCGATCCCGTCAGTCCCGATCCGCCCTCGCTCGGGGCGTCGACGGACAGGACGAGCAGATCGGAGCCGACCGTCTGACCCGCGCTCACCGCGATGACGTCGACCCGATCACCGGGCCGCACGAGCCCGACGGCCCCTGCATCGACGACCGGTACGTGGAGCGCGCGGCGGCCCGGCGGGAGCGCGGCGAGCCCGCGGGCCGGGCGCAGTCGGGCGGCGGTGAGCACCTCGCCGGCCTCCACGGGCTGACCGAGGGTCTGCCCGACGACGGTCCCTGGATCACTCGTGCGCGAGCGGGGCGTGGACTCCGGGTGGATCGGCGCGAGCGTCACGTCCGACGGCGTGAGCCGGTGGCCGGCGGCGAGATCGGCGGCCGCGACGACGGCCTGCTCGCGCGCGGGAGGCTCAGGGCTGAGCGCCTGCAGTGCGACCCAGACCGCGAGCGCCACGGCCACCGCGGCGAGCCCCTTGCGCAGCTGCACGACCCGCCACGCCGCCCGCCGTCCACCGCGTGACCAGGGGAAGAGGCGCGAGGAACCCGAGGAGCCTCGCGCGCCGCTCCCCCCTGCTCGTCGATCCCGCCCACCCGAGCGACCGAGCTTCACGGTGCCTCCCCGACGCCGATCCCGGCGAGACGGGGGAGGGTGTGCGTCTGCGTCATGCCCGTCACCGTAGGGCGATCCGCCGGCGGCCCGCCGAGCCCGCAGGCGTCACCTGGGGACGACCACCGACACGCCAGGGGGCCTGTGGCCGACGCCCGCGCGGGCCGGCGCGGCGGCTACGAGGAGGAGCTGCTCCCGCTCCCGGAGCTCGTCGTCGAGCTGCTCGAGGAGGAGCTCGACGACGAGCTCGACGTGGCGCTCGAGGCGGAGGACGTCTTGGCACCGGAGTCCGAGGACGACCCGGACGAGGAGCTGCCCGAGGACGACGAGGACGACGAAGAAGAGGACCCCGAGGACTTGCTGTCGGCGCGGGAGTCGTTGCGGTAGAAGCCCGAGCCCTTGAAGACGACACCGACCGTGTTGAACAGCTTGCGCAGCCGCCCCTGGCACTGCGGGCACTCGGTGAGGGAGTCATCGGAGAACGACTGGACGGTCTCGAAGTGATGCCCGCAGTCGGTGCAGGCGTAGGCGTACGTGGGCATGGCGCGTCTCTCCAGCGGTCGGTGCGGGTCGTCCGTGCGCAGTGTATGTCCGGAGCCGAGGTCCACCCGACGTCCGCAGCGCCCGCATCAACCCGTGGAGACCCGCGGCCAGCGTGGACGGCGGAGGTCAGGCAGGCGCCGGGCCGCCCGGTCGAGGCGTGCCGGGCCGCCCACCCCAGCCCGCGAGGCGACCCTCTTGGTCGACGGCGTTCAGGCGGGCCTCCGCGCGGGCGCGCAGCGCGAGCGGCACGACGATGAGCAGGGCGTCTCCGTGTCGCAGCACCGTCTGCGGCGCGGGCACGAAGGGCGCGCCGTCGCGCACGATGAGGGAGACGTCGGCGCCGTCGGGCAGCCGCAGCTCGACGATGTCGACGCCGTGCAGCCGGGAGCCCTCGCCGATCCGGATCTCCAGGAGGTCGGCGCCGAGATCCTCCAGCGGCGTCGCCTCGATGTCGACGTTGCGGGCGTGCTGGATGTTGGAGACCCCGAGCCGTCGCGCGATCCACGGCAGGGTCGGGCCCTGCACGAGGGTGAAGACGATGACCAGCACGAAGACGAGGTTGAAGATCCAGCCGACCCCCTTGGCCCCGATGACGACCGGCACGGTCGCGAGCACGATGGGCACCGCCCCGCGCAGCCCCGCCCACGAGAGGAACAGCTGCTCGCGCAGCGGCATCCGGAACCACACCATCGAGGCGAAGACCGACAGTGGCCGCGCGAGGAGGAGCTGGACGAGCCCGAGGATCATCGCCGGCACGATCTGGTGCGCCATCTCCGAGGGGGAGGCGAGCAGCCCGAGCATGACGAAGAGCCCGATCTGGGCGAGCCACCCCAGGGCCTGGGCGAAGCCGCGGGTCGTGCCGCGGTGGGGGAGCGCGACATTCCCTAGGACGAGCGCGGCGAGGTAGACGGCGATGAAGCCGCTCGTGTGCGCCATCGCCGCGACCCCGTAGGCCAGGACGATCCACGCGATGACCCCGATGGGGAAGAGCCCGGAGGCCGCGGACCCCAGGAAGGCCATGACCCGCGCACCGACCCAGCCGGTCGCCAGCCCGATGAGCGCGCCGCCGGCGAGCTCGAGGACGATCGAGAGGATCGTCAGTGCGAGTCCGTGATCGGGCTCGGCCGGATTGAGGTGCACCGCGATGTAGACGACGATGAGCACGACCGGCGCGTCGTTGAAGCCGGATTCGGCCTCGAGGATCCCCGACAGGCGCGGGTTGGGTCGCACGTTGCGCAGCACGGAGAAGACGGCGGCGGCGTCGGTCGAGGACAGGATCGCCCCGACGAGCATCGCGACCCGCCAGTCGAGGCCGAGGAGGAAGTGCCCGGCCGCGGCGACGACGAGCACCGAGACGACGACCCCGACGGTGGAGAGGATGGCCGCGGGCAGGACGGACTTCTTGATGTCCTGCCACGACGTCGTCAGACCGCCCTCGGCGAGGATGAGGATGAGCGCGACATAGCCGAGCACGAGGCTCAGGCGCATCTCCTCGTAGGCGATGCCGAGCCCCGCCTCGCCGAGCAGCAGCCCGAGCAGCAGGTAGAGCAGGAGCGAGGGCAGCCCGGTGCGTGCAGAGAGGCGGACCGCGGCGACCGAGACGATGAGCACCGCGGCGGTGAGGGCCAGGACGGTCTTGAGATCGTCGACGGTGAAGAGGCCGGGGAGGTCGTTCACGGGGTCCCCCTGCCGACGTCCTATTCCCGACGGATGCCCGGGTCAGTCACCATTCTCGCAAGTCATGGCGGTCGACGTGAAGTCGCGGTATCCGCCCTGGGGGCTGAGGCACCCGTCGACCCGCTGGTCACGGGCGTCGACGGGCAGCGCGTCGGTACGGAATTCGGCGTCGTCGACGAGGGCGACGACGGGCACGCCGGCGCGTCGGCGCACGAGCGCGCGGTCGTAGCTGCCGCCGCCCTGGCCGAGCCGCCGGCCCTCAGTGTCGATCGCCATCGCCGGGGCGAAGACGACGTCGGCCTGCGCGATGCCCTCCCGGCCCAGGAGCCGGCCCGCGTGGCTGTCGGCGTCCCGCAGGTCGGCGATGCCGCCGGGGTCCTCCCGGTGCGCCGGGTCCTCGAGCGCGAACCACTCCAGGTCGAGGTCGGGCAGGAGCACGGGAAGCAGGATGCGGATGCCGCGGGCGTGGAGCGCATCGAGCAGGGCGTGGGTGGGGACCTCGGTCGGCAGCGCCTCGAAGAGCGTGACGCAGCGCGCCGGTGCGCCGACGCGATGCAGGTAGGGGCCGTCGAGGTAGGCGAGGGCGTGGGCCGCGAGGTCGTGGGCGAGACGCTCGCGCTGTGCCGCATCACGGGAGGCGGCGCGCTCGCGTCGGGCGCGGCGCAGGTCGCGGCGGAGGGCGGACTTGCGGGCGTCGACGTCGTCCGGCGGGCGCTCGGTGGGGGGCACGCTCGCCATTCTGGCCCGCTCCGCCCGCCGGACCACGAGGTTCCGCCGACCCGGCAGACCGAGCAGGCGGAGGGATATCGTTACTCCACCCGACTCCACACGCGCCCGCGCGGGCATGAGTGGGGGATGAGACCGACGAGACGCAGGAGGGGCCACCGTGATCCCGGTGCAGGAGCACGCGGAGCGGATCCTCGACGCGCTCACGCCCCTGCCGCCGCGCGCGACGAGCCTGCTCGAGGCCCAGGGCTGCGTGCTCGCGGCCGATGTGACCGCGCTCGTCCCGCTGCCCGGCTTCGACAACTCCGCGATGGACGGGTATGCCGTGCGCTCCGCCGACGTCGCGGCACTGCTGAGCGGCGATGGGATCGACGACGCCGATCGTGTGCCGATCGTCCTGCCCGTGGCCGGCGACATCGCCGCCGGGGACCGACGCGAGCTCACCGTGCTGCCCGGCCACGCCTACCGGATCATGACCGGCGCCCCACTGCCGGCCGGCGCCGACGTCATCGTGCCGGTCGAGCTCACCGACGGCGGCACGAGCACCGAGATCACCGAGAGCACCGCCCCGAGCGAGGGCGACGTGACGCGCGTGGAGATCCGCGCGACCGACGGCGTCGGCCGACACATCCGCCGGGCGGGGGAGGACGTGCAGGCCGGTGACGTCGTCCTGCGCGCCGGCACGAGGCTCGGCCCCCGGCAGCTCGCGGTCGCGGCGGCCGTCGGCTACGGGGAGCTGCACGTCCACCCGCGCCCGAAGGTCGTGTGCCTCTCGACCGGTGACGAACTCGTCGCTCCCGGCACCGTGCCCGGCTTCGGCGAGGTCGTCGACAGCAACAGCCTCATGCTCGTCGCGGCCCTGCGCGAGGCCGGCTTCGACGCCCACCTCGTGAGCGGCGTCCGCGACACCGAGGAGGCCGTCATGGTCGCCCTCGCCGAGCAGCTCGACCACGCCGACGCGCTCGTTACGACCGGCGGCGTGAGCATGGGCGCCTACGACGCGGTCAAGGCGGCGCTCTCGCAGCTCGGCACGGTGCGCTTCGACCAGGTCGCGATGCAGCCGGGCAAGCCCCAGGGCTTCGGGACCCTCTGCGGCGAGGGTGAGCGGCGCGTCCCGATCTTCACGCTGCCGGGCAACCCGGTGAGCGCCCTGGTCTCCTTCGAGGTCTTCGTGGCGCCCGCCCTGCGGCTGCTCTCGGGGCGCTCGCCCGAGGCCGGCGCCCGGATCCGCGCGCGGGTCCTCGACGGCTGGCGGTCGACGGCCGGCAAGGTCCAGTTCGTCCGCGGCATCGTCGAACTCGTCGACCTGGCTGACGATCCCGCATCGGGGGAGGGGCCGACCATCCGCGCGACGGTCCGCAGCGCCGGTGGTCAGGGGTCACACGTCCTGCACGCCCTGTCGGCGGCGAACGCCCTCGTCGTCGTCCCGGCCCACGTCGAGCAGGTCCACCCGGGCGACGTCCTCGAATGCCGCGCGCTGGGAGCGGGGTGGACCACCGATGGCTGACGTCGACACCGACCGCTCCCCGGGAGAGGCTCCGCGCCTCACGCACGTGCGCCGCGACGGCAGCGCGCACATGGTCGACGTGAGCGCCAAGCCTGTCACCGCGCGGGTCGCGAGCGCTGCCGGCCGCGTCCTCCTGGCGCCCGCGGCGGTCGCGGCGCTGCGCGACGGGACGGTCCCCAAGGGCGACGCCCTCGCCGTCGCGCGGATCGCGGGCCTCCAGGCCGCCAAGCGCACCCCCGATCTCATCCCGCTCGCGCACCCCGTCGCCGTCCACGGTGTCGAGGTCGACCTCGACGTCGCCGACGACGGCGTCGACATCCGCGCCCGCGTCCGCACGGCGGATCGGACCGGCATCGAGATGGAGGCGCTGACCTGCGTGAGCGTCGCGGCGCTCGCCCTCG
>RRZU010169138.1_pt1 | contig 15248 bp, 15 predicted proteins | sample 2165561 | NCBI WGS metagenome assembly RRZU01 (sample SAMN10456909, study PRJNA506462) | wastewater metagenome | isolation source: wastewater sludge | place: USA: Moscow, Idaho
AGAATGATTCGGCGCTTCGAGTGCTTACTTCTTCCATCGTTTCGCTGCTTCATGAAATTGACATCAGAATATCAGCTACAGGTATTGGCGAGGAAGGTGAGTTTGCAATTCTTAAAAAGTATGGTTGCGATATCTTTCAAGGCACTTTCTTTCAAACTCCAATGAAGGAGAGCGAACTAATCAAGTTTGTTAGAACTAACACCTTTCAAGAGAGTTAAATAAACTCATCTATTTTTCGGGCGAGCTTATATACTGGTAACCCCATTACGTTAAAGTAGTCGCCTTTGATTTCTTTAACCAATAAAGCTCCGCCTCCTTGAATTCCATATCCTCCGGCCTTGTCATAGGGCTCATTAGAGTGGATGTACTTCTCAATTAATTCCGTCTGATATGAATCAAGCGGACCAAATTCTACCAGGCTTTCTTCGAAAAAGTCGAAGAAAACATTTCTGCTTACTATTGCTACTCCGGTTATTACACTGTGCGTATGTCCGGAAAGCTTTGTCAGCATTTGTCTTGCCTCTTCAATATCGCCTGGCTTTCCCATAATTTCATCGTCGAGAATTACTGAGGTATCTGCGCCTATTACTATTGTTTCGTCCTTTTTTTCGGGAGATAAACCCTCATAGACCTTTCTGGCCTTCTCTAACGCCAGAATCGATGATAGTTTCTTTACGCCAAGGTGTCGATTGCTATCCTCTATTGCGCGCTCATCAACATCTGGTACCGCGATTCCAAAATCGTCCATAATTAGATGCAGCAGTTCCTGTCTTCTTGGTGAAGCACTAGCCAGTATTATATTGAATTTTCTCATAAGTACACTCTCCTGTTAGATTTCTATTCTCGCTCCACAGACGCAATCGCCCTATCAAGAATACCATTCACCTTTGCTATCAACATTCCATAGTTTGTTATTGGCACATTATTCCTTATGCACTCATTGACGCGATATTGCATTTCCCTAGCATTCAAAGTGCACCCGCCGCAATGAATCACAAGCTTGTACTTCGTAAGAGCCATGGAATCAGGAAAATCATTACCCGAGCTGGTATCAAAATCTATCTTCTTTCCAGTATAGGACTCAATCCATCTTGGAATTTTGACCGTTCCAATATCAGCACATTGTCTATGATGAGTACAACCCTCCGCAATAAGGACCTTGTCTCCGTCCTCAAGCAAATCAAGCGCTTTTGCACCTACTAATTGCCATTCTAGGCTACCCTTTGCCTTCGCGAAAAGAATGCTGAAGCTAGTAAGCGGCACACTTTGAGGTACCAGCTTTGAGACAAAATCGAAAACTTGCGAATCCGTAACAACCAGCTTCGGAGCACAGGAAGTCTTGCTAAGCATTTGATCAAGTTCGCTATCCTTACAAACAAGAGCTATTGCACCTTTCTCAAGGCACTCTCTAATAACTTGTTGCTGAGGCAAAATTAACCTCCCCTTAGGGGCAGACGCATCTATTGGAACTACCAAAACTACTACATCCCCTGTCTTAACAAAGCTTGGTAGTAGCGAGATTATTTCTTTGTCCGTAACGTCTAGCAAATGTGCAACGGTTTCTCGAAGCGAGTAAATCCCTTCATTGCTGAGTGCGCTTACTAAAACTATTTTCGCAATTTCCGCAAAATCACCTAGCTCCTCAAGAAGTTGTTCTTGCGACTTATTTGTCCCTACATCGATTTTATTAATTGCGATTATTATTGGGAGCTTACGCATAACTAATTCATTAAACAAAGCTCCGTCTTCCTTCGAAGCGCCAACGGTACCATCAATTACAAGGATTGCAACATCAACCCTTCTCATGACCTCCTTGCACTTTTCAATTCGAAGCAGACCAAGCTCGCCTTCATCATCAAAACCAGGTGTGTCCACAACAGTAATCGGGCCCATTGGTAAAAGTTCCATAGACTTATATACTGGATCCGTCGTCGTTCCTTTGATGTTGGAGACAATCGAAAGCTTCTGGTTGGTAAAAGCATTTATAATGCTTGACTTGCCAGCATTTCTTCTCCCGAAAAAACCAATCATCACTCTCCTACCCGAAGGGGTATCGTTCAGACTCATTGTGCTTCTACCTCTCATTTAATACTCTTTGCTAGTCTATTCTACATCACTTTTCGTTCAATATTAAAGACGGTATGTTTTCATACCGCCTTTTTGGGGTGATTATGGTTTCTTTGTATTTGATAAGTATGTTAGCCCTCGAGCCACATAACTGTATCCTTGATTGATTCATTAAGGTCCGTTGTCTTGACCTCAGGAATAACTTTTTCGACATTGCTCTTGTAATTCACATCAGGAGTGATTAGGAATAGAGCATATACATCTTTTGGATTATCCTTATGACAGATCTTAAAGTATGTATCTGCAAGTTTTCCAAAAGTTTTTCCAAGAATCCAATTTGGTACTAGTTTAATACTCTTCTCGATTCCCTTTACACTGCTTACTTCGTTTAAGAAATCTACACTCGTCTTGTACTCACCGTTAATGATATAACCGCTTCCAGCTGTACCTTTCTCTGCTAAAGCTAGTGTCATTGCCGCTACATCTCGAACATCTACAAATGATTGTCCACCTTTAACTGGTGCTACATCATTCTCAAGATATCCCTTTAGAACCTTACCTATAGTCGAATTTGGACTTAATCCAGGGCCAATAATAAATGTTGGTAGAATGATTACTGCATTTAACTTATTTAGTGATACCTTCTCCATTACATAAGCACTTGCTTCTGCCTTAGTCTGTGCGTAATCGCCGTCAACAAGTTTTCTATCAAAATAAATCGTATCGCTTTCGAATTCCTGATCGTTAGGAAGTGCGTATGCTGAGCTTAAGTAAACAAAACGCTTGATTTTTCTAGTAAGACACATATCAACAATATTGCATGTACCTGAAAAGTTAATACGTCTCATCTCGAGATTCTTCTTGTCAGAGATTGATACCAACTCTTCAGCATGAATCAATACGCTCTCACGTGGTTCATCTAGCTTAAAGAAATCCTTCAGGGAATCCTTGTTATAAATCTCACCCTGACAGACTTCAATCCTCATACCATTTAAAGAAGAGGTATCTTCTTCAGGCCCTACTAGAACGCGGACTCTTTGATTTTGATCAAGAAGCATCCTAACGATATGATTACCTAACTGGCTAGTAGCTCCTGTTACCAAATACTGCTTATACATGAGAACCCCTCCTCTATACCAAGACTTGATTCCTCAAATCAATCTCCGTTGTTATTAACTCTATTATCCATTTTGCATGCTTTCATGTATTACCAAATCTGTGAATATTGTAGACATACTTTGGCATATTTATGAATAAACTGTGAATTCAACTTTTTTTGAGCATAACTCACTTTCTCCAAACAGCAATTAATTAGTTGACTTTTTCTTTCCCAGGGGTTATTCTGACAATGTTTATATACAAGAGGCTATGATGAAGAAAGTTCGAAGTGCCTAGTGTTTACAGAGAGTCAACATTTGCTGCAAGTTGATAACATTACTCTTCAATGAACTATCGCTTTTGAGCCAGTACACCGAATGGCTGTGCCAAGTAGACTGTACTCGATTATGCCACGTTAAGGCAGATGGTTTGTTAGAACCTATAAGTGGCGAGTTTTTCGCAATTTGAGTGGTACCACGGTTATTCCGTCTCAAGTCTTTAGCAAGTGCTATGGATTTGGGGCGTTTTTTATTGTAATAAAACAGGGAGGGTTGAACATGAGTCAGAATCTAGACGTCAAGATCACAGAAGTTGCCGAGCGTGTCAAAGGACTACGTCTCGACATGAACATGACGTGTGCTCAAATGGCTAAGGCCGTTGATCTTACTGAAGAAGAGTACATGCGATTTGAAGAAGGCAAAGAGGACTTTAATTTCACATTCATTTACAAGGTTGCGACTCTTGCAAATGTTGAGTTATCCGAAATTATGGAAGGTTCTTCACCATCGCTAACTTCCTATACGGTTACACGCAAGGGCGAGGGTCGACCTATTTCCAGAAGACCTGGATATAAGTACGAGCGTCTTGGTTCTCGTTTCAGAAACAAATTGTGCGAACCTTTTCGAGTAGTAATTCCATACTCTGAGGAAGCATTGAATCCGCCTTACCATCTCGTGACTCATGCTGGACAAGAAATGAACATTGTTGTTAAGGGTACACTTATGGTCACTCTTGGAGATACTAATGAGATTCTTCATCCTGGTGACAGCATCTTCTTTAACAGCACCACTCCTCATGGAGAGTACGCTTTAGGCGGAGAAGATTGCGAGTTCTATGCAATTATCCTTAATCCTGAAGCTTGGACTCACGGCGCAACTTATGCTGCCACATTAAAGTCTGAAGTACTTAACGCAAGCATTACGAATACTGATCTAGCTAACCTAACGGATCCCGTATATAAGAAATATGTAATTGAAGAGTTTGACGAGAACGGCTTACTTAATAAGTTTTCTATTGACGAAGAAAAAGCAAGCAAGTTTAATTTCGCTTTTGATTGCGTAGATGTGATGGCGGAGAAGAGCCCTGACAAGACCGCTATGATGTGGGTAGCTAAGGATGGAGTCACGGAACATCGCTTCACTTTTGCTGAGATGAAGACAAACTCGAACAAGGCTGCAAACTACCTTAAGAGTCTTGGAATTGGTAAGGGTGATCGCGTAATGCTTGTTCTAAAACGTCACTACCAATTTTGGTTTGTAATGCTAGCTTTACACAAACTCGGCGCTATTGCTATTCCAGCTACTAACCTACTTAAGAAACACGATTTTGATTATCGTTACAAGGCTGCAGGTATTAAGGCCGTAATTTGTACTTCCGATGGTGATACAGCTGAAGAAGCTTATGCTGCTGCTATTGAGCCTGAGTGCACTGAGACAAATACATTCGTTATGGTTAATGGTGCGCGCGGAGCTTGGCTCGACTTCGACAAGGAGTATGAAAGCTTCTCTGACGTATTTGAGAGAACCGAAGATTCTGCTTGTGGCGAAGATGACTTATGTATGTTCTTTACTTCTGGTACTACTGGATATCCTAAGGTGACTGTACACAATCATAAGTATCCTTTTGGCCATATTACAACAGCTAAGTATTGGCAGAATGTTGACCCAAATGGATGTCATTTTACTATCTCTGAGACTGGTTGGGCTAAGTCTCTGTGGGGAAAGCTTTATGGACAATGGCTTTGCGAAGCTCCAGTATTCACATTTGATTTTGATCGTTTTTCTGCTAGCGAGATTCTCCCTATGTTTGCCAAATACGGAATTACTACATTCTGTGCTCCGCCGACTATGTATCGCTTTTTGGTTAAGGAAGACCTTTCGAAATATGATTTGTCTTCTTTAAAGTATGCTGTAGTAGCTGGTGAAGCCCTTAACCCTGAGGTGTTCAATCAATTTATGAAAGCTACCGGCTTAAGACTAATGGAGGGCTTTGGTCAAACAGAGTTAACCTTGGTTATTGCCAATTTTGTTGGGTCATCTATTAAGCTTGGCTCTATGGGTAAGCAAAATCCTTTGTATGATGTACATATTCTCAATGAGGATGGTAGCGATTGCAAGGTCGGCGAGACTGGTGAGATTTGTGTTCGTACATCTAACAATATTCCTTGCGGTCTTTTCAAGGAGTACTATCTTAACCCTGAAACCACTTCTAGTATTTGGCACGATGGCTACTATCACACTGGTGATACAGCATGGATGGATGAGGACGGTTATTTCTGGTATGTTAGCCGTATCGATGATGTCATCAAGTCATCTGGTTATCGTATCGGTCCTTTTGAGATTGAGAGCGTAATTATGGAATTGCCTTATGTTCTAGAGTGTGCTGTAACTGCAGTTGCCGATCCTGAAGGAATTCGTGGTCAAATAGTTAAGGCTACTGTTGTTCTTGTAAAAGATCGAGCGGTTGCTTCTGAGGAACTTGCCAAGGAAGTTCAAACGTATGTCAAGGAGAAGACGGCGCCTTACAAGTATCCTCGTATTGTCGAATTTGTCGACGAACTTCCGAAGACTATTAGCGGTAAAATTCGACGCAAAGCAATTCGTGACGAAGACAGCAATTCGTAATACTATATATATCTAAAGTAATAACACAAAAGGGGCGTTGATGAAGTTTATCGACGCCCCTTCTTTATATCTTCTATAATCTTTGCCACTATCTTGTTTGTACCAAGTCCATGTACATGTACTCTTATGTCGCAATACTTGAAATACATAGGCTCTCTTATTTTATATATCTCAAGGATGCTATTTTCCTTGTCATTCGTATTACTATCATTCGTATTACTATCATTCGTATCTGCCAATACTATTCCACGACTCTCAAAATTCCACAATCGCTTAAGTAACAAAGGCAAATCAGCATCCAAGAAAATCACTACTCCAATATCCTTCAAATGCATCATCGCCTCATGATTAAGTACTGCACTACCGCCTGTTGCAATTATTGTTGGAACTTCTGGATTCAAATTCATTATTACGTCACGCTCATATTGATTGAATCTCAATAAGCCATCCTCTTCAATTATTTTTTGTAATGGCTTCCCAGATGCGGCAATGATTAAATTATCTGTATCAACAAAAGGCGATTTTGTCTTCTTTGCAAGTAACTTACCAACAGTAGACTTCCCTGATCCTGGCATCCCAATAAGCACTATTGATTGATCCAACATATACCACGACCCTCTCATTCATACTATATTCAACCTCCTATAGTATACCCCTTAATGCTACGAAGCATTCATCAAGATAATTAAACATAGTGTGAATAATGCTACTAAACAACGTAATTAAAGAGTTGTTTATATAGATCTTCAACATTATCAGTATCTATATTAAGTAAGCCATACGTATCGATTATTCTCTCAATGCCAGCATGCCTTTGTAATAAGAGGCGATGTCTCTTATCATAGATATCAACATCCTTGTCTCCATCAATTCTATGCAAAATTGCATCCTTCACAACCGGTAAAACATTATTTCTGGGATTAATAACAGCCAATTGGTGACCATCAATACTGACTAAATCTAGTCTTGATAACTCAGCTTGAGCCTCTCTATATAAGTCTTGAATAGCTAGATGAATTCTTCTAACCACCTCATCCTCACGATATTCGGCTACGACTGCACCAAACTTAAGTATCTTACATATGAATATATATGTATCAATCTCCTTGTCTGGAATACAAGTAAGAAGCAAATCATATATCATTTGTTGGATTTCTCTGGAGCCTTGCTTACCTATCAAAGCGTACATCTTATCTGCAATTACCTTATTGGTTCTAATAGAATTATATTGTAAGTCTTGAATGCTGCCATCCTCTGTTCTTCTCTTAATCTCAAGAGGTATGAGACGCATATTTATGCATCTAACCGCAACACACAAGAAACCTTCAAAGGTTCCATCATATGAGAATGCATTAGAGTAAGCGCACATTCTTCCCGCCTCCTTAATTCTTAGGAATGTACAGTTATTCTAGCACGCGAACATTTGTTTGTAAACTTCTATATGCTCCATTTATTGTACAGTTATGGGCATATTTAGCTATTAATTAAGAATTAGACTTTACTTGAAGATTCTTGCTTGAATGCGCGAAAAATATAAAAAAGCACCCCAGACAAATCTGGGGTGCTCTCGAATAAATACTCAAATGCCTTATGGCTTTGGAAGTCCAATAGCTGATAGGAATGCATTGATATCCTTGATATCACTCTTACTATCAGAATAAGCATAAACTATAATTACAACGTCATCCTTCAAATAGATTCCACCATACGCTTCATCATCGAAGACACTTCCGTCAGCTTCTCCGTTAAATAAGATGTAACCAGTATTACCGCTTAATCCCATTCTTAGAGAACCATCAAAATCCTTGTCATCCTTCATGTCTTGGAAATCGTCATAGAGATCTTCGAATGCTTCTAAAGCTTCATCTTCGTCGCCGTAGATTGAATAATCATAATAGGCGTTACCCTCATAAGCAAATACAGTATAATCAATATCTGAATCGTAATCATCATACTCGTAATACTCATCATCATCAATATCTGCTACATCTTCAAGTGCATTCTTAAAGTCCTTCTTGTTAACTGCCTTAACATTAACGCATCCAACCATGCAGAAAAGCATAGTAGCTACTAGTGCAGAGCATACAACTGTCTTTAATACCTTCATTTCTTACTCCTCCAGATGTTTTTTCTATACTTCATACATTATAGTATACTTTTGCTGATTTTTGTAATGTTTTTTTCGCGCGAAAAAGCACCCCATATAATTAACTGAGGTGCTCTAAACTTGCTTCAAATACACTTCATACAAGTGTGAGACGATGATGTACTTTTTTGCCTTTTCGAATAATAGCTTCGTTATTTGTGAAATCAGACTCCTTCAAAGTGTAGAACTGATCCTCGACTACTTCGTCGTTCAAATAAATGCCCTTTTGAGAAATCATTCTCTTAGCTTCACCCTTAGACTTCATAAGTCCAGCACTAATTAGAACTTCCGCAAGTTGCAAGTTGCCACTAGCGACATCGGCCGAAGAAATTTCTGTGGAGTTCATGTCCTCCGAACGGCCCTGATTCTCGAAAATATCTTCCGTTTGCTTCTTAACTTGATTAGCGATATCTTCGCCATGGACAATCTTAGTAACTTCATAAGCCAAACGCTTCTTAGCTTCATTGATAGCAGCATCCTCAAGCTTAGCATATTCGGCTATCTCGTCCATCTCGACGAATGTTAGAAGCTTCATACATTTAATAACGTCCGCATCATCGACATTACGCCAATATTGATAGAACTCAAATGGGGTCGTCTTCTCAGGGTCGAGCCATACAGCACCACTAGCAGTCTTGCCCATCTTCTTGCCTTCTTTGTTGGTTAGAAGAGTAAAGGTCAGTCCGAATGCAGGTTGCTGGTCCTTGCGTCTAATTAACTCAACACCGCCGATGATGTTTGACCATTGATCGTCACCACCAAGCTCGAGAGAACAATCGTATTTCTGATGTAGGTAGTAAAAATCATAGCTTTGCATAAGCATGTAATTAAACTCAAGGAAAGAAAGTCCCTTCTCAAGTCTTTGCTTATAGCAATCGAAAGTGAGCATCCTGTTAACAGAGAAATGAGGTCCAATATCACGCAAGAAATCAATGTAATTCAAATTTCTTAGCCAATCAGCATTGTTAACAATAATTGCCTTATCGTTCGAAAAATCAACGACCTTGCTCATTTGCTTCTTGAAGCATTCAACATTGTGGTCAATTTGCTCAATGGTCATCATTTGACGCATGTCAGAACGACCTGTTGGATCTCCAATCATGCCAGTTCCACCGCCCATAAGAGCGATAGGTCTGTGGCCTGCCTTTTGCATATGGCTCATAACCATCATTTGAACAAAATGTCCAACATGTAGGCTGTCTGCTGTCGGGTCAAAACCAATATAAAATGACACTCCTGGTTTACTTAATAAATCGTAAATTTCATCACGATGTGTTGTCTGAGAGACATATCCTCTCTCTTCAAGAATGTCGAAAACGTTTCTAGTCATATTTACCTCTATTTTGTCTTAGTGAACTTGCTTTGATATATTACACTCAAAGGAAGCTTTTAGCAATAAAACTGCAAGCTGCTACAGCACTTATAGCGCCATCTGCAGCAGCCGTCGTTAGCTGTCTTACCGCCTTTGTTCTTCCATCACCAGCAACAAATACTCCAGGCACATTTGTAACGCAATCTTCTGAAGCCTTAACGTATCCTGCTTGATCCAGTTCCACAAAATCACTAACACATCCATTTGAAGGAACTTGTCCTATAGCTACAAATAGACCTGATAGTTTGATTTCCTCCTTCGAATCATTCTTAGTACTTGAAATCTCAATTGATTCGAGAGTCTTATTGCCATTAAGACCAGAAACTACATATGAAAGCTTAGGAATTATGTTTTCAAAAGACATTGCTGTATTGACCAAAGCCTGCTCGGCTCTGAATTCGTCTCTTCTATGGATTATATAGACCTTCGAGCAAATCGAGGACAAATAAATCGCATCCTCCAAAGCAGTATTACCTCCACCAAAGACCGCCACATCGCGACCCTTGAAGAAAGCACCATCACAAGTAGAGCAATATGATACGCCAACTCCTGAGAAACGCTCTTCGTCGTCAATTCCCATGTGTCTATGACGCGCGCCACATGCAATAATTATAGTTTTTGCAAAATTACTTCCAAGTTCTGAAGTGACCGTAAAGCCTTCGCGCGCACTTCCCGTTACACCAGTTACTTGATCAAAATTAAACTCGGTACCAAGATTCTTGGCTTGCTCGAAAAGGCCTGTAGCAAAAGCATATCCGGAGATGTTCTTAATTCCGGGATAGTTTGCAACTTCTGGTGCAGTCAGAATTTGTCCGCCATAACTCTCGCCTTCATAGACAAGAACGCTCTTCCCAGCTCTTTTTCCATAAATTGCTGCAGTTAGTCCTGCAGTACCAGCACCAATAACAATAATGTCATACATAGAAATCACCAACCTTATAAGCTATGCAAAATAGTGAATCAATTAAACCTCAAGCATTTCGAGGATATCCTCGTAGCTCTTGTATCCTACAGAAGTTTTAATTACTTCGCCATTACTGAATACAGCTAGCATCGGTATTGACATAACACCATACATACGAGATAACTCCTCGTTATCATCAACATTGACTTTGCCAACCTTGATATCCTCTCTTTCTTCAGCAATTTGGGAGATAACGGGACCTAGCATTTGGCAAGGGCCGCACCATTTCGCCCAGAAGTCTACAAGAACCTTCTTATCACACTTCAATACTTCTTCTTCAAAATTATCTTTGCTCAATATTACTTCTGACATTTGGTACACCTCCTAAAAATAAGTACTTCTAATAAAAGTATACTTTATATTAGTTGTATTTTGCTATAAACTCGTTCATTTCTTTTTCGAATGTAATGAAAAATTTAGCAATAAGATAGCCGTCTGCTACAGCATGATTCAAACGGATTGAGATAGGCATAGTCAACCTGCCATTATCCTCACGACGGTAACTGCCCCAAACAACAATTGGATTGAAATAAAGGTATCCATCAGGAAGCTCGAGGCTCATCGATTCGTAAGAAAGCCACTTGTTGCAAGAAGCATCAAACCAATTGGGATGCGTTTGCTCTTGAAGATCGTAGACGCCCTTCTCGCGTGCTTTTGCAGAGTCAGCCTCAACCCCAGACTTGAATTTATCATAGTCTTCAAAGTACTCAGAATAAAACGGCGTGCAAGTCTCGCTCTCTTCAAAAAAGACATAATGCGTTGGGTTAATCTTATCGAAACACAAAAGCTTGTTGTTTTGATAGTTGTAGAAAAGACGGTAGTCCTCGCGAGAGTTCAAAGTCTTGCTAATCAAATACAAAACGTCAATGTAGAAGCGTCTTCCGTTGCTTTTCGCGGAGTTATAAAGGTTAGTAACATCTATTCGATTTGTCATAGACGTTGAGCATTTTACTGCCGAGAAATGCTCATATGGCCCGCGACGATAGTATTTCTCAATATCTACTTCATGATAATTTTCCATAATCCACCTCAAATTAAGTATCAATTCTCGTCGCATCGGTAAGCGACAAATTACGATAAACGAGATCCTCCCTCGCAGTGAAGCCCATCTTTTCCCAGAAAGCGTTTCCTTGAGTGTTATGCTTAAATGCAACTAGCAAGATTTTCCTTATTCCGCAATTTTCGATAGCCTTGACAGCTCTATTTACAAGCATCGAGCCAATGCCCTTACCTTGATAGTCAGGAATAACAGCCGTATGGCTAATAATTCCTCGTCTACCGTCGTGACCAGAAAGAATTGCACCGACGATTTTGCCATCGCAAATAGCAACAAAGCAGGTCGTAGGATTACGCTTGAGGTAAACTTCAATTCCCTTAAAAGAATCATCAACGGAATTAAGCCCAAGTCCTGGGCATGCGAGCCACATTGCATACACTTCATCATAATCCGCTATGGTCATTTCTCTAATCTCTGCCAAAGCCATATGTCCCGCCTCCAAAATATTATTCAAAAAGGGGTGTCGAAAAATATCTCTCCGCTGTGTCTGGAAGCACAGTCACAACAGTCTTACCCTTTCCAAGCTTATGCGCCATTCTAAGGGCAGCTGCTACATTCGTGCCACTTGATATTCCACACATTAGGCCCTCTAATCTTGCTAGATCTTTTGCCGTCTGTAGTGCCTCTTCATCAGAAATAATAGCAATATCCTCGAAAATACTCTGGTTCAACACCTTCGGAATTAGACCGTCTCCGATTCCCATCTGTATATGCGAACCAACTGTCCCACCAGCTAGAATTGCAGCATTCTCAGGTTCTACGGCCCAAATTGTAATGTGCGGATTAACAGCCTTAAGCGTCTCACCAATTCCGGTGATCGTTCCACCCGTACCGATTCCGGAGCAAAAACCATCAATTGGTCCCGCAATTTGCTCAAGAATCTCAAGGCCAGTGTAATGACGATGAACCATAGGATTTGCCTCGTTTTCGAATTGCTGTGGGACAAACACCTTAGGATTGTTCGCGCGATATTCCTCTGCCTTCTTAACACATTGATTAATGCATTCACCAATATTGCCTGCATCATGAACCAGATCAACCGTCGCGCCATAATGCTCGACGAGAAGTCTGCGTTCTCTACTTACTGAGTCAGGCATGATGATTATTGTCTTATAGCCTTTAACAGCACCAACGAGTGCTAGCCCAATTCCTTGATTACCACTTGTTGGTTCAACTATGATGGAGTCTTTAGTGAGAACTCCCTCATCTTCTGCCCTACAAATCATGTTATATGCCGTGCGCGTCTTTATCGAACCACCTAAATTCAGGCCTTCAAACTTAACCAAAACATCGGCATCATTTGGTCCTACTAATCTGTTCAATCGGACAATAGGCGTGTGCCCAATTGCCTCTAGTACGTTTCCGTATATCATGCTACATCCTCACCTCTTATATTCTAAGTAAGTATACTACTGTATCAGCTACCAGTTTATAGAATTTTTCGCAGGCCTGGAATGCGGATAAGAATAAAATACCCTATCACATAGCAAAGCGGAACACAGATTACACCTGTCAGCAGAAACTTAAAAATCGGCATAATCTCCAGCGGACGTAGCAAAAGGCTCACTGCGATAATGATTGGAGTGTGGAACATATAAACTGCAAAGGCAGCAGGCCAGGCCACAACGTGCAATTCCAAGTTCTCTTTTCATGCATTCTCCTCCATCTTACGAGACTAACACGGAATAACTCTCTTTATTAGTGCGGTTACTCACCTTTCATACCTACGGTCTCAATTTTACCATCAAGTACTTCCAAGCAAAGTTTGATGCTGTCGCCTATAGCCGCATCAATGTCATCAGGCTGAACGCCCAGAGGCTCGCATCCGAGTTTTTTGTCGATAAATGTCTCAGCACACATGATCTTTGTGAACTTAACCATGTCGAGTCCGCCTTCTTGTCCAGCTTCTTTCTGCTTCTTTTTAATTTGCTTGCCGCCAAGCGAATAAAGCCAATCTGGAATTGTGACAATCTTCTTATCAGGAGTACCCATATACTTATGTATAATCTTCAGCATCTCTACCCAAGTCAGATTATAGTATCCAATAGGATAACATTTTCCGCCTCTGTTACGTTCAATTGCGCCAGCAAGTTCTTCTCCTGTCTGGCGTACTGTCACCATGGTCGTACCTCCGCCTGGATACATGGTCTTCTTCTTCATCCCACGTATTTGCTCAACCAGAAAGACCCAAACTGGTTTACGTCCTGGTTGCGTTCCGAAAATATAAGGCAACTCGAGTACAGCAACATTGAAATTCTCATCCGCAAAGGACAAGGCCACGTTCTCCTGATCGATACGACTACGGATATATGGATGCCATTTGGTAAGTTCCTTCTCAGGCCAATTTTTCGCAAAATACGAAAAGTACGACCCACAAATAGCCACATGCTTCACACCGCAATCCTTGGCGATGCGCAGAAAACGTTCCAGCGGTGTGATGTTGTATTTTTTGAACAATTCATAAATCGGGGCCGGTCCTTCCACTCGCTCGTCGATACCAGCGGCGAAAACAAAACCTTCACAACCCTTCATATAGTTAGCGATAACCTCGTCACTTAACTCCAAGTAATTCCCAAACTCTATCTTCATCTCTGGAGGTAGCTGAGCCCCAGTCGGAACAGGAGGCAACGCTATTGAAGTAACCTCGTGGCCTCGCTCAATCAGTATTCTCGCCGTCTCACTACCAATAAGACCTGTTCCACCAATCATAAATATCTTCATAGTTTCTCTCCTCTCCTTTTTCGAAAATCTTAATAAGCGTTCTCGATAAAACTCCGCATTCTTATATGTTTCTCATAATAGAATTACCCCAGGCACCACAAAAAAATCGCAATGCCCGGGGCAATTCCCAAACCGTAAGGTCGTGTCTTATTTGGTGACTACCAATCCGCTATTCCTTTGATACATCTCAAGTATCTGCTCCCTTACAATTTAAACATCTTGCATCTATGAATTGGGCATCGCATAAATTAGATTTTATCAAAATTATTATACCATTTACTTTTACTTTAGCCGAGCCTTTCTAGCCGATATTCACATACTGTTAATGATTACATTTTCAATCTAATCTTAAGCGATGAAATCTATATAGAATATGATAGATTTTGCATGTCTATAAGATATAGATTTCTTGGTATAATGCTAACTAAGTAGGTGAGGTATACAGATGGTTGATAGAATAATTGCAGCATGTGGAAATGATTGTTCTTTATGCCCAAGATACAACAAAGAGCCATATGCAAAAACAGAAGACGAACTATCTCATACAGCTGAGCTTTGGTTCAAAATCGGTTATAGAGACAAAGTTGTTTCCAATGAAGATATCGCTTGTTCTGGATGCAAAAAAGAAAATTGGTGTAGATATAATATCGTTAAGTGTGTGAACGACAAGCAAATAGACAATTGTGGTAAGTGTGATCAATATCCATGCAGCAATATCAGGAACTGCTTTGAGGTTACAAGATCATTTGAACCATTTTGCCAAGAAGTCTGTTCTGCTGAAGAACATGCGACTATGACCAAAGCTTTTTTCGAGAAGGAGAAGAATCTAAGGAGTTATTATGACAAAGCAAGAGATTTATGATTTAATGAACCAAAATTTGGGATTCTTTTTAGCTACATCGGAAGATGATCAGCCACAT
>RRZU010993382.1_pt1 | contig 15248 bp, 12 predicted proteins | sample 2165561 | NCBI WGS metagenome assembly RRZU01 (sample SAMN10456909, study PRJNA506462) | wastewater metagenome | isolation source: wastewater sludge | place: USA: Moscow, Idaho
CGCCTTGCCCGAGACTGCCAACCTTCTTGACTGGCTGTGCCGCCGGCGCGCTACCAGGGCAGCGTCTGTCCCTGATGGTCGACGAAGCGGCAGTCGCGCCGCCCGGCGGCCGCCTCGATCACCGCCAGCAGGCCGCCGACGCTCTGCTCGACGCTCAGCGGCGCCGCCGCGCCGCCCATGTCGGTCTGCACCCAGCCCGGATGCAGCGCCAGCAGGGCGAACTCGCGGCGTTCGCCGAGCTGCGCCGACCAGGACAGCAGCAGGCTGTTGAGCGCCGCCTTGCTCGCCGCATACAGCGGCATCTCGGCGCCGGGGCTGAGCTGCAGGCTGGCCATCGCCGAACTGGTGCAGGCCAGCACGCCATCCGCTGCCAGGCGCGGCGCCAGGGTGCGCGCCAGGCGCAGCGGGGCGATGGCGTTGCTGACGAACAGCTCGGCGATCTCGGCGTCGTCGGCGCCCAGCACGTCCTGGGCCGCCGGGCCGTAGACCCCGGCATTGAGCAGCAGGCGGTCGAGGGTGGCGCTGCCCAGCTGGGCGTCGATCCGCGCCGCGGCCCCGGCGGCATTGAGGTCGCCGGCGAGGATCTGCAGGCGTTCGCCGTACTGCTCGGCCAGCGCCTGCAGGCCGGGCGCGGCGGCGGGGTTGCGGGCCACGGCGAAGACCCGCTCGCCGCGCTGCAGATAGGCCTGGGTCAGCCCCAGACCGATACCGCGCGAGGCGCCGGTGACGAGAACGTTGAGCATGGAAACCTCCGGAAATCGGGAACGGTTTCACAGCGTAGCAGGCGCCGGCCGCGCAGCGCGCGATGCAGATCGGTACCCGGGCCGCCGCGCAGAGCCGCCGGCCGCCGCGGATGACGCCGGCAAGGGACAGCCGGCCCGCCCGTTGCCGCGGGTCGGGCCGGCCGAGGGTGACGCGGTCAGAAGAAGGTGACGAACATCAGCTGGCTGTACAGGTTGGTGCCGCTGCCGCCGAGCTGCACGCCGCCGTTGTCGGCACTGCGCTCGGGCTGGTAGAGGCCGAGCAGCGGGCTGATCAGCAGGTGGTCGTTGACCATCCACTCGGCGTACAGGTCCAGTTCGCGGCCGCCGAGATCGCCGAGGTTCTTGTCGATGCTGTCGAAGTCGAAGTACAGCGCGCCGACGGTGACGCTTTCCAGCGGCGTGGCCTTGAGGCCGACGTGATGGACGCGGGTGTTGCTGTTGAACGGACCGGCGTAGTTGGCCGCCACCTCGCCCTGGAACCAGGTGCCGTAGCCGCGGTTGAAGCCGTAGAACAGCGGGTCGAAGGCCTCGGAGAAGCGGCTGTAGCGGTAGGTGGCGGTCGGCGCCCAGGGCAGCTCGGCGAAGGTCCAGCTGCCTTCCAGATACCAGGCGTTCTCGCGGCCGCTGCTGCGGTCCTGGGTGGCGTACTCGAAGGCCAGGTTGAGGTTCTCCACGCCAAGACCGCCGGCGCCGCGCAGGCTGACGGTGTCCATGCCGTCGCGCTCGGCCTGCGCCGGGCTGGCGAAGCGCTCGTTGACGTCCAGGCCGCGAATCCAGGTCAGCCCCAGGGTGCCGGGCTCGGCGACGTGTTCGAGAGTGGCGATGGCCAGCTCGGTCTCGGCCTGCGCGCGGTTGTCGGACTTCAGCCACATCAGGTCGCCGCGCAGGCCCTGCTCGCCGCCCAGGCGCAGCACGGCGGTCTGGTCGAAGGCCTTGCGTGCGGCGATGTAGTAGGCGCCGCCGCGGTCGTAGTCGTCGCCGAGGTCGACGTCGCCGAAGTTCAGCGAATCGCCGTTGATCAGGAAGCCGTCGCCGATCACCACCTTCTGCCGGCCGGCGGAGAGGTCGACGCCGTTCTCGCCGAGGGCCGGGAACAGGTTGCCGGAGCGCCAGCCCAGGTAGGCGTCCTCGACGTCGGTGCGCCGCTCGCTGCCCTCGGTGAAGCCGGCGGCGTCGCCGTCGCCCCAGGTGCCGGAGCTGATCAGGCTGACCGCGCCGTACAGGCTGCCGGCGCCGCCCAGCCCCTGGCTGCCGCTCAGGCCGTACTTGATGTAGCCCTCGCGCCAGCTGGAGCCGCCGCTGTCGCGGTTGCCGAACAGGGCGTAGTTCTTGCGGCTGTGCATCAGGCCGAAGACCGCCTCAAGGTCGGCGTTGAGCTGCGTGTCGCCCTGGTTGTACAGCTCGTAGGCATGGGCCGGGGCCAGGCTCAGGCCGCCGAGGGCGACGGCCAGGGCCAGCGCCAGAGGGGCGCGGCTCGATCCGTGGGTGATGTGCTTCATGGGGGCAGACTCCGCTTTTGTTATGTCGTTCGAACGCCGTGGGCACCGGTGCGCAGCCACGGGCACCGGCGCCTGACCGGGCATTAATCCCACAGCCGGCGGGTGGCGGTCTTGTGCCTGCTTGCCAACCGCTTGCTTGTACGCGCCAGCCCAGCACCCGGCGAGGGCGCGCGACTCATGCCGGCGATGGGGCGGATTGCGCAGCAGGTATGGCGGATAGGTATAGCCGCGCGCCGCCGCCGGCGCCTGCAACCGGGCGGAGACGGGGTCGGGACGAGGGTCGGCAGGAGTCCTGCAGTGCAGCGCTGCAGGCGGAACAGCACGGTGCGAGCGCCACCGGGCAGGGCTGGCACGAATCTGGCTAACATGTTAACAATGCCCCGCCCAGCCAATAACAAGCGGCGGCCCACCGCCCACTGCAGGAGGTGCTGCATGTCCAGCCTTCACGTCTCGGCCCGGCTGTTCGACCGCTGGCAGAACGAGCTGCATCGTGTCTGCGGACGCTTCCAGTCCGCCCCGCCGCGCCAGGCCGACGGCTTCATCGGCGAGATCGCCCTGCACGACCGCGGCGGCCTGGAACTGGCGCACATCCGCACCAACGCCGGGCGCATCGCCCGCCTGCAGGGCAACGGCGAGCGCGGCGACGGTCGCCACTGTTTCCTGATCGTCAACCGCAGCGGCCACGCCGAGATGCGCCAGGACGGCTGCAGCGTGCGCCTCGGCCCCGGCGACATGGCGCTGATGGATTCGGCGCGGCCCTGCGAGATCCTCCCCGCCGGGCTGATCGACCACCTGTCCTTCCACCTCGAACGCGACACCCTGTGCCGGCACCTGGCGCCCAACCAGCGGCTGTTCGGCAAGCTCGACCTCGCCTCCACCAGCGGCCGCCTGCTGGCCAGCCTGGCGGTACAGATCCACGGCGAGGGCGCGCCTGCAGCGTGCAGCCAGGACGAGGGCGCCGCCCTGCAGAACGCGCTGATCGCCCTGCTGCTGCCGACCCTGCGCGGCGGCGCGCTGGCCGGCGGCATCCCCGACGAGGCGCCGCACGCCACCCTGCTGCGCGACCGCGCCCAGCGCCTGATCGGCCAGCGCCTCCACGATGCGCAGCTGACCCCGCAGTCGCTCGCCGAGCAGCTGCACATCTCCATCCGCCAGCTCTACCGCCTGTTCGAGGACAGCGGCGATAGCGTGTGCCGCTACATCCAGCGCCAGCGCCTGCAGCGCAGCGCCGAGGACCTGCTCGACCCGCAGTTGCGCCACGAGTCGATCACCCGCATCGCCTTCAAGTGGGGCTTCGCCGACTCGGCGCACTTCAGCCGGGCCTTCAAGCGCGAGTTCGACCGCTCGCCGCGGGAGTACCGCCTGCACGGCGGCGGCCACTGAGCCGCGCGGGACGCCTCAGCCGGCGAGGGCGGCCTCGCGCCGCTCGCGACGCGCAACCCGCACCAGCGCGCGCTCCAGGCGGCGCAGCATTTCGTCGATGTTGGCGTGACTGACGGTCAGCGCCGGCGAAAAGCGCAGGATGTGCGGCTGCGGAGCATTGAGCAGCAAGCCCTCGTCGAGCGCTGCGCGGGCCACCTGCGGGGCCGAGAGACGCTGCAGCGGCAGCCCCCAGAGCAGCCCGTGGCCGCGCAGCGGGCCGTGGCCCTGGCGGCGCGCCACCTGGGCCAGACCGTCGCGCAGGTGCTCGCCGAGGCCGCGCACCTGTTCGAGAAAGCCCGGCTCCAGCACCGTCTTCAGCACCGCCAGGCCCGCCGCCAGCATCAGCGCGTTGCCGTGGTAGGTGCCGCCCTGCTCGCCCGGCTCCAGGCAGCAGGCGCTGCCGCGCGCCAGCAGCGCGGCCAGCGGCACGCCGCCGCCCAGGCCCTTGCCGAGGGTGAGGATGTCGGCACGCACGCCGTACAGCTCCTCGGCCAGCAGCGCGCCGCAGCGGCCCATGCCGGTCTGAACCTCGTCGAGGATCAGGAGCACGCCGCGCGCGCGGCACAGCCGCTCGGCGCCCTGCAGGTAGTCGAGGGTCGCCGGGATCACCCCGGCCTCGCCCTGCACCGGCTCCAGCAGCACCGCCACGGTATGCGAGTCGACCGCCCGGGAGAGCGCCTCCAGGTCGTTGAACGGCACCTTGACGAAGCCCGGCACCTTCGGCTCGAACATCGCCTGGAAGGCCGGCTTGCCGGAGGCGGACATGGCACCGAAGGTGCGGCCGTGGAAGCTGTGACGGGCGGTGACGATGGTGAAGGCCCCGTCGCGATGCCGCTGGCCCCACTTGCGCGCCAGCTTGATCGCGCCCTCGCAGGCCTCGGCGCCGCTGTTGAGGAAGTAGGCCTGGTCGCTGCCGGTGGCCTCGCACAGCCGGCTGGCCAGCTTGAGCAGGCCGCCGTGGTAGTGGGCGGCGCCGGGATTGATCAGCCGCTCGGCCTGGCGCTGCAGCGCCTCGACCACCACCTTCGGGCTGTGGCCGAGGCTGTTGACCGCCCAGCCCTGGGTGAAGTCCAGATAGGCGCGGCCCTCGCTGTCCCACAGCCAGGAACCCTGGCCGCGCACGAAGACCTGCTCGGGGCGCTCGACGCTGGGCATCAGGCGCAGGCTCGCCAGTGCGTCACGCATGGCACACCTCCGCCCCGGAGCCGCTGCGCCCGTACAGCCGCATTTGCCAGTCCTCCAGTTCGCCGCTGTCCAGGCGCCGCCCGGCGATCCGCCGCCAGTCGCCCGCCAGCGCCGCACAGCCCTGCATCTGGCGCAGCGCGCTGCGCTCCAGCGGCTGGTGGACGAACCAGCGCAGCAACTGCGCCACGCTGAGCTGCGGGTAATGGCGCTGCACCAGCGTGAGCGGCGCCTCGACGCTCACCGGGCCGGGGCGCAGCACCCGGTAGTACCAGCCGCAGCGCCCGCTGTCCTGCAGCAGACGCGGCAGCTCGGGCAGGTTCCAGCGCTGCGCCAGGCGGTAGTCGGGCAGGTGCGGCTGGCTGACTTCGAGCAGCGCCTCGCCCCAGCGCCAGAGATCGCCAACGCACACCGCCTCCTCCAGCAGGCCGAAGGCCGAGAAATTCTCGCCGCAGGCCGCCGGGCGCCACTTGTTGAAGGCGAAGCGCTTGCGCCAGTGCCGGTAGTGCTCGGCCGGATAGTGCAGCAACGCGCGGTCGCTATCGCCGGGATGGTGCCGCCGGCCCAGGGTGTCGCCGGGCAGACCCTCGCTGCCCAGCCAGACCTCGCCGTCCAGACGCTGCTGCACGGCGGACTCGCCGGTTATTTCTTCGACTTTTCCTATGAATACTTCGCGGATCTTCAGGGCGCGCATGGAGCCACCTGCCAGCCGTTTTGCCTTGGATGGCGATAGACTATGGCGGCCACCGGCCCGTCGGCCATTTCGATTTTCCAGCTTCATTCATAAGTATTCGTTATGAATAGAGCCCATCCGGAGCAGGCACCGCCCATGGACTTTCGCCAGTTGCGCTACTTCGTCGCGCTCTACGAGGAAGGCCACGTCGGCCGCGCCGCCGAGCGCCTGAGCCTCTCGCAGCCGGCGCTGTCACAGCAGATCCGCCAGCTGGAAGGCGAACTGGAGGTGGCCCTGTTCCAGCGCAGCGGCCGGCGCCTGCTGCCGGCGCCCGCCGCGCACACCCTCTATCACCACGCGGTGCCGCTGCTCGACGGCCTGGAGCGCAGCCGCGAGGCGATGCGCGCGTTCCGCGGCCAGACCCCGCGCAGCCTGGCCATCGGCGTGCTGCAGACGGTCAACGCCAGCCTGGTGCCGCACCTCCTGGAGCGCCTGCGCGCCGTGCAGCCCCATCTGGTGGTGCAGATCTACGAGCTGTCCGGCATCGACATCGAGCGACGCCTGCTCACCGGCAGCCTGGACATCGGCATCGGCTTCCTGCCGCCGCGCCAGCCGGGCCTGCACAGCCTGCCGCTGTACGAGGACGAGCTGCAGCTGGTGATCGCCGCCGACCATCCGCTGCGCGAGTTCCGCAAGGTATCGCTGGCCCAGGCCGCCGAACTGCCGATGCTGCTGCTCGGCGAAGAGTTCCGGGTCCGGCAGATCTGGCAGGAACAACTGGCCGGCATCGGCCGCCGGCCGCGGGTCCAGGCCGAACTCAACCAGATGAGCGGGATTCTCGACAGCCTGGCGCACACCCGCCTGGCCTCGGTGCTGCCCGGCCGCGCCCGGCAGGCCCAGGGCCAGGCGGCGCTGCTGTGGAAACCGCTGAGCGAGCCGCGCATTCCGCTGCCGGTCGGGCTGGTCTATCGCGACGCGCAGCGCCAGCAGGCCACCCTCGAACTGCTGCGCTCGGTGTTGGACGGCGAGATCTGAACGGGATGGCGGGCAAATCGCAGGCAAAAGAAAACCCCGCCGAGGCGGGGTTCTTGCAGATCGTGTCCTGAAGTTCCGTATCGCTCCACCGTCCTGATGGAATCCCTGTAATCCGTGTTCTGATGTGCGCTTCCTGCGCCAAGTCCAGATGTGCTTAGGTTAGTGCCGCGCCCTGCACCTTTCTAGGGCGCTTGCCCCCGGCGTCGTGTAAGCCATGGCTTACACGGTCGATTCCCCTCGTCACAACAGCGATTCGGGCACGTCGTAGAGCACCGCGCTGCCGGAGCGCAGCGCCGCGCTCAGGGCGTGGATGCGCGGCAGCAGGCGGGCGAAGTAGAAGCGCGCGGTGGCCAGCTTCTCGGCGTAGAAGACCTCCTGCGCCTCGCGGGCCAGGGCGAGCCGCGCCATGCGCGCCCACAGCCAGGCGTAGACGGTGTAGCCGAACACCTGGAGATACTCCACGGAGGCGGCGCCGATCTCGCGGGGATCGCGCCGGCCCCGCTCGATCAGCCAGTCGCTCAGCGCATCCAGGTTGTCCAGGGCGGCGGCCAGCGGCGCGGCGAACTCCCCGGCGGTATCGAGATCGGCGCGCATCTCGGCGGCGAACGCCCGGTACAGCGCGCCGCCGTCGGCGACCAGCTTGCGCCCGGCCAGGTCCAGCGCCTGGATGCCGTTGGTGCCCTCGTAGATCTGGGTGATGCGCACGTCGCGCACCAGCTGCTCCTGGCCCCACTCGCGGATGTAGCCGTGGCCGCCGAACACCTGCTGGCCGAGCACGCAGACCTCCAGTCCCAGGTCGGTGAGGAACGCCTTGGCCACCGGGGTGAGCAGCGCCACCCGCGCTTCGGCGGCGGCGCGCAGGTCGGGCTGCGGGGCGTCGCGGGCCAGGTCCAGCTGGCTCGCCACGTAGCTGGAGAAGGCCCGGCCGCCCTCGGTGAGCGCCCTCATGGTCAGCAGCATGCGCCGCACGTCGGGCTGCGCGACGATCGGGTCGGCGCTCAGCCCGGGCGCCACGGCGCCGCCCGGCGCGCGGCCCTGCAGGCGTTCGCGGGCGTAGGCGCGGGCGTTCTGCCAGGAGCGCTCGCCGGCCGCCAGGCCCTGGATGCCGACGCCCAGGCGCTCGTAGTTCATCATGGTGAACATCGCCGCCAGCCCCTGGTGCGGCGCGCCGACCAGCCAGCCGCGGGCGCCGTCGTAGTGCATCACGCAGGTACTGGCGGCCTTGATGCCCATCTTGTGCTCCAGCGCGCCGCAGCTCATGGCGTTGCGCGCGCCGAGGCTGCCGTCGGCCTCGACCAGGAACTTGGGCACCAGGAACAGCGAGACGCCCTTGCTGCCGGGCGGCGCATCGGGCAGCCGGGCCAGCAGCAGGTGGACGATGTTCGGCGTCAGGTCGTGCTCGCCGCCGGTGATGAAGATCTTGCCGCCGAAGATCCGGTAGCTGCCGTCGCCGTCGGGCTCGGCGCGGGTGCGGATCAGCCCCAGGTCGGTGCCGGCCTGGGGCTCGGTCAGGCACATGGCGCCAGCCCATTCGCCGCGGTACAGGCGTGGCAGGTAGAGGGCCCGGAGCGTCGCGTCGGCGTGGGCGGCCAGGGTCAGCGCGGCGCCGGCGCTGAGCATCGGGTAGAGGGCGAAGGACAGGTTGGCGGCGTTGAGCAGCTCCTCCACCTGGGCGGCGAGCGCCTTGGGCATGCCCAGACCGCCGTGCTCCGCCTCGCCGCTCAGGCCCACCCAGCCGCCCTCGGCCCAGGCGCGCCAGGCAGCGGCAAAACCGGCCGGGGTGGCGACCCCCTCGGCGCGCCATTGGCAGCCTTCCTCGTCGCCGCTGCGGTTGAGCGGCGCCAGGCGCTGGGCGCAGAGCCGGGCGGCCTCCTCCAGCACGGCGCGGGCGGTGTCGGCGTCCAGGCTGCCGGCCAGTCGGGGCAGCGCGGCCCACTGGGCCGGGACGTCGAGCAGTTCTTCCAGCACGAAGCGCATGTCGCGCAGCGGCGCCTGGTAGTCGGCCATCGTCTCTCTCCTTGCGGTCGCGAGCGGCGCGGTGCGGAGCATCCCGCGCCCTTGGCGGAGGCCGCGAACCCCGCGCGCGGCGGGGCTCGCGCAGCATTCCGGCGGCTCAGTAGCCGAGGTCGAAGGCCTCGGCCTCCAGCGCCATCAGGCTGGCGGCGCCGGCCTGGATCGCCGCCGCGTGGCTGCGGGTGCGCGGCAGCAGGCGCTGGTAGTAGAAGCGCGCGGTGGCCAGCTTGGCGCGGTAGAAGTCCGCCTCGCCGCTGCCGGCGGCGAGCTGCGCCTGCGCCACCCGCGCCATGTCGGCCCAGAAGTAGGCCAGGCAGGCGTAGCCGGAATACATCAGGTAATCCACCGCCGCGGCGCCGACTTCCTCGCGGTCCTGCAGGGCCTTCATGCCCACCTGCATCGTCAGCTCGCCCCACTCCTTGTTCAGCGCGGCCAGCGGGGCGACGAACTCGGCCAGCGCCGCGTCGCCCTCGTGGGCCTTGCAGAAGCGGTGGACGATCCGGGTGAAGGCCTTGAGCATCTCACCCCGGCTCATCAGCACCTTGCGTCCCAGCAGGTCGAGGGCCTGAATGCCGGTGGTGCCCTCGTACATCATGGCGATGCGGCTGTCGCGGGCGTTCTGCTCCATGCCCCACTCGGCGATGTAGCCGTGGCCGCCGAACACCTGCATGCCCAGGCTCGCGCACTCGAAGCCGACCTCGGTCATGAACGCCTTGGCGATCGGGGTGAGGAAGGCCAGCAGGGTGTCGGCCTCCTCGCGGGCCGCCGCGTCCTCGTCGTAGCGCACCACGTCGACCAGTCGGGCGGCGTAATAGACCATCGCCCGGTTGCCCTCGGCGAAGGCCTTGATGGTCAGCAGCATGCGCCGCACGTCGGGGTGGACGATGATCGGGTCGGCCGGCTTGTCGGGCTCCTTCGGGCCGTTCAGGGCGCGCATCTGCAGGCGCTCGCGGGCGTACTTCAGCGCGCCCTGGAAGGCCACCTCGGCGTGCGCCAGCCCCTGCAGGGCGGTGCCCAGGCGCGCGGTGTTCATGAAGGTGAACATGCACTTGAGGCCTTCGTTGGCCGGGCCGATCAGCCAGCCGGTGGCGCCGTCGAAGTTCATCACGCAGGTGGCGTTGCCGTGGATGCCCATCTTGTGCTCGATGGAGCCGCAGCCCAGCGCGTTGCGCGCGCCGAGGCCACCGTCAGCGCCGGGCAGGAACTTGGGCACGATGAACAGCGAGATGCCCTTGGTGCCGGGCGGCGCGTCGGGCAGGCGGGCCAGCACGATGTGCACGATGTTCTCCGCCAGATCGTGCTCGCCGGCGGAGATGAAGATCTTGGTGCCGCTGATCTTGTACGAGCCGTCGGCCTGGGGTTCGGCGCGGGTGCGCAGCAGGCCGAGGTCCGAGCCGCAGTGCGGCTCGGTCAGGCACATGGTGCCGGTCCACTCGCCGCTAACCAGCTTCGGCAGCCAGGTGGCCCGCTGCTCGGCGCTGCCGTGGGCCGACAGGGTGTTCATCGCCCCGTGAGCCAGCCCCGGATACATGCCCCAGGCCCAGTTGGCCTCGCCGACCAGCTCGCTGACCACCAGACCCAGCGACTCCGGCAGGCCCTGGCCACCGTACTCCGGCTCGTGGGCCAGGCTCGGCATGCCCAGCCCGACGTACTGGCGGTAGGCCTCCTTGAAGCCGCTCGGGGTCTTCACCCCGGAGGCCGACCAGGTGCAGCCCTCGCGGTCGCCGACGCGGTTCAGCGGCGCCAGCACTTCCTCACAGAACTGCGCGGTCTGTTCGAGGATCGCCTCGACCACGTCCGGGGTGGCGTCCCGGCAGGCCGGCAGGCGCTGGTAGTGCGCCGGGTAGTCGAGCAGTTCGTCGCGCACGAAGCGCAGGTCGCGCAGGGGGGCTTTGTAGTCGGGCATGGCTTCGTCCTCTGAAAGCATCTGGCGTTCAGTGACAGTATGGCCCAAGGCCCCCGCCGGCAAGGGTTCAGCGGCGCAACGCGCTCAGGTCGAGATGCGCGGCCACCGCCGCCGGGCTCGCCTGCGTCAGCCGCGGCACGCGGCCCAGGCAGGGCGCGCCCAGGCGCTCGGTGAGGGTGGCGAGGTTGTCGTCCAGGCGCGCGGCGGCCGGATCGACCACGTTGGCCACCCAGCCGGCCAGCGGCAGGCCGTCGCGGGCGATGGCCTCGGCGCTCAGCAGCGCGTGATTGATGCCGCCCAGACGCACGCCGACCACCAGGATCACCGGCAGCTGCAGGGCCACGGCCAGATCGGCCAGGCTCTCGCCCCCGGCCAGCGGCACCCGCCAGCCGCCGGCGCCCTCGACCAGGGTGAAGTCGGCGCCGCGCGCCAGCACCCGTTGCACCGGCGGCAGCAGCGCGGCGACAGTCAGCTCGACGCCGACCTCGCGCGCCGCCAGGTGCGGGGCGATGGCCGGCTCGAAGGCGAAGGGGTTGACCTCGGCATAGTCCAGCGCCAGCGAGCACTCGCCGAGCAGCGCCAGGGCGTCGCCGTTGCGCAGCCCAGCTGCGGTGCGCTCGCAGCCGGAGGCCACCGGCTTGGCCGCCGCGGTGGACAGCCCGCGGCTACGGGCGGCGTGCAGCAGGCCGGCGGCGATGGTGGTCTTGCCGATCTCGGTGTCGGTGCCGGCGATGAAGAAGGCGGCGGTCATGGGGCGATTGTCCTCGCTATGCAGATAATCGTGCCTACGCTCCTGCGCGGGCACGCAGCCAGGGACGCTCCCGCGTCCCGGACGCAGGAGCGTCCGTAGAGTCTGGCCCCCACGCAGGAGCGTGGGAGCCATCATGCATCACGCCCGCCGCAACACCCCGTACACCACCTGCCAGCTGGCCGGCAGGCCGTGCTCGTCGCGGAAGCGCTCGTAGGCCTCGACCAACGCGCGCACCCGCGCGCGGCCGGTGAGGCCGCCGGGGCGGCCGGGATTGAGGTTGTGGGCGCCGAGGGCCTTGAGCTCGTGGGTCAGCTGGCGCAGGTCGGCGTAGTGCAGCACACGCCGCTCCGTCGCCAACTCGACCACTTCAAGACCGCAGGCTTCGCACAGCGCCCGGTAGTCCTCGAAGCGGCGGAAGCGGTTGACGTGGACGAAGCCGTCCACCGCCTGCCAGCTGCCCTGCAGCTCCTGCAGGGTGCCGACGCACAGGCTGCTGAAGGCCAGCACGCCGCCCGGCGCCAGCACGCGACGCGCCTCGGCCAGCACGGCGGCGAAGTCCGCGCACCACTGCAGGGCCAGGCTGGAGAAGATCAGGTCGTGGCTGGCAGTGGCCAGCGGCAGGCGCTCGGCATCGCCACAGACGAAGCGGCTGGCGCCGCCCAGCGGGCGGGCGTGGCGCAGCATGCCCTCGGCGATGTCCACCGCGGTGCCGCTGGCCTGCGGGAAGCGCGCGGCCAGGGCGCGGCTGAAATGGCCGGTGCCGCTGCCCAGGTCGACCCAGCGATCCGGCACAAGGTCGCCCGGCAGGCGCGCCAGCAGCTCGGCGCCGACCGCGCGCTGCAGCTCGGCGACGCTGTCGTAGCTGGCCGCGGCGCGGGAGAAGGAGGCGGCGACCTGGCGCTTGTCGGGCAGCACGCCCTGCGGATCGGTCATGGTCGTCCCCTCGATGGCGCACGGTGCGCCGCGCGCACCGGACAGAACCTCTCTGCGGCGCCCGTGGCGCGCCCTGTCAGGCTACGCATTCCCGGCCTCGCGGACGCCTTCGTCGATCAGCGTGGCCAGCGCCTGCGGCTGTTCGGCGACGCAGGCGTGGCTGCAGCCCTCCAGCACGTCCACCTCGCCGGCCGGCAGCAGGGCCAGCAGCGCATCGGCGGCGCTCGCCGGCAGCAGCGCATCGGCCTCGGCCAAGAGGTGCAGTTGCGGGCCGGCGAAACTCGCCAGCGCGGCGCGGTTGTCCAGCGCGGCCAGCACGTCGAGGCCGGCGAGCAGGTGCGCCGGCGCCTGCGCCGGCAGGCCCTGCTGCAACTGGCGGCCCAGCGCGCGGGCGTCCACGCCGCCCTGGGCGCAGAGCATGGCGAAGCGCCTGAGGGTGGCGGCGGCATCCGCCGCGCAGCCGGCGCGGAAGGCGGCGAAAGTGGCGGCGGCCATGGCGCTCGGCCAGTCGTCGCGGGCAACGAAACAGGCGTTGCTGGCCAGGGTGACGAGGCCCTGGCAGCGCGCGCCGCGCCGGGCGGCCAGGGCCGTGGCGAGCATGCCGCCGAGCGACCAGCCGCCCAGCCAAGTGTCGGCGGGCAGGCGCGCGTCCAGCGCGTCCAGCCAGTCGCGGGGATCGGCGGAGTCCAGCGCCGGCAGCGCGACCAGTTCGGTCGACAGGCCCTGCCCGTTGAGGGCGGCGACCAGCGGTTGCAGGGCGGCCGGGCCGAGGCCCCAGCCGGGCAGCAGGATCAGTCGGCTCATGCTCATTGCTCCACGGGCGGCAGCAGGGCCTGGCACTCGCCCAGCGCATCGAGCAGGCGCTCGACCTGCGCGACGCTGTGCGCGGCGGACAGGGTGACGCGCAGCCGCGCGGTGCCGGCCGGCACGGTGGGCGGACGGATCGCGCCGACCAGGATGCCGCGCTCGCGCAGCAGGCGGGACAGCTCCACGGCGCGGGCGCTGTCGCCGATCAGCAGCGGCTGGATCGGCGTCGGGCTGTCCATCAGGGTCAGGCCCAGCTCGGCGGCGCCGGCGCGGAAGCGCGCGATCAGCGCGTTGAGGTGCTCGCGGCGCCAGCCCTCGGTGCGCAGCAGTTCGAGGCTTTTCAGCGTGGCGCAGGCCACCGCCGGCGGCTGGCTGGTGGTGTAGATGTACGGACGGGCGAACTGCACCAGGGTCTCGATCAGCTCCGCGCTGCCGGCGACGAAGGCGCCGGCGGTGCCGAACGCCTTGCCGAGGGTGCCGACCAGTACCGGCACCTCCTCCAGGCCCAGGCCGAAGTGCTCGACGATGCCGCCGCCGCTGGCGCCGAGGGCGCCGAAGCCGTGGGCGTCGTCGACCATCAGCCAGGCGCCTCGCACCTTGGCCGTGGCAGCCAGCGCCGGCAGGTCGGCGAGGTCGCCGTCCATGCTGAACACCCCGTCGGTGACCACCAGGGTGTTGCCGCTCGCCTTGTCCAGGCGGCTGGCCAGGCTGGCGGCGTCGTTGTGCCGGTAGCGCGAGAAGCGCGCGGCGGAGAGCAGACCGGCGTCGAGCAGGGAGGCGTGGTTGAGGCGGTCCTCCAGCACGGTATCGCCCTGCCCGACCAGCGCGGTCACCGCAGCGAGGTTGGCCATGTAGCCGGTGGAGAACAGCAGCGCGCGCGGCCGGCCGGTGAACTCGGCCAGCGCTTCTTCGAGTTCATGGTGCGGCTGGCTGTGGCCGATCACCAGGTGCGAGGCGCCGCCGCCGACGCCCCAGCGCTCGGCGCCGTCGAGCAGGGCGCGAACCACCTCGGGGTGGCTGGCCAGGCCCAGGTAGTCGTTGGAGCAGAAGGCCAGCAGCGGCTGGCCGTCGACCCGCACCTGCGGGCCCTGGGGGCTTTCCAGCAGCGGGCGCTGGCGGAACAGGTGCTCGGCGCGGCGGGCGGCGAGACGGGCGGCGAGATCGAATGTCATGGCGGTGCTCGGTGGATAACCGCGTTGCGGGTTATCCACCCTACGGGTTCGGCGGGCGTGTGGTGGACGACTCGCGACGCGATGGTCCACCACGCGGGGATGGCGCACGGCGCCTCCCCTCTCGGGGTCAGACGGCGGCGGCGTCGTGGAACAGCGCGCTGTTGCGCTGCTCGACCAGCGCCTGCTCGATGGCCGCCTGGTGCACCTCGTCGGCATGCTCCTCGCGCGCTTCCGGCTTGATGCCCAGGCGCTGGAACAGGCGCATGTCGCGCTCGGCCTCCGGGTTGCCGGTGGTCAAGAGCTTCTCGCCGTAGAAGATCGAGTTGGCGCCGGCGAGGAAGGCCAGCGCCTGCATCTGCTCGTTCATCTGCTCGCGGCCGGCGGACAGGCGCACGTGCGACTTGGGCATGAGGATGCGCGCCACCGCCAGGGTGCGGATGAAGTCGAAGGGATCGACGTCCTCGGCCTCGGCCAGCGGGGTGCCCTGGACCTTGACCAGCATGTTGATCGGCACCGACTCCGGGTGCTCCGGCAGGTTGGCCAGCTGGATCAAGAGGCCCAGGCGGTCGTCCAGCGACTCGCCCATGCCGAGGATGCCGCCGGAGCAGATCTTCATCCCCGCCTCGCGCACGTAGCCGAGGGTCTGCAGGCGCTCGGCGTAGGTGCGGGTGGTGATGATGTTGCCGTAGAACTCCGGCGAGGTGTCGAGGTTGTGGTTGTAGTAGTCGAGGCCGGCGTCGGCCAGGGCCTTGGTCTGCTCGGCGTCGAGGGTGCCGAGGGTCATGCAGGTCTCAAGCCCCAGCGCCTTGACGCCCTTGACCATCTCCAGCACGTAGGGCATGTCCTTGGCGCTCGGGTGCTTCCACGCCGCGCCCATGCAGAAGCGGGTCGAGCCGATGGCCTTGGCCTCGGCGGCGGCCTTGAGCACCTTCTGCACTTCCATCAGCTTCTCTTTGTCGAGGCCGGTGTTGTAGTGGCCGGACTGCGGGCAGTATTTGCAGTCTTCAGGGCAGGCGCCGGTCTTGATCGACAGCAGGGTCGACACCTGCACCTCGTTGGCGTTGAAGTGCTGGCGGTGCACGCCCTGGGCC
>RRZU011595251.1_pt1 | contig 15248 bp, 17 predicted proteins | sample 2165561 | NCBI WGS metagenome assembly RRZU01 (sample SAMN10456909, study PRJNA506462) | wastewater metagenome | isolation source: wastewater sludge | place: USA: Moscow, Idaho
ATCTGTAAACAGTTTTTAAATATTATTTTCAGGAGCACGTAAAAATGTCGATGGCTGATCGTGATGGCGTTATTTGGTATGACGGTGAAATGGTTGAATGGCGTAACGCTACCACTCACGTTCTGACTCACTCGTTACACTACGGCATGGGTGTGTTTGAAGGCGTTCGCGCTTACAAAACGCCAAAAGGTACGGCGATTTTCCGCTTACAAGCACATACTGATCGTCTGTTTGAATCAGCGCATATCATGAATATGAAGATTCCTTTTACCAAAGAAGAAATCAACGAAGCGATTATCGCTTCAGTACGTGAGAACAAGCTCGACAGCGCTTATATTCGTCCTTTAGCCTTTTACGGCTCGGAAGGCATGGGTATCCGTGCTGACAATCTTAAAGTACATATGATTGTTGCAGCATGGCATTGGGGTGCTTACATGGGTGATGAAGCGCTGCAGAAAGGCATTAAGGTGCGTACCAGCTCATTCACTCGTCACCACGTAAACATCACTATGACCCGCGCAAAATCCAGCGGTGCTTATGTGAACTCGATGTTGGCGCTGCAAGAAGCGGTGTCAGGCGGTGCTGACGAAGCACTGTTATTAGACCCAGAAGGTTACGTAGCTGAAGGCTCAGGCGAGAACATCTTCTTAGTCAAAAATGGTGTGATCTACACGCCAGAAGTGACTGCCTGCCTCAATGGTATTACCCGTAATACCATTTTGACTTTGGCCAAAGAGCGCGGCATCGAGATCGTTGAAAAACGCATCACTCGTGACGAAGTGTATATTGCTGATGAAGCATTCTTCACTGGTACTGCTGCAGAAGTGACGCCAATTCGCGAAGTCGATGGCCGTCAAATCGGTATCGGCAGCCGTGGTCCTGTGACTGAAGTACTGCAAAAAGCTTACTTTGATCTCGTGACCGGCGAAACTGAAGACCATGCAGAGTGGCGTACACTGGTTAACTAATAACCAGCCGCATACTGCTGATTAAAAAGCCCGCTACAGAGTCATCTGCAGCGGGCTTTTTTGTGACTGGATCTTTTACAGTTAATTTTTAAAACTCTTCAAAGCATAAATATCATAGCGACTGGATTTACCATCCAAACTATAAGTCGGCGGCGTTCCAGCAATCGCTGGGGCTTTACGCGGACGCTTGACCACCACACGGTGAGTGGCCAAGGCTAAGGCTGCAGCCAGCAGCTCTGGCGCATCATCATCCGCGCCAACCAGTGGCTTAAACAAGCGCATCTCTTTTTTGACTAGCGCGCTTTTATCGCGACTGGGAAACATCGGATCGAGATGCACCACTTGTGGCGCTTCATCGCTCCACGCCGACATTAAGGCAATCGCATCACCGATCAACAAGGGCATATGCTGCACAATACCCGCCACATCTGCACTCAAGCGCGCACGGCGCAAACCATCACTTAATAAAGCCGCCACAATTAGATTGCGCTCTATCATTTGCACTTTGCAGCCCAAACAGGCCAAGACAAAAGCATCGCGGCCCAGACCTGCCGTGGCATCGAGTACCGTTGGCCGCACACCCGTTTGAATGCCAACCGCCTTGGCGATCATCTGCCCACTACCACCACCAAATTGACGGCGGTGAGCTAGCGCACCCTCGATAAAATCGACACGTACAGGACCAGGCGCTGCAGCACCTAGATCTTGCAATTGCAAACCATCCACACTGACCTGCAAAGCAAACTCAGCTTCACCAGTTTGCGGCAAAGCCAACTCATGCGCCCACTGCTGGGCAACAGCTTGGTCGGCAGGTGTCATGGCGTCAACACGGATTAAAACGGGGGTAGTTGCAGTTAAATCAGACATTAAGCGTACAGATCAAGACCTAAGACAGTGGCAGCTTCTTCTGCCTTATGACTAAATGCAGCAGTAGTGCTGTAGCTGGCTAAAGCTTTACTCGCTTGGTACTGCTGCGCTGGATTGTTTAAGGCTTGGCGCGCCTCATATTGCTGAATTTGTATCTGTGCAGAAGGACGCTGCACAGCTTGAGGCGTATCTAAGCGTAGCGAGTCAGTGGCATTGGCCGGCTGCTGCTGACGCATACGGCTTTCTGCTTGGCGAACAGCATCATCCATTTGCGCACTGGTGTCAGGGCGCGTGGTTCTGTTGGGCACATAAGCAGGCGAAAAACCGTCAATACGCATAAGGTTAAAATCTCATCAATAGAGCCACACTGTAACTAGACTTAGAGCACAGTTCAATGCTGCTAAGACTGCTTAGGCGTAGCAACTTGATCACGCAAATAAATCGGCTGCGCCGCCTCGGCACTCACCGCCTCACCGCGTTGCCACATCCCTTGTGCCAAGGTCAAAATATCTTCAGCATGGGGTAATAATTGTTCAGCTCGACCTGTCACTGCCACATTAATGCGCTCGCCATAGGCTTGCCAACCGGTGCCCGCCGCAAACCATTCACCTGTTGCAGCGCAAGGCAATTGGGCATGCTCTGGCGCCAGTACAGCTTCAATCTCTTGCAAGCGTACCTCACCATCAACTATGGCATAACAGCCCCAATACACCTCATCCATGCGCGCATCAATCGCCACGGCAACCTGCTGCACTGACTGTTCGCGATAAGCACGCTGAGCAATGGCGGCCAGATTAGAGACCGGCAACACCGGAATACGCAAAGCAAAGGCCAAGCCCTGTACGACACCAACCGCAATGCGCAAGCCAGTAAAGGCACCAGGGCCACGACCAAAGGCAATCGCTTCTAGATCTGTTTTCGCTACACCAGCTTCAGCCAGTACTTCGCTGATCATCGGTAAAATAGATTGTGCATGTAAACGGGGAATGACCGCGTAACGGCTGAAAACTTGTCCATTGTGCAATAACGCAACGGAACAGGCTTCAGTGGCGGTATCGAGCGCCAATAAAGTCGTCATGATTGATAGTCAAATAATAAAAATACAATTGTAGCAGGGAGACTGCATAGAGGGGGAATTACAGGTCACACATCAGCAAGAATACATTCGCTGCTACACCGAGCAAATTCAGCGCAACAGCGAATATATTCCCAAGCTTTAGCTTAATCCAACGCAGCTAAAACCTTAGCGGTAATCTGCTCAACTGAGCCGACACCTGCAATGGCGCTGTACTTAGGCGTGCCATTGACTGCTGCGAGATCTTGATAAAAAGCGACTAACGGCTTGGTTTGTGAGTGATACACAGACAAACGGTGACGTACTGTTTCTTCCTTATCATCTTCGCGCTGAATCAGGTCTTCACCGGTTTCATCGTCTTTACCGGCAACTTTGGGTGCGTTGTGCTCGACATGATAGGTGCGACCTGAAGCTGGGTGCATACGACGACCAGCAATACGACCGACAATTTCTTCGTCTTCGACAGCGATTTCAATCACATGATCAATTTCCACACCCGCTTCGCGCAATGCTTCAGCCTGTGGAATAGTGCGTGGGAAACCGTCGAACAAAAAGCCATTGGCGCAATCATCTGCGCTAATACGCTCTTTAATCAGATCAATAATGATGTCATCTGATACCAAACCACCGGTTTGCATCACGTTCTTAACTTTTAAACCCAGCGGGCTCTCAGCCTTAACTGCTGCACGCAGCATGTCACCCGTTGAGATCTGTGGGATACCAAACTTCTTAGTAATAAATACGGCCTGTGTACCTTTTCCGGCACCTGGCGCTCCTAGCAGAATGACGCGCATTGCTGTGCTCCTTATATCATCGTTATTATCATAAAAATTATCTGCAGCGCCCATCTCAGTGGCCACTGCATGATTAAACTCTGTGGTTATGGTTAACCGAAAAAGTCACCAAGATACACATCCGCCTTTAGTCGCACAAGAAAAATATCTGCCTAAAGTAGTAAAGCATGACTTAGCTCTACCCTAAGGTACGATCAATACTGGCGATTAGTCGATCTGGCAGCTAAACTCATGGGATCTTAAAATAAGCCGAGGCCAGTCTTATGGATTGTTTGTTTTGTAAAATTGTAGAGAGTGAAATTCCAGCTAAAAAACTCTATGAAGATGAGCACGTCGTTGCCTTTCACGATATTGCTGCGCAAGCTCCTGTGCACTTTTTAGTGATACCTAAAAAACACATTCGCATGCTCAGTGACCTCACCGTAGAAGATACCTTTTTAGCAGGACATATTCTCTACACGGCCCAGCGCCTCGCTAAAGAACAGGGCTGTGATGATGGCTTTCGTGTGGTGATGAACACCAATGAAATCGGCGGCCAAACCGTTTACCACATCCACATGCATGTGTTAGGTCAACGCCAATTAAATTGGCCTCCAGGCTAGGTTGGCTTGCACGCAAAATAGGCTACACTTGTTGCATCTCGTTATATGCTTGCTACGGCTATTTGCCAGGAGCCTGATATGTCTTCACAGCGCCACTACACAGCCATTGACCGCCTGCTATTACAAGCAGATGCTGCAATGCGTACCTTGATCCCCAATAGCAGCCATGCCAGCCGCCCATCGCCTGCAGTGGTTGAGCCTAAAAGCACGCTAGATGAGCAGCAAACTCAGCATATTGCCGGCTTAATGCGCATCAACCATACCGGTGAAGTCTGCGCGCAAGCGCTGTATCAAGGCCAAGCTTTAACCGCTAAATTACCTGAGATACGCGAGCAAATGGAGCAGGCTGCTGCAGAAGAAATTGATCATTTAGTCTGGTGCGAACAGCGGATTCAGGAGCTTGGCAGCCACACCAGCCGCTTAAACCCATTGTTTTATGGTTTATCTTTTGCCATCGGCGCCACCGCTGGAGCCATCAGCGACAAAGTCAGCTTAGGTTTTGTGGCCGCGACTGAAGATCAGGTGTGCAAACACTTAGACGATCACCTAGAGCAAATCGCTGACAGCGATCCTAAATCGCAGGCCATTTTAAAACAGATGCGCATTGACGAAGAAGAGCACGCCAATATTGCTTTGGATGCTGGCGGTTATCGCTTCCCTGCACCCATTAAGTTTGGCATGAGCTTAATGGCTAAAGTGATGACCAGCAGCACCTACCGCATCTAGTTGCGCAGTCACTTATGCTATAAAAAAGGCGCTGATGATCAGCGCCTTTTTTGTGATCTACATCAGCTTAGCGATTGGTTTGCGGCATATTACGGCCGTAAAAAATCTCTAACATTTCATGACGCAAACGCTCTTCAACATCACGGCGTTGCTCATAGGATAAGCTGCGTGTGGCATCACCAAACAAATAATCATCTAACTCAAAGTTCTTCAATAGCATCTTGGTGTGGAATAGATGCTCTTGGTAGACGTTTACATCCGTCATTTGATAGGCGGATCGTGTGTCTTCTGACAAGTAATTCTGAATCGAATTAATTTCGTGATCAATAAAGTGCTTGCGCCCTTCCACATCACGAGTAAAGCCACGCACACGATAATCAATAGTGACGATGTCAGAATCAAACTGATGAATCAAATAGTTCAACGCTTTAAGCGGCGAAATCACTCCACAAGTCGATACATCGATATCCACACGGAAGGTTGATAAACCATCCACTGGGTGAATTTCCGGGTAGGTATGCACCGTAATATGACTTTTATCGAGGTGTGCCAAAATAGTTTCAGGCAAGGGACCCGGTGATTCTTCAATCTGACTGGCAGTGGGTTCGACAGGTTCTTCAGAAATCAGAATCGTCACACTAGCGCCCTGCGGCTCATAGTCTTGACGAGCGATATTTAAAATATTCGCGCCGATAATCTCAACAACATCAGTCAGAATTTGCGTCAAACGCTCAGCATCATACTCTTCGTTGATATAGCCAACGTAGGCCTGCTGATCATCAGTGGTACGCGCATAACTGATGTCATAAATATTGAAGCTCAAGGTCTTCGTGAGATTGTTGAACCCGTGGAGTTTGAGTTTACTGGTCAACGTTAGATGCTCTTCATTGGTGCGGCGCAGCCGCGTTATCATGCACGCCGGTCAACTGTACTTATACTAAAATCAATACAGTTGCGTAGGGCAGTTTTCACCTCTTCGCAATGCGATTCTGGTTTCCCTTACACACCCATTTAGTATGTAAAAAAGGGGCGCGCCATTATGCAGAGCAAGCCCTTTAGATACCAGCTTTTAACCACAATACATCAGCCTATTTGGCTTAACGGTCTAGACTGCTTCAACAATCTCAAAGCTGTGAGTCATTTCCACCCCAGCACGGCCAAGCATAATCGATGCTGAACAATATTTTTCTGCAGATAAATCAACTGCGCGCTTAACCACATTTTCTTTCAGCGCATTGCCACTGACAATAAAGTGTAGAGCAATTTTAGTGAATACTTTAGGCTCCTCTTCAGCACGCTCGGCTTCAATACGCACCTCACAATCACGCACATCTTGGCGAGACTTCTTTAAAATACTAACCACATCAAAGGTACTGCAACCGCCAAGCCCCATCAGCAACATTTCCATTGGCCGCACACCAAGATTACGCCCACCATTGGCCTCAGGACCATCCATAACGACAGTATGGCCACTGCCTGACTCAGCTAAAAACATCGCCTGCTCAACCCATTTCACTCGTGCTTGCATGGCTGTAGTTCCTTTCATCATAAAAAAAAGCAAGTTTAGCACAGTGTTTGCTACGACTTGCGCCGCCATACCAACGGATGTACAACTAGAAAACGTGACGCACATCACAGTTGCACAATCCTATAAGCTACAAACGACTTATCAGCATCATAAGTAAGGCACACTGAAGAAAATATAAAAAAGAACGCTACCCAGTATAGGTAGATGAAGTTCTGCGTGAGGGACACACCATGGCAGTTGTTACATTTACACCTAAAATCGATAACCTAGAACACTTTCTCGCTGAATGCGATCTACGCCACCACCCAAGCAAGAGCATGATCATTTCTGCCGGCCAACCATGCGAATCACTGTTCTTTATCTTGCAAGGCACTGTGACTATCGTGCTTGAACCCAGCCCCAACAAAGAAATTATTGTCAGCTATCTAAACCAAGGTAATTTTTTTGGTGAAATGGGTTTATTTAACAACAGCAACACAACAGCGCGACGCAGCGCTGGCGTACGTGCAAAAACTGACTGTGATATTGCAGAAATTAGCTATGTAAAGTTTCGCCAATTGATTCAGCAATACCCAGATATTCTTTACGCTCTGTCCAGTCAAATGTCCGATTGCCTACGCAACACCAGTCGCAAAGTGGGTGACTTAGCTTTTTTAGACTCCAGTGGGCGCGCTGCTCACGCCCTACTCAACTTAGCCAAGCATAGGGATGCGCTGACTCACCCTAAAGGTATGCAAATTAAAATCTCACGCCAAGAACTCGGACATATTGTTGGCTGCTCAAGAGAAATGGCCGGGCGCGTACTTAAAAGTCTAGAAGAACAAGGCTTAATCAGCGTCCAGGGCCAAACCATTGTGGTGTTTGGTACACGTTAGTTGCAACTAATCAGAGCCTGTCTAAGCAGGCTCTGATTAGTCAGGCTCTGGAATTCATGGAGCGGCTTAACCTCTTAACGATGTACAGGTCGTTTTTGTAACTTACGCTGCAAGGTGCGACGGTGCATACCCAGCGCGCGTGCAGTAGCAGAGATATTACCGTCATGCTCACCGAGCACACGCTGAATATGCTCCCACTGTAAGCGGTCCACCGACATCGGATTTTCTGGTACTAAGGTCGCCAAATCAGCATGATCCGACAACAGCGCAGCCAAAACATCATCAGCATCCGCAGGCTTACATAAATAGTTAGCGGCGCCCCGTTTAATCGCTTCAACTGCAGTGGTAATGCTAGAGTAACCGGTCAGGATTAACACCTTCATTTCCGCATCCAACTCCAGTAGCTTAGGCAATAACACTAAGCCCGAATCACCTTCCATCTTCAGATCAAGTACTGCGTAATCTGGCACATCATCTTTGGCCAGCGCTAAGCCTTCATCAGCCGAACTGGCAGTTGAGACACGTAAACCACGGCGTGACATGGCGCGCGCCATCACCCGCGTAAAGGTTTCATCATCATCCACCAGCAATAAATGCGGCTGCTCTTCACCTGCAAATAGGTTTTCTTCAGTCACCTGCAACTCCTCGCTTAAAGCACTGTATGCATCTGCGGCAAACGTAACTCAGTTAACGTGCCACCACCCTCTTGGTTATACAACTTTACCGTACCACCGGCACGAATCACGCTAATTTGACTTAAAAATAGACCCAAGCCAAAACCTTTACCCTTAGTGGTAAAAAACGGTTTACCCAACTGTTCAGCAATGGCTAAAGGTACACCGGCACCATAATCACGAATGGTCATCACCATCCACTGCTCATCCCAGCGTAAACGAATCACCAAATTATCTGGGCAAGCATCTGCAGCATTATTCAATAAATTGAGCAGCGCTTGAGTTAAATCCACCGGCGGCATTAATTTTGGAGCAACGCCAACACTGGTTAACTGATACTTATAAGTTGCCTCAGGCCGCATCAAGTGCCAACGACTTAAGGCCGTCTCTAACCAATGCGTCACGCTTTGCTCTTCAATGGCTTGGCGACGATCCGCTTCAGCGGCACGCACCAACTGCTGCAAAGTGCCTTTACAGAGCTTAACCTGCTCTTGCAGCAAGGTTAAATCATCCTGCAATTGAGACTCTTGCCCATGCTCACGACGCAACTCGGTCAGCAACACACTCATAGTTGATAAAGGCGTACTTAACTCATGTGCCGCGCCAGCCGCCTGCGTAGCCACTGCTAATAACTGCTGATCACGCATACTATCTTCGCGTCGTGCCGCGCGTAATTGATCTTGCTCACGCACCGCCTCAGACATTTTTGAGACAAAAAAAGTAATAAAAGCCGCTGACAAAGCAAAATTCAGCCACATGCCAAATAAATGCAGGTTAATCAGCAGCTCATCAACCTGCTCACCTTGCAAATGCAGCGGCCGATACCAAATCAGCAAGGCGGTGTAACCTGTCAAGGAAAACCCACTGAGCACTATCGAATACAACCATGGCAAGGTTGCAGCAGCAATGGTTAAGGGCACTAGATAGTAAGCGACAAAGGGATTGGTGGAGCCGCCGACGTAATACAGCAAGCCACTGTGGATTAATAAATCCATAGCCAAATGCGCAGCAAACTCAAGCTCAGTCACCGGCCAACTGCCACGCAAACGCAAGCTGGTCAGGACACACATACTCAGCGAGAATAGCAAGATACCCAACAGGGGCATCCAGTCCAATGCCACCCAATCACTTAAATAGGTAAAACCCAGTGTGCCCGCTTGTGCACTTAAAACTAACAGACGAATCCAAGTCAAACGCCATAAGTTCTGACGACTTGCCGATAATAACTGTGTGGGTGCCAGCATAATCACTCCTTAAACAAGAATAGAGTATAACTGTCCTAGAACAGCAGCACTGCCTAATGCGACTCATAGTCACATCGAGCGCTGCAATGAACCTAGATCAATCGGCAGAGTCTTTTATGATATTCCCTGCCTGTTATGGAGCTTTTATGATCAAACAATTGCGCACCACCTCTGCCGTACTATTACTGGCGGGCTTAGCCACCCACACCGCATCCATCGCGAGCGAGCAGAGCTATAACCAAGTGTCCTTGCGTGCTGAAGCTCACCAAGAAGTCGCCCATGATCAAATGCAGGTTATTTTATATACCGAAGAACAAGGCACAGACCCAGCACGCTTAGCCGCCGATATCACCAAAACTCTCAACCAAGCCGTCAGCACTGCACGCAAGCAACCCTCTATCAACGTCAAACTGGGCAGTCGCAGCAGCTACCCTGTGCATGATAGCAAAGGTCAAAAAATTACTGCGTGGCGTGAACGTGCAGAGTTACGCTTGGAAAGTACAGACTTCTCCACGCTATCGGCTCTAACTGGCGAACTACTCAAAACTTTAAAAATGGCCAATATGCAATTTAGCATTGCGCCCAAAACCCGTATCAGTAGCGAAGATGAACTACTCAAAGAAGCCATTAGCGCCTTCCAAGCACGCGCCCAACTGGTCAGCGAAGCCATGGGCAGTAACAGCTATAAAGTCGTCAACCTCAACTTAAATAGCAGTGGCTTTGCCCGCCCCCCCATGTATACCCGCTCAAGCAAAATGATGGTTTCAGCTATGGCTGATCAAGAAAGCATCGCGCCTGAAGTTGAAGCAGGTAGCAGCCAAGTCAGCATGATTGCCGATGGGGTGATTGAAATTCAGCACCCCTAAAATCAGCTGCTTATTTTAGACGGCATAACCTACTGCTAAAGGTTATGCCGTCTACCAACCACTCAAACAAAACGATAATAATTCTCAATACTATCTACATAGCAATTGAGAATGGTTAGCATGCGCAGCATTCTTATTTGGAGTTTGCTATGCGTATCCCCTTTACTTATTCATTTCTTGCCTGCTCTGTACTCAGCAGCAACGTTGCTTTTGCGGCTCAATCACCTGCACAACTGGGCTCAACTGTGGTCAGTGCTTCTGGCTTTGAGCAGAAAATCACTCAGGCCCCCGCCAGTATTTCTGTTGTAACGCGAGAAGAATTGCAAAAAAAACGTATCTCTAGCCTTGCAGATGCCTTATCAGATATTGAAGGTGTCGATGTTGGTGGTAGTGCTGGTAAAACCGGTGGTTTAAATATCAGTATCCGCGGCATGGAAAGTAAATACACTCTGATACTCATTGACGGCCGTCGTCAAAATACAGCAGGCAGTGTCACTCCAAACGGTTTTGGTGAAACTTCAACTACTTTTATGCCCCCTGTTTCAGCCATCGAGCGTATCGAAGTGATTCGGGGCCCAATGGCAACGCTGTATGGTTCTGATGCAATGGGTGGTGTGATAAACATTATTACCCGTAAAGTTAATACTGAATGGGGTGGCTCTGTTACTGCAGAAACAACACTGCAAGAGAAAAGCGAATTCGGTGATAGCCGAGCAACTAACCTGTATTTAAGCGGTCCGTTAATTGAAGATAAGCTAGGTTTAACCCTGCGTGGCAGTTACTTCGAGCGTGATAAATCTAAAATCGAATATGACAATCTAAATGGTGAAACTGTTGCTCTAAAAATGGGCCGCAACCCAGTTAAGCAAGATACGCACAATCTAGGTACACGCTTAGTCTTTACTCCCACCGAAAATCACGACATCGGTTTTGAGTATGAAGTGAATAAGCAAACCTACGACAATAAGAAAGGTCAATTGGGTACCTTAGGTGCCGCAGGTGGGTATGAGAAAGAGCAGCAATACGATCGTGAGCAGTACACTTTATTTCACACCGGACGCTTAGGCTTTGGCACTTTAGAGTCCAGCGTGATGCGTAACACCACTGAGACCCAGGGCCGTTTAAATCCTGCTCTGATAACAACACCTGGAATCACTCCTGGCGGGAAGCGCAAACTAGAATCTGAAAATACTATTTTTGATACTAAGCTCTTATTCTCACTGGCCGATCATAACTTCAGCGTAGGCGGCCAACTGTACAAAGCAGAAATGATTGACGGTGTCGTACTGGATACCTTTAAACACCGCATGAATGCGATATTTATTGAAGATGAATGGCGCTTCCATGATGACTTTGCTCTCACTCTCGGTGTGCGTCGCGACCATCACAACAACTTTGGTACCGAATATAGCCCGCGCGCTTATTTAGTCTGGAATGCGAGCGACAACTGGACTCTAAAAGGTGGTCGCAGTAAAGGTTTTAAAGCTCCCGAACTACAACAACTCGCGAGCGGCATCAATGGTTTTGGTGGCCAAGGCAAGATCCCATTGGTTGGTAATCCAGATCTCATACCTGAAACCTCAATCAGTACTGAGTTTGGTGTGTACTTTGACAACCTCACTGACTTCAATGCCAACATCACATTCTTTCACAACAAGTTTGAAGACAAATTATCGTCGGTCAGAGTGGATAACTGCCAAGTCAACAACAGCGCGGGCTGCATTGATATTGGCCCAGGTTGGAACACTGCAGCACCCACATTTTCTAAAGCAGTTAACGTAGATGAAGCAACGACCAAAGGGATCGAACTGGCAGGCCGTTACTTATTCGCCCCAGACTGGAGCCTGAATGCTAACTATACCTACACTAAAACCGAGCAAAAAAGTGGTGCAAATAAAGGCTGGGCACTCACCGACACACCGCGCCACCTCTTCAATACCAACTTAAACTGGCAAGCCACAAACCAGCTCAATGCTTGGCTGAAAGCAGAATATCGCAGCGAACGCTTTAGAAGAACCAGCGCTGCTGAAAATCTGGCTTACAACACATTCGGTGACTACAAAGCTTACACATTGTTCCACCTCGGTGGCAGCTACCAAGCGACAGACAATGTTGTATTGAACGCCACAATCTACAACCTATTTGATAAAGATTTTATCAAATACACGCCCTACGTTAGCAATACAAAAACCGGTGCCATATCGTATGACAACAAATACAACAACAACCAAGAGCGCCGTCGTCTGTGGCTATCAGCAACCTACAACTTCTAAATAAAACCTATGCAACTAGCATGACTACCGCAGGGCGTCATGCTTTATGAGCTTATTTAATATGTCGCTTTCTTGGTTCGGCACTTTACGCCAATGGCACTGGATCAGCTCAGCATTATGCTTGGCTGGCATGCTGTTATTTGCTGTCACTGGTATCACGCTCAATCACGCCAGCCAAATTAGTGCGAAACCTACTATTGAAACCTTAGAAGTCGTTTTGCCTAAGCCTTTACGTGCTGAGCTTAAGGGTGCTTTTAGCCAACAAACCTTACCCGACTCAATTCAAGATTGGCTGCAACAGCAACTCAATCGCTCGATCAGTTTGACTGATGCTGAGTGGTCAGCTGATGAGCTGTACGTGGCTTTGCCGCGCCCCGGCGGCGATGGCTGGCTGAGTATTGATCTAGAGAGTGGCGAACTGTTGTATGAAAGCACTGATCGCGGCTGGATTTCTTACTTCAACGACCTGCATAAAGGCCGCAATACCGGTGAGGCTTGGTCTTGGTTTATTGATATTTTCGCAGGGGTTTGCGTGGTCTTTAGCTTCACTGGATTGTGGCTCCTACTGCGACAAACCAAAATGCGTCCTAGCACCTGGCCTGTCACCTTGGCCGGTTTAGTCATCCCTTTACTCATCATGCTGTTATTTATTCATTAAGAAAGGACCGCTCCATGCTTAAAAAAGCCTTTGCTCTGTGCGCGTTAGCAACCTGCATACCCGTCAGTGCTGCTGACCTACAGGTTGAGGTCGAAATACCTCGCCTTGATGTTGCTGAATATCATCGTCCTTACGTGGCCCTATGGATCGAACAAGACAACCAGCACATTGCTGATTTGAATGTCTGGTACGACCTAAAAATGAAAAATAAGGAAGGCGAAAAGTGGCTCAAAGATATGCGCCAATGGTGGCGTCGTAATGGTCGTAGCCTTGAGTTGCCGGTTGATGGTGTCAGCGGTGCAACCCGCGCCGTAGGTACTCACACAATCAACTTTAACAGCGACAGCGCAGCGTTAAAGCAACTGCAAACAGGCGAATACGAGTTACTGATTGAAGCGGCTCGAGAAGTCGGCGGCCGTGAAATTCTGCGTATACCCTTCAGCTGGCCAGCACAAGAGACACAAACGGCAACCGTACAAGGTAGCAATGAACTTGGCCGTATTACTCTGACTATCAACCCTTAAGGAGATTCAATAATGAAACCCATGCTTAAATGGACCGCACTGGCTTTAACGCTGTGCTTACCACTCAGTGCAAACGCTCACCGTGCGTGGATGCTGCCTTCAGCGACTGTACTGTCAGGCGATGAACCTTGGATTACCGTGGACGCAGCGGTATCTAATGATATTTTCTATTTCGAACACTTCCCCCTACAAATTGAAGGTGTCGGTGAACCCTTAGTGATGCCTGGGCAAAAACCAGCCGCTAAAGACGCCAAACCCGCTCCAGCACGCCCGCGTGCGCAGCTAAAAATTATTCGTCCAGATGGCAGTTTAGCTCAACCGCAATATGGCAATACCGGTCGCTACCGCAGTACCTTCGATGTGCAATTGGATCAAAAAGGCACGTGGAAGCTAGCCATTGCTAATCAAGGTTTATCTGCGCGCTATGAAGAAAATGGCCAAATGCGCCGCTGGTCGGGTAAAGCTGCTGACTTTGTCAAACAAGTACCTCAAGATGCAGAAAAACTGCAAGTCACTGAAAGCGCCAGCCGCATGGAAGTGTTTGTCACCTCAGGCCAGCCCAGCGAACAAGTCCTCAAGCCGACCAATCAAGGTTTAGAGTTGGTCGCCAAAACCCACCCGAACGATTTAGTGGCCGGTGAAGCTGCGCAATTTGCCTTTATTATCGACGGTAAGCCTGCTGCAGACTTGAAAGTCGCAATCATTCCAGAGGGCATTCGCTACCGCGACGATCTCAACGAGATCACTCTCACCACAGATAAAGAGGGTGCATTCTCTGTGACATGGCCACAAGCGGGTATGTACTGGCTAGAAGCAACCAGTAACCAGCCAATCAAAAATGCTAACTCACCTGCAACACAAAAGCGTGCCAGCTACACCGCTACACTCGAAGTGTTGGCACCCTAAGCGCTTATGTTTGAGATCGTTGCCGACAGTACACGCCAGCTGATTGCAGCTGCCCTACTGCTCAGTTACTGCGGATTTTGCATCTGGGTTTGGCGCGGTTATCGCGCCAAACCACAGCCTGTGCATACTAGCAAAAATGATCGACTGATCGTTTGGGCTAGCCAAAGTGGCAACGCACAACAGCTTGCCCAGCAGCTACAGCAACAACTGATAACAGCGGGAAAGCCCGCTCATTGTTTAGCTTTAGATCAACTGAGCACCAGGCATCTACAGCACAGCAAGCAGATTATCTTTATCGTCAGCACTTTTGGTGATGGCGAAGCACCGGACCATGCACGACAGTTTTTAAAACGTTTATCTGCCGATTGCAATCTACAACATTTACAGATTCATACCTTAGGCTTAGGCGACAGCAGCTACCCAGATTTTTGTGCCTTTGCCACACAACTACAAACACGCTTGGTCGCTCAAGGTGCGCACGTTTGCCTACCCTTGATGACTGTAGACACTATGCAGGCCAGTGATCTTGAATTGTGGAATCTGCAGATTGCTCAATTACTGTCTATTCCTGCACAAGCATCCAGCTATTATCAACCGGCATGGTTTACTGCAACGCTGATTGAGCGCACACATCTGAACCCCTTTAGCACCAGCCCAGGACTCTATAA
>RRZU011795764.1_pt1 | contig 15246 bp, 14 predicted proteins | sample 2165561 | NCBI WGS metagenome assembly RRZU01 (sample SAMN10456909, study PRJNA506462) | wastewater metagenome | isolation source: wastewater sludge | place: USA: Moscow, Idaho
GCCAGCGTCGGGCTCTGGGTCGAAGCCGGAGGGCGGCACGAGCGGCCCGAGCAGAACGGCATCGCGCATTTCCTGGAACACATGGCCTTCAAGGGCACGCGGCGGCGCAGCGCCTTGCGCATCGCCGAAGAGATCGAGGATGTGGGCGGCTATATCAACGCCTATACCAGCCGCGAGATGACAGCCTATTACGCGCGGGTCTTGTCGGGCGACGTGGTGATGGCGCTGGACGTGATCGCCGACATCGTGCTGAACCCGGTGTTCCGCAAGGCGGATATCGAGACGGAACGCCACGTGATCCTGCAGGAGATCGGGCAGGCGCTGGACACGCCGGATGACATCATCTTCGACTGGCTGCATGAGGTGAGTTACCCGGACCAGCCGTTCGGGCGCACGATCCTTGGGCCGGAGGAACGCGTCGCCTCGTTCAAGAAGGCGGATTTCGAAGGGTTTACCGGCCAGCATTACGGCCCCGACCAGATGATCCTGTCGGCGGCGGGGGGCGTTGATCATGATGCCATCGTCGCGGCGGCGGAACGGATTTTCGGGGGCTTGAAGCCTTTGGGGCAATCGACAGTGCAGCCCGCGCGGTTCGTGGGTGCCGAGGGCAATCGCTGGTTCATCCGTGGGATGTTCATGGGCACCGCGGCGACCAGCCCTGCGATGGGTGAGTTCTTCGAGGACATCCTTGCCGGGTGCATCGTCAACCGCGGCGAGCGTCCGATGGCCCCGGGCGACCTGATCCCCTTGACGCCCCCGCAGGGGATCGAGGCCGAGGAGGTCGACGAGGACGCCGAGGACGGCCAGTACGAGGACATGGAACCGTTCGAGCGGGGTCCGGAGATCACCGAGACCCGCTAGACCTCACCAGAGGTACTGCGCCAGAGCGGCCGATGACGGTACGTGGCGGGGGACGACGGCCAATGTGGCGTCCATGATGGCCGCCGCCCAGGCCCGCGCCACATGCTCTGGATGGGTCGGGTCGTCAGCCAGGGCCACAACGCGTGCGCTCGCCGTGATCGTCTCCAGTTCCGCGTAGTCGGGCGCGGGCTGTTCTGCGGCTACCCGCAGGGCATGCGCCACCCGTGCGTCTGTCATTGCCGTCCAGGCCGTGCGCAGTTCGTCGAGGATCCAGTCGTGGGCGGTGGCTTGAGCGCTGATGTCCGCGAGGACCTCGCTGACGGACGAAGCATCGATCCGTCGTGCGGTGGTGCGGGTGAGAGCCGCGACCGATTCCGGATGGCCCATCCACGCCGGCATGACGGCGTAGAGCCTTCCGGCCCACCCGGTGGTGGCGCAATAGCGAGCGGCGGCGTGCGCTCCGAGCGACACCCCGCCGACCACATCGTGCCGGTCGAGGCCTTGGGCGGCGATGAGTTCCACCATCTGGGCCATGGTCATCCCGCGCACGTCCGGGGCGACCAGTGTCCAGCCCCGCTCGGCCGTGGCCGGCCCGAATGTGCGCGTGATGAACTCGGGTGTGGACCCGGCGCCGTGCAGCAGCAGGCACGTGGTCATGCGTCCCATTGTGGCGTTGGTCCTCGCTGGGCACGGGGTGCGCATCCCCAGGCGGTGAGCTGCGCGTACTCCGGTGAGCCGTACACGATCGCGCCAGGCTCACGTTGGTACCGAACTCTCAGGGGGACCGGGGTTGGGTCTCGTGAGCCCCGACCCTGGGCCAGACCAACTCCGGTGAGACCTTGTGCACTCCCGTTAGAGGTTCGCGGCCGTTTTCGACTAACGGATGGACCGGGGACTAACGGATGAACGCGGGTGGGAAGGGGGCGTCAGCGCCCGCCACCCGGGGAGGCGACAGGGACGGCGAGGGCCCGTACCCTGGAAGAGTGACCGCTGAGAAGACATGGCGTGCGCGTACGAGCACCGGGCAGTTGTGCCAGCACGTGACGATCTGCGATGCCGAGGTCGGTGAAGTCGTGGAGGTCACCGGGACTGTGCACACGGTGACGCTGCATCCGAGCGGCGGGGTGGAGTCATTCGAGGCCGACGTGTCCGATGAGACCGGGATGGTGCACCTGGTGTGGTTGGGCCGACGCCGCCTGACAGGCATCGTGCCCAGCCGGCGGATCAGTGCGCGCGGCCGTGTCGCCCTGCGCGACGGGCGGAAGGTCATCTTCAATCCGGAGTACGAACTGACGATCCCGGGCACCGAGTGACGGCCGGGGAGCCGAAGACGGCACCGGCGCACCCGGAGGCAGTGCTGCTTGAGCGCGCCCTCGGCGGCTGGCGGGGCATGATCGATTCCGCGCTGCCGTCGGTCGTGTTCATCGTGGTCTACATGCTCGACGGCCGGGTGCTGCAACCGGCGCTGATCGCCGCTCTGGGTACCGGCGCGGTGATTCTGGTTCTGCGACTCTTGCGCCGTCAGCCCCTGACGCAGGTACTCGCCGGCTTCGCCGGCGTGGCGATCTCCGCATACGTGAGCTCCCGCACAGGTGAGGCTCGTGACTTCTTCCTCTGGGGCCTGATCGTAAACGTCGCCTACGGGGCGGCGTTCCTGGTCTCCTTACTGGTGCGTTGGCCGTTGATGGGAGTAGTGGTCGGGGCCATCACCGGCGACCCCACGGGGTGGCGCAAGGAGCCCGATCTGCGACGCGTGTTCGCAGCCGCCACGTGGGTGTGGGTGTTCGTATTCGGTGCCCGCATCGTGGTGCAGGTCCCGCTGTATCTCGCCGGCTGGGTCGGCGCCCTGGGAACGGCCAAGATCATCATGGGCTGGCCGTTGTTCCTCTTCGGGGCCTACATCACCTACCGACTGCTCCGCCCGGTCTTCGTGCAGAAGCGGCTAGCTGAATCGGCGGCCGAGCATGACGCCGATGAAAGCGCCGAGGAAACCCCCGAGGCCGAGCCAGATCCCGGGCACCCAGGGCAGGAAGCCCAGCACTAGGCCGACCACGCCGACCACTGCGGCCACGGCCAGTGCCATACCGGTTCCGCCGGAGGAGTCATCCGCCTTCTCGGCCGGGGCCTCCGGGCGACGTGCCGGGGGTTGGGCGTTGCCGGTGACTCCGTCGATCTCCCGCAGCAACTTCTCGATGTCGTCGTTGTCGCTCATGACTCCATCTGAACACACGGCGAACGGTGCTGCCCAGGGCCGCATACCGGTGGCGCCGGGCGCCACGGTCTTGACAGGGTGGTGACATGGCCTCGAAGACGAAACGGGCGAACCCGTCGCGCAGCAAAGTGAAGGTCTCGGCCGGGACCCTGGAAGCCGAGGAGGTGGCGGCCCTCGATCGCTGGTTCCGGGCCGCGAACTACCTGTCCGTGGGGCAGATCTACCTCTTGGACAACCCTCTGCTGCGCAGGCCGCTGCGGGCATCCGATATCAAGCCGCGGCTTCTGGGCCACTGGGGCACCACACCCGGTCTGAACTTCATCTACGCCCACCTGAACCGGATCATCCGCCGGGACGGCACGGACATGATCTACATCGCCGGGCCGGGTCACGGTGGTCCGGCGATGGTCGCCAACGCCTGGCTGGAGGGCACGTACTCGCACTACTACCCGGATGTCAGCCGCGACGAGTCCGGGATGGCCAAACTCTTCAAGCAGTTCTCGTTCCCCGGCGGGATCCCGTCGCACGTGGCGCCCGAGACCCCCGGGTCGATCCACGAGGGCGGCGAACTCGGCTACTCCTTGTCGCACGCCTTCGGTGCCGCCTTCGACAACCCGGACCTGGTGGTCGCCTGTGTGATCGGCGATGGTGAGGCGGAGACCGGGCCGTTGGCGACCTCCTGGCACGGCAACAAGTTCCTCAACCCGGTCACCGACGGCGCCGTGCTGCCGATCCTGCATCTCAACGGGTACAAGATCGCCAATCCCACTGTGCTCGCACGGATCCCGCACGAAGAACTCACCGCGCTGCTCGTGGGCTACGGCTGGAAACCGCACTTCGTGGAGGGTTCGGATCCCGAGCGCATGCACGAACTCATGGCGGGGACCCTCGACACCGCCATGGCCGAGATCGCCGAGATCCAGCGGGCGGCACGCGAAGAGGGGAAGACCACACGGGTGCAGTGGCCGATGATCGTGCTGCGCAGCCCCAAAGGTTGGACTGGGCCGGCGGTCGTCGACGGCAAGCAGGTCGAAGGCACCTGGCGAAGCCATCAGGTGCCACTGGCCAACACCCATACCGACCGCCAGCACATGCGTCTGCTCGAGCAATGGTTGAAGTCCTACCGCCCCGAGGAGTTGTTCGCCGCGGACGGTACCCCACGTCCCGAGGTCCTGGAACTTGCGCCGACCGGACAGTCCCGGATGTCAGCGCAGCCGTATGCCAACGGCGGGGCCATCATGCGACAACTCGTGATGCCGGACTGGATGGACCATTGTGTGGCCGTACCGGAACCGGCGAAGACCACCCATGAGCCGACGCGCGTCCTCGGTGGCTTCCTGCGCGACACCATGGCCATGAACCTCGACGCCGGCAACTTCCGGATCTTCGGGCCCGACGAGACCGAATCCAACCGTTTGTCGGGGGTGCTAGAGGTCACGGGCAAGACGTGGGAGGCGGAGAAACTCGACGAGGAGTGGGACGCCCTGCTCAGCCGCGACGGGCGCGTTATGGAGGTCCTGAGCGAACACACCTGTCAGGGCTGGCTCGAGGGCTACCTTCTCACCGGACGCCATGGGGTCTTCTCCTGCTACGAGGCCTTCATCCACATCGTGGATTCGATGGTCAACCAGCACGCGAAGTGGCTGAACACCACCCGTGACATCGGCTGGCGACGGCCCATCTCGTCGTTGAACTACCTGCTCACATCACATGTGTGGCGTCAGGACCACAACGGGTTCTCGCATCAGGACCCGGGATTCATCGACCATGTGGTCAACAAGAAGGCCGACGTCATCCGGGTGTATCTACCGCCGGACACCAACACGCTGTTGTCGACGATGGAGCACTGTCTGCGCAGCCGCGACTACATCAACGTCGTGGTCGCGGGGAAGCAGCCGGTGCTGGACCTGCTCGACGCGGAGCAGGCGAGGTTGCACTGCACCCGGGGGATCGGCATCTTCGACTGGGCGAGCTCGGATGGCGGTGGCGATCCTGATGTGGTCCTCGCCTGCGCCGGCGATGTGCCGACCATGGAGACGCTGGCGGCGGCGGCCATTCTGCGCGAGCACCTCCCAGACCTGCGCGTGCGCGTGGTGAATGTTGTCGACCTGATGCGCCTGGTGCCCCATACTGAGCATCCCCACGGGCTGCGGGACGCGGAGTTCGACGCGCTGTTCACCACGGACAAGCCGATCATCTTCAACTATCACGGTTACCCGTGGTTGATCCATCGCCTGACCTACTCCCGCGCCGGCCACGACAATCTCCATGTACGCGGCTACAAGGAGGAGGGGACGACCACGACCCCCTTCGACATGTGTGTCATGAACGACATCGACCGCTTCCATCTGGTGATCGACGTGATCGACCGCGTTCCCGGCCTCGGTGCGCACGCGGCGGGGCTGCGGCAGGCCATGGTCGACCGCCGGATCGCACACCAGCATCACATCCGCGAACGTGGTGAGGACCTTCCCGAGGTCCGGGATTGGACGTGGCCGTTCTGAGAAGGCGTGTGGATCGCGTGGGCCATAGCCTTGAGCGGTGAAGGACTTCGCCTCCGCAGACGTGACCCGCATGTACCGGGAGGAGTACGCGCAGGCGCTGAATTCGCTGGGGCGGTTCAACCTTGCGATTTTCGGCAAGACGGGGACAGGTAAGAGCACGTTGGTCAATGCGATATTCGGCCAGGATGTCGCAGCGACAGGAACCGGACGCCCGGTCACCACCGGGTTGGACTACTACGTGCACCCCAACGGGATCCTCGGGGTGTACGACTCCCGGGGGTTCGAGACCGGGGAGGCAGGTGACAGGATCCTGAAGGCACTCGAGGACATCGTGTCCGCCAGTCGCGGGGGAGAGGCCGCCGAGCAGATCCACGCCGCTTGGTACACGGTCCGGTGGAGCGATCGGCGCTTCGAGGCGCACCAGGATGCCTTCGTACGCAGGCTGCACGACCTGGGGCTGCCGGTGCTGTTCGTGCTCACGCAGGTTCCGTGCAACGCGCAGGGGCAGATCCACGAGGAGGCCCTTGAGTTCGCCCGGTACATCGCCGCGCAGGGCTTACCGCTGGCCGGCGAAGGGCGGGTCTTCCTCACCAATGCGAAGGAGGATCCATTCCTGGGAACGGTGGTCTTCGGGCTGCAGGAGTTGCTGGACGCGACCTTCGACACGATCCCCGAGGTGGCTGTGGCGGCGTTGTCGGCCGCACAACAGCTGGACTGGGGGCGGAAAAGACAGGCTGCTAAAAGGATCATTGCAACAAGCGCGTCGTCTGCCCTGGCCACAGGCGCGACCCCGATTCCGTTTTCCGACGCGGCCATCCTGGTCCCGCTACAGATCGCGATGATCGCGCGGCTGACCGCCGCTTACGGAACGACGCTGCCTTCGGCACAAATGGCCTCGCTGGTCGGGTCGTTGATGCTGTCCAGCGGCGCCACGACGGCCGGTCGTTGGATGGTCTCATCGCTGTTGCGTGTGGTGCCCGGTGGGCAGCCGGCGGCCATGGTCATCTCCGGGACCGTCGCGGCGAGCATGACGACGGCCATGGGGTGGGCCTGGGTGGCGGTGCTGGAGAAGTACCTGGTGCGAGGCGACCTCAGCGATGAGGACGCCTTGCGGGCGGTGTTCGTGGAGGAGTTCCGGCGCCGCTTCAAACTGACACGGTCATCGAGCAAGGAACTGGAGTCGTGAACTCGCGAGTGTGACGTTGTTGTCGGTTGGCGTGCGCGAGAGTTGCACCGTTGTCGATTCTGGTGCGATGAATCAACAACCGTGCAACAGTCGCGTCCGTTGAACCGCAACCGTGCCACAGTCGCGGGTCAGGCCTCGGTTGCTGGGGCCTTCTTGGCGGGTGCCTTCTTCGCTGCAGCTTTCTTGGCGGGTGCCTTCTTCGCTGCAGCTTTCTTGGCGGGTGCCTTCTTCGCTGCAACTTTCTTGGCGGGTGCCTTCTTGGGAGCTGGGGTCGGCGCCGGTTCGGCCGGTGCGGGGGCTCCGAGCGCGACGATCTCCTCGAGACCGGCGCGCAGGTCGTCCCCCAGTTCGGCGGGGTTCGCCACGGCCAGCGTGTCGATGTTCACCCCGACCTGGGCGACGCCGTTGTAGGACATGAGGGCGCAGTTGACGGCCGCTCCGGCCTTAGGGGCGTACGGCAGCATCCGAAGGATCTGGGCGCCTGCGAAGTAGACGGGGATCGGCGGGCCGGGAACGTTGGTGGCCACGAAGTCCGTGCCCTTCATCAGCCCGCCGGCGACGACCGTGGCGATACTGCGCGGCAGCATCGTCAGCAATCGGAACACCTGGTCGGTGAGAACGGCCGCGGGCTCGGTACGGGCCTGGCGGAGCACCGGGTGCAACTGCTGGATGCGCTTGGCCGGGTCCGCCTCGTTCATCGGCACCGGGAATCGCGCCGGGACCCAGGCGTTGCCCTGCTTGCCGGCGTCCGCGGGGCTGCGCAGGTTCACGGGCATGTTCACCCGCAGGGCGTCGGGGACCGTTCCGTGCCGGTCGTGGTAGCGGCGAAGACCGCCGACCACACCGGCGACGAACGCATCGTTCAGCGTTCCGCGTCCGGCCTTGCCGGCCTTCTTGAGTTCGTCGAGCGGGACGTCGATCAGGTCGAAGTAGACCGACAGCGACCGATCACCGAAGACCGTCGACAACGGCTCCGAGGCAGGTGCCAGCATGCGGGACAGGGACGCGGCCATCTCGCCTGCCGAGGTCGCCATTCCGATCGGGTCGGTCACCGCGTCCTTGACGAAGTCGGTTCCCTGGCCCAGCGCACTCTTCATGTCACCGACAGTGGTGCGCGCCTCGAACGTCACGCCCTGACGCAGGCGTTCGGTGAACGAGGCCGCCTCACCCACGGGCGCCGACGGCATCGGGCCGAGGTCCTGACCCGTGCGGTCGAGGTCGAACAACATCGCGGCCATCTGCAGTCCGCCGACACCGTCCGTGACGGAGTGGTGGATCTTCGCGATGAACGCCGCCTGACCGTCCTTGAGTCCCGAGACCAGCAACATCTCCCACAGTGGGCGGGCCTTGTCGAAGTCACCCTCGGCCATCTGCTCGGCCATGGTGAAGACGGGGCGCATCGTGCCATCGGGATTCGGGGCCTTGACCCACCGCAGGTGGTAGTCGAGGTCGAAGTTCGGGTCGATCTCCCACCGCGGGGGTGCGAGGCTCAGCGGGTTGCCCACGGCACGCTGGCGCAACTTCGGGATCGAGCGGGTCATCCGGTCGATCCTGCTGCGGAGGACCTCTTCATCAGGCTCCTGGTCCAGCAGGAGTACCAACGTGATCACCGAACGCAGAATGGGGTCCTCTTCCACCCCGAACATCACTGCGTCGGCCCAATCCATACGTGGGTCGTGGGCCACGATTCCTCCTCAACACACAAGCGGGTTCGATTGCCATCTTGTCGAATATGGCCGTTTCGTGCGCGCTGACGGCCGCGAGCCATAGTCGCCCGGGCGCTGCCGGGCCCGGGCATAGGATCGGGACGTGGACTTCGAACCCAGCGCCAAAGCCAAGGACTACATCGCCCGGTTGACCGACTTCATGGATGCCCATGTGTATCCGGCGGAGCCCGTCTACGCCGAGCAGCTCGCCGGCCTCGAGGCCGAGGGCCGGGGGCACGAGTTGCCCCCGATCGTGCAGAACCTCAAGGTCCAGGCCCAAGAACGCGGTCTGTGGAACCTGTTCCTGCCCGACGAGTCTGGTCTGTCCGTGACCGACTACGCGCCACTGGCGGAGATCTCCGGGCGCAGCCCGCACCTGGCCCCCGAGGTCCTCAACTGCTCGGCGCCGGATACCGGGAACATGGAGGTCCTGCACATGTTCGGGACGCCCGCGCAGAAGCAGCAGTGGCTCGAGCCGCTCCTTGCCGGCGAGATCCGCAGCGGGTTCGCGATGACCGAACCGGCCGTGGCGTCCTCCGATGCGACCAACATCGCCACCCGGATCGAGGCCGACGGCGACGAGTACGTCATCAACGGCCGCAAGTGGTGGACCACTGGTGCGATGGATACCCGCTGCCGGATCCTGATTCTGATGGGCAAGACCGACCCCGAGGCGCAGACCCACCGCCAACAGAGCATGGTGCTCGTGCCGATGGACACCCCCGGTGTGAAGATCGAGCGCAATCTCACGGTTTTCGGCTACACCGAGCAACCTGGTCACGCGGAAATCTCGTTCACCGACGTGCGGGTGCCGCGCAGCAACCTCATCGCCGAGGAAGGGATGGGCTTCGCAATCGCCCAGGCCCGCCTCGGACCGGGACGCGTGCACCACTGCATGCGTGCGATCGGCATGGCCGAACGTGCGCTCGACCTGATGTGCGACCGGGCGCTGGAGCGCGTGGCGTTCCACAAGCCGCTGGCCGGTCAGGGCGTCGTGCGCGAATGGATCGCGCGCTCCAGGCTGGCCATCGATCAGGCGCGCCTGCTCGTGCTGCAGACGGCATGGGTCATCGACAAGGACGGCGCCAAGGCAGCGCGTCAGCACATCGCCGGGATCAAAGCCGTGGTTCCGCAGATGGCACTCGATGTCGTCGACCGGGCGATCCAGACCTACGGTGGCGCCGGGGTCAGTCAGGCGACCCCGCTGGCGGAGATGTGGGCAGGGTTGCGCACGCTGCGCATCGCCGATGGTCCCGACGAGGTGCACCTGCGGGATGTTGCGCGACTTGAACTCAAGGCGCACCTCGATGGTTGAGATGCAGGTCCGCGACCAGGACGCTTTCGACGTCGAGCAGTTCGGCGCATGGTTGCAGGATGCGGTTCCCGGACTCGGGGACATCGAGCGGGTCTTCCAGTTCGCCGGGGGCGCCTCGAACCTGACATTCCAGATCGACTGCGCCAACGACAGTGTCGTCATGCGGACCTCACCGACCGGGAGGAAAGCCGCCTCGGCACATGACATGGTGCGCGAGGCCCGGTTGCTCACCGCGCTGCGCCCCGGCTTCGACAAGGTCCCCGAGGTGCTGGCCACTGCGGGGGAGGACTCGCCCATCGGGCGTCCGTTGTTCATCAGCGAGTACGTCGCGGGGACGATCCTGCGGCGCGACCTGCCCGAGGGTGCGCCTGTGGAGGCCATGGCGGACACGTTCGTCCAGTCATTGGTGGATCTGCACTCCGTGGACACCACGAGCGGGGAATTGGCCTCGTTCAACAAGGGTGAGGGCTACGTGCGGCGACAGGTGGACGGTTGGTCCAACCGCTATCGCCAGGCGCACACCGACGATGTGCCCGACGGCGAGTCGGTCATGGCCTGGCTCGACCAGCGGCAGCCCGAAGATGCCGGGGCGTGTGTCATCCACAACGACTGGCGCTTCGACAATGTCGTGCTCGACCCTGACGACCTGTCGCGGATCAAGGCGGTGCTGGACTGGGAGTTGGCCACTGTCGGTGATCCCTTCATGGACCTCGGATCCGCGATGGCCTACTGGGTGCAGCCCGACGACGAGGAGGGCATGCAGGCTTTCCGGATGCAGCCGTCCACCGCCCCGGGGATGCCGACCCGCGACGAGTTCGTGGACGAGTACTGCCGACGGGCCGGTCGCCAGCGCCCGGACTGGTTGTTCTACGAGGTCTACGGCCTGTTCCGCCTGGCCGGGATCGCACAGCAGATCTGGTACCGCTACTACCACGGCCAGACGTCCAACCCGGCGTTCGCGATGTTCGGCCCCGCCGTGCAGTTCCTCGTCGCAAGGTGCGAGAAACTCATCGACTAGGGTCGGCGCTCGTACGTACTACGAGGTGGCACTGCGGCAGGGTGGGTGGCCGTCAGGTCAGCGGCGCTTCGGTGAAGGAGACCGTGAACGCGCGGCACCACACCACGACGCGCCAGTCCTGGTCGAGATCGGTACTGGTGGGAATCGCGTACTGCTGGTTGCCCTTGTTGCCCTTCAGCGCCCCGAGATCGACGGCGCCTTCGTCGCTGCCGGCGGGACTGTCGGCTGGGACGAGATACACCAGAAGGTCAGGCCCGTTGTCGGTCTCGAAATCCGTGAACGTGACCACGGCCTCACCGTTCGGCTTCTCGACGATCGAGGCCGTACCCGAGCCAGGATGCGAGGCGGCCTCGAACTGCCCACTTGCGACCAGGCGGTTCTCATCCGTCTGGGGGGCGTCCGCGGGCGACGACACCGAGGGTGCAGTCACAACCTGTTCATCGACGGCGTTGTCGGTGATCAGCGGGAGGCCCAGCCAGATTCCGGCGAGGCCGGCCGTGACGACGAACGGCACGGCCAGCCAGCCAAGCAGATCCCGTCGCTTACGGATGACGCGGAACAGCACAACGGCGAACGCCGCGAAGAACAGCGTGGTGAGCACCATCGCCTGGACATCGGAGTTCGCCAGACGGCCGAACACGATCACACCGATCGCCACCACAGCGACGACGGCGAGGGACAAGGCCGGCTTTCTGATCATGCGGCCCATCCTTCGTCGCGCGGGCTCGCGGATCAACAGGTACCGGCACCCGGTAAGGATTTCGGAAGAAGTTGACTGCCGCGGTGTCCGCCCGCCCCGGCGGACCTCAACGCCCCCTGGAGCGACTCACTCGCAACAGTCGTAGATCGTCGACGTTCGGCGCATCCCATCCGCGCTTCACGCTGAGAAGTCGCACGATGATCAGCAGCACGATGGTGGACCATTCGTCGAGGGGCCGAGGCACCAATGTCCACATCGCGACGAAGTAGCCGGACGCCAGCAGAGCAGCGCTCGCGTACCATGGCCCCTGCGCCATGACGGTGGGAACCTCCCCGGTCATGAGGTCCACGAGGGTGCCGCCACCGATCCCGGTCACCATCCCCAAGAAGATCCCGACCGGTGGGCTCACTCCGAGCGCCATCGCTTTGCCGGCGCCCACGACCACGAACATGGCCAGTGCCCACGCGTCGAGGATCACCAGCAGGGTCGAGTCGGCGGACAGTCGTCGTGCGAGCAACCCGCCCACCAGAGCGCACACGGCCGCCGTGCTGACGTACCACGGGTTCGAGACCGCCACCGGGGTGACGCCAAGGATGACATCACGCATGATCCCGCCACCGAGGCCGAGCACCACCCCGGCCACGAGGACACCGATGATGGGAGCGCCCCGGCGGTTGGTCACCGCTCCACCGAAGGTCGCACCGACGCCGACCGCCAGGAGATCCAGCCACCGCGGGATCGCGGTGGGTGTCACGGCGGCTCCTAGCCCTCGCGGCGGCAGTTCATGCCCGGTCACCCGATAGCGTAGGTGGCCGAGTCCAGTGGAGGCGGACCATGAGTGAGACGTCGCAGGAGGCCCCGCGCGACCCACGTCGTCCGTGGCAGATCGCCGTGGCGGTGTTGGCCGTACTCACGCTGACGATGCTGGTCATCAACCTTGTGCTGCGCGCGCGGGCGGACCAGGCCGTGGCGAAGGAACAGGAGGCCGTGGCCGCACTCGAGGGATTGCGCACCGAGAACGCCGAGCTCGCCTCGCGCAACGAGCAGTTGCTGACCCAGTTGTCGGCGTCCAACGAACTCCTCGTGGGCATAGTGGCCCGGGTCGATGGCACCGGTGCAGCGGATGCGAATGTCGCCCGGCAGGTTGCGGCGCAGAGGGCGGCCGAGCGGGCGGCAGCCCGACGCGGCGCCGGCGCCCGCGAGCAAGCGGCCGTACTGCGTGCCCAGTTGCGCAACGCGCAGATCTGCGCGGCGGGCGCCCTGCAGGCCCTGTCTCAGGTCCACGCCGGACCGGACATCGACTCCGGTTCAACGCAGGCGGCGGCGACGCTCGAGGCTGTGCTCCCGGCATGCCGGGCGGGGCTGGGGTGACGGGTGGAACTCGACGGGAACGGGTGGGTCGATTGCGGATGCGGGGCCAGGCACTGGGGTCGCCACGGTGCTGCGGGGCTGTTCCTCGTGGTCGACGAGCACGTCCTGCTCCAGCTGCGTCCCAAGTGGGCTCACGAAGGAGGTAGCTGGGCCATTCCCGGCGGCGCACGCGACTCCCATGAATCCGTGGTGGCGACGGCGCTGCGGGAGGCCCAGGAGGAAGCGGCGATCAATCCGGGGCTGATCGAGGTGGTCGGGGTGCGGCGGCTGCAGCACCCCGATTGGCGCTACGACACGGTGATCGCACGTGCACCCGTGCGTCCCACCGTGGAGGAGCATGCCGAGAGTGTCCTTCTGGACTGGGTCGCCTTGGGAGATCTGGCCCATTGGGAACTTCACCAGGGGTTCCGTGACTCGCTGCCTGACCTGCTGCTGCCACGCATCAGTCTTCTGATCGATGGTGCGAATGTCGTGGGCAGCCGCCCCGATGGCTGGTGGCACGACCGGGCTGGTGCCGCCGCGCGCCTGATCGAGGAACTGGGCACCATCGCAGGTCGGGTCGTCGAGTTGTCCGGGGAACCCCATCTGTTGGCGAACCTGGAGCTGGTGGTCGAGGGCCGGGCACGCGAGGTGGCCGACCCCGGCCTGGACTCCCTGGTCCGGGTGGTTCGCGCGGCCGGTGCCGGGGACGACACGATCGCCGACCGTTCCCGTAATCTCAAGGACGTGGTGGTGGTGACGTCGGACCGTGGTCTGCGCTCCCGGGTGCCACGCAGCGTGCCGGTCTCCACCCTCTTCGAATGGCTCGGCTGATGGCCGGGAAGTCCCTGGAGCGTTACGCCTGGTTGTCGGTGGCCACGGGTGTGGTCGTGCTGGGGCTCAAGACGCTCGCCTGGTACCTCACGGATTCGGTGGGGCTGCTGTCAGACGCCCTCGAGTCGACGGTCAACATCGGCGCGGCCCTTGTCGCTGTGTTCGCGCTGCGGGCGGCGAACCGACCGGCCGATGCCGAACACCATTTCGGGCACGGCAAGGCCGAATACCTGTCAGCCATGGTGGAGGGGTTCCTGATCCTCGCGGCGTCCGCGGCGATCATCGCCACCGCCGTGAATCGTCTGCTGTCCCCGCAGCCCCTGGAGCAGGTGGGGATCGGGCTGGCCATCTCGGTACTCGCCTCCGTCCTCAACGGACTCGTGGCGTGGATCCTCATCCGTGTGGGGCGCGAGCATCGGTCCGTGGTGCTCATCGCCGACGGCAAACACCTGCTCACCGACGTCTGGACCTCCGCCGGGGTGGTCGTGGCGGTCGGTGCCGTGGCGCTGACCGGCTGGGAGAGGCTGGACCCGATCATCGCGCTGGTGGTCGGGGCGAACATCCTGTGGACCGGCTGGGGTCTGCTTCGCGATTCCGTGTCCGGACTTCTCGATGAGCGACTCTCCGATGAGGACATCGATGAGGTCGTGGCGGTGCTGGCCTCGCATGAATCGTCGACCGTGCACTTCCACGCGCTGCAGAGCCGGGCCGCTGGACGTCAGCGCTTCGTGTCCCTGCACATGCTGGTGCCGGGCTCATCGAGTGTGCGGGCGGCCCACGACCTCGCCCAGCAGATCGAGGATGAGATCGATGTCCGCCTGCCCGAAACGGTGGTCAGCATCCACATCGAACCCCTGGAGGATCCGCGGGCCTGGGACGATATCCCACGCGGCGCCGAACACCCGATGCACTCGTCACGTACGAGGTTCGACGAGGGGCCGGTCTCCGGATAGCCACGGGTGTTCACCGGCGAGCCACAGTTGGTGCTGAACGGGCCAGGTGTCGAGATAGACCTGGGCTCTGCGCTCGAGTTCGGAGTGCTCCGGTGTGAGCCTGCGCATGGCGGACACCACTGGTGGCGGGCAGTTCGCCACCAGGGCGGCCCAGTCCATCGCCGGGTCCCCGAGCGCCGCGCCGTCCCAGTCGAGGACCGCGATGAGGTCGCCGTCCGGACTCACCAGCAGGTTGCCCGCACTCAGATCCCCGTGCACGAGGCTGATCGGGGCGTGGGCGGCCTCGCGGGCGGCCGCGACACAGGCGGGCTCGGGTGCGGTCCGGGCCAACACCTCCCACAACACCGGCCACGTGGGATCCTCGGCGACCCAGTCGACGACGTGGCGCATCCGGTCCGCCAGGAGTGCCAGTTCGGCCCCGAGCCGCTCGCTGGCGGTCGGGGACAGGTCGGTCTCCATCAACGGGGTTCCCGCAGCACGCTGCATCACCAGGTGGGGGTGTGCACCCTTGGCATGCACCGCGAGGATCGCCGGCACGGGAAGGCCGGCATCGCGCGCCGCCTGTTGCCGAGCGGCGATCGCAGGCAGCGCCTCCCGATCCCAGGAC
>RRZU013020697.1_pt1 | contig 15246 bp, 10 predicted proteins | sample 2165561 | NCBI WGS metagenome assembly RRZU01 (sample SAMN10456909, study PRJNA506462) | wastewater metagenome | isolation source: wastewater sludge | place: USA: Moscow, Idaho
AGATACCTTTGTTTCATCTTTTACTTTTTCTGCTTTTAAGTCATTTAATTTAATAAAAGCATCTTGACCATTCCAGCCAACATGTTCAGTCTTATCAATATAATCAAAGACATAGACATCGATTGTAATTGCTGTTGAGGAATCCCCTTTTACATTAAATGTAACAGAATATTTTCCTGGTTTTCCTTCTATCCCATGACTTCCTTTAACTTCTGTATCAAGTTTATCTAAGGATGGTCTTGATAATGATTGCGCCTTCGCTAATGTTAGAACTTGAGTGTTCGTAATCGTTGATGCACTCTTCGTATCTATTGCGATATGATTTGCTTTGATAATATGATCGCGAGTACTTACAGCGACATCACGATCCACTACAGTTGCTTTTACTTCTAATTGCTTTGTCGTCTCTTCACTAACTCTTAGATTAACATCATATGTTCCTTCGTTTGCAACGAGCGTATGATTAATCAATTCAACAGTTCCTTCTTTACTCTCATCTGATTTTAACACAGCACGTGCATTCGATCGTTTTATGAGGTCGTCATTAGATTCTTCAACTTCTCCTAAACCAATGTAGAAATCATTTGCCTCAAGATAATAATCGTTTAACTCTAAGACATAATCCCATTTTGAAACGTGTAATTTCACTTTCTTAGAATCGTTTGGATATCCTGATACCATAAATGTAATCTCGTAAATTCCTGGAACAAACGTTTTAGGATCGAATCCATCTTTATCCGAAATATAAACTTTCGCCGCTCCTGTATTTGCGCCACCGATTGTTGCTGATGCATTTAACACATCAATAAGATCTTGATCATTCAGTAATTTTTTCGCATGAAGATAACCAATTCTCTTACTGTTCGCTTTAATATCAACACTTAAATTCCCTAATGATACGATCGTTCCTTTTGAGAATGTTGCATCATGATATTGTGTGTCAACTAGGGGATTCGAATTTCCTAAAGTATCCGTTAAAATAATTTGAACAACATCCCCATTTTTCATCGATATTGAAGACGGTAAAGTTAATTCCCATGTCCCATTTTCTTGAACAAGAGCGTTTAATTTATTATCCTCCGGCCATTTACTTGCATCGACTGTCGTCCCACCTAAGACAAATTCATCATTAATAACAAGTGTTACTCTACTTCCTGGCTCATCTGATGTTCCCTTGATAACTTTAGAATCTGGATAAACTTCGTTTGTAACGATTGCCGGTGTTGGTGGTGTGACATCTTTTACAACAACCGCTTCTGGAAATGCTGCGGTTGCATATGTACGACGTGCTTCTTCTCGTGAAGCACCTCCTAAATATGCCGCAGTCACTTCGTATTTCGATCCTACTTTAGCTAAATTATTTTCGCCTAAGTCTATTCTAAACATTCCGCCTTGATAGCCGTCTTCATATACTAAGATACCTGCTTCATCATTCCCTTTTCCGTGTGTGCTAACGTCTGGAAGTGTTTTTAAGTTTGTTGTAAATTCACGAGTACCTCCATCTGCATTTGTTTCCTTAATCCGAACCCAGACCTCATCAGTCCAAGCATCACGAAGATCAACAGACATTCCATCCGCGGCGTTTTTGATTATTAATTCGGGAACTTGTGCATGCCCGTAAATATATCGGTCCGCTGATTCTGGTTGACGTAGGTAATCAATGACAGGTTTGTTATTGTTTCCACTAATACGTGTGTATTGAGATGTAGAACCAAATGTTTGTGCATTAAATTCACCCTTCTGATTTGTATTTGAAATTGTATTTAAATTACTTCCTTCGAGTGTAAAGTCAAAATTTGACCACGTCTTTTTGGGTTGAACTGCTAAATCCATATTGAAAGTCCACACTGAAAGATCTGATTTCTTAGATTCAAACTTACTGCTACTATCACTTGAGAAAATGCGTCCTCCCCCATTGCGGGTATTGACTAAGTCATAATACAATGGACTATCAATTTTCACAGTGACAGTTTTACTACTTAGAATTCCTTCATCCGCTTTTGAAGTATTTCCTTTAAGAGCAAAAACTGTGTCGTTTCCGACATTGAAGTTCATGTTTTGATCCGCAAAGATCGCAGCACCTTTATCCGCTAAAATTATAATTTCACTCTCAGCTCCAGATAATGTGAAATTCACACTGTCAGTACCACTACCTCTACCACTTGATAAAATACCGACCGCACCGTTTGCAGATGGACTTAAAGCATTAACTTTACCAGCGTTATACACATGAAGTTTACTTCCGCCCTCAAAATTTAAATCCGCTTTTGTTTTTGGTATGTGCATTGCCGCAGCAGAACCACCTGCAGATTGCACAGATATCTTAGATTTTGAAGTCAAGTTCATCATCAAATCATCAACATTAGAAAGATTTAACGTTGGTGCGTTAACATTGTCTGTCGCTTTTTGATAAAAGTTAAATTCAGAACTTGAATATTGCCAAAATCTCAAAGAATTTCTAATATCTGCAGAAAATGCACTTTGTGGATTTGTTTCGTGCATGGAATTTACATTAACAACTGATCGATCATTTAAGAAAAGAAGCGAACGATTTTGTGACACAGAATCATTAGAACTTGATCCATACATCGATATAATTCCTTCATTCCCATTTCCAGCTTCAGCTTTTGACGTTATATCAATTTTTGAATTTTCATACACTTGCAGATACGTCGATTTTTGATTATTAAGTTCTCCTAATTTAATAGCACGACCTTTATCTGAATCGCTACTTCGTGTATTTATTTTAAGATTCGCATTTCTAAAACGCATTCCGTTGTATATATATCACCTGAGAACGTTGAATCGATAACTGTAGTATCTGTATCCATAGTTCCTTGAGTATCCAGAATCTGACCTTCAGTGAATTGAAAACCACCATGACCTGCTGTGGCGTAAACATCTAATTTTGTATCAACGATATCAATTTGTTGTGTCGATGATATGAATTCTGACTCACTATTTGTATAAGTAAAGTTTTCAAAGATACGAAGAATTACTTTCGAATCTCTCGCTGAGTCTACCAGCATACCTCCTCTAGCTTCAGTTTTGCTTTTTCCGTTTCGGTTATTCATGTTGAACACAACAAGTTCCCACGCAGAATTATTAACCTTTATAAATGTATTCGTCATATTTAGATTAAGCCCATTAACCACAAATGATTTATCACCTGAAATTGCATGTGCTCCAATCGGAAGTGTTGCCACACCTGAATATGTGTATCCATTTCCATCAATTGTAAGACTTCTCGAACGATCTTTTAATTGAGGTTGAGACGTTGATACAATATTTCCTGTAACATTAATATTCTTAACATTAGGATCGTTATAGTAATTTGCAAATTGCGTCCAATTTGAAGCTTCTACTGACATTCTATTTGTCGGCTCACTAAAATTCTTTTCGTCCTCTTGTTCATTTGAATCAAACAGTCTTTCATCTAAAACGTCAGAATTTTCGATATGCTCTTCTGCATGTTCCTCTTGTTTTCTATCTGCTTCAGTCAGCTGATTTGTATCTACTGTAAATAAGAACTCTTCCTCTTCAGTTATATATACTTTTAGTTCTTCACCATCTTCTTGTACACTTCGTTCCACATGCTCTTTAGTGTACTTCACGACAAAGGTACTTTCTTTATTTTCAGTAACTGTATAATAAAAAACATCCAAATCATCTTTTTGAAGTTTTTCTTCACCACTAAAAAATTCAACATTTGAAATTGGTGATTCACTGTGCGTCTCTATTTCGAATGTTAAAAGTTCTTCATTTAATTGATCATCAATCAAACGATTAATGCCAACTGATAAATCTTTGTTTTCTTTAACTTCATCATACTGAGCAAAAACCCCCATTTTACTCGTTGAAAAAAGTAAAACAAGTGAAAGAAATACAAGCGTGCACTTCTTCCAAATATTTTGTTTATTCATAATAATACCCTCCATAGTTTTAAGCATACTATAGTAGTGCATAATTCACAATGAAATCCCATAATATGAAGTGTTAATATGATTTATGTATTAATTATGTGTTTTTACTAACGCTAAAATGATATTTTAAGCACTTTCTATGTGCATTAACAAGTGTATTTCACAATCTAAATATGTTTGATTTACACTAAATGGATGATATTTGATAAATTAATTGGCCATAATATTTATAAGTATCCGTATTTAATTTTCAGGGAAAATAGAGTCTTTTTTATTTAATCTCACATACTAGGGTCAGTCCCCTGCGGCTTATATTGAACGAATATTTTTTAATTTAGTATTACATTTAGAAAATGACATACAAAAAAGGAGTATGAACTCCTTTTTCTTATATATCTAAATGTATTTGTTCATTCACATTCTTTTCAACCATAAACAATAAGCGTTCAATGCTCGAAATAATATACCAATGTTTTTTTACATCCATCGGTCTTGAGAACGATTGATCCAGTCCCATAATCGTAATGTCAACAATTGGAATTGTTTTACTTACTCCTGCTTCAACTAAAACTAAATGATTATCAACTTCTAGTTTGCGAACTGTTTTAACATGTTGTGGATTAGAAGGTGTTTGTTTAAACACACGTTCTCCCTTAGTATTTCTATTAAATAACTTAAGGTCACTTGTCTTAACACGTTTTAAGCCACTGTTGTCGTTAATGATTGTTAAGTATTGATCTTCCGCATTAAGAGATAACGCCGATACAATTTCATCCTCTTTACCGAGGCTCATGGCAATAATACCTTGTGTTCTAAGGTTTGTATTCCCAACTTCACGATTATCATAATGCATGTAGAAGCCATCTTTAGTTTGCATAAAGATCGTGTCTTCCTCATACGTTACAAAGGCAGAAATAACTTCATCGTCTTTGACATTCATATTACTAATCGTGCTTGAATATCTCACAGCTTCATATTGGTCAATCTTAGTTTTCTTAATCTTACCAAATTTAGTCACTGTTGTGATCCATGCAGCACTAGCAAAGTCTGACACTACGACTGCCCCTACTACTGAACATCCTTGTGTTCCTTTTACGTAGCTACTGATGTGTGATCCCAGATCATTCCAACGGTACTCCCCAATTTCATAAATCGGAAGATACACATATGATCCATCACTTAAGAATACGAGTAATGTTTCCAAGATTTCAACTTCTAAACTACCAATCAGTTCATCATTATCTTTTAGACCTGGAAGATCTGATTCAGACATGTTGAAGGATCTTAGGGATACACGTTTGAGATAGCCTTGTTTTGAAATCGCAATCTTAACCGCTTCATTCGTAATAAGGTCTGTCTTATCAAGTTCAATTTCTTCAACTTCATCTTGAATTTCACTCTTACGATCATTTCCAAATTCTGTATTAAGCTCGTTTAATTCTTTAATAATTAATTGAGTCAGTAAGGCTGGACTTGACAGAGTCATTGTAATTTCATTAAGTTCCATTGTTAATTTCTTATATTCTTCTTGAAGTACGTTAACATCAGTTGAAGATAAACGATATAACTGTAGCATAACAATAGCTTCAGCTTGTGCCTCAGAGAATCCAAAAGCTTCTATAATCGCAGCTTTTGATTCACCCTTGTTTTTTGATCTTCGAATGATTGAGATAATCTCATCCATAACTGATACAGCTTTAATCAAACCTTCTAAGATGTGAATACGAGCATTCAGGCGGTCTCTGATAAAAGTGAGTCGGTTAATGACAACTTCTTCTCTATGGGCAATATAAGCATCTATCATTTGTGATAGACCCATTTGCTCCGGTCTTTTGTTAACGATTGCTACCATATTGTAGTTGTAGTAGATTTGTAAATCGGTATGTTTTAATAAGTAGTTTAATGTAATTTCAGGATCACTATCCTTCTTCACATCCACAACTACTCTTAATCCATTACGATCTGACTCATCTCTTACAGCCATGATTGTATCTAAATCTTTATTTAATCGTAACTCGTCAATCTTTTTGACAAGATTTGATTTATTTACTTCAAACGGAAGTTCATCAATTATAATTTGGTGCATGTTTGAGAATGTTTCAATCTCTGTTTTTGCTCTTATAACAACTCTTCCCTTACCATTCTTAAAGGCATCATTAATACCCGATAAACCTTGTACAATTCCTCCTGAAGGGAAGTCTGGTCCTTTTACATACTCCATCAATTCATCTAGTGTACATAAAGGATTATTTAATCTGTAAATTGTCGCATTAATAACTTCACTCAAGTTATGAGGCGGAATGTTTGTCGCATATCCTGATGCGATCCCTGTTGCCCCATTTACAAGTAAGTTAGGAAACGGTGCTGGAAGTACAGTAGGCTCAAGTTCACTATCATCAAAGTTTGGCGCAAAGTATACGGTGTCTTTATCTAAATCTGTCAACATCGATGTCGCAAGTTTTGATAGACGAGCTTCAGTATAACGCATTGCTGCAGCAGGATCGTCATCTACGGACCCATTATTACCGTGCATATCCACGAGTAAGTGATTCATTTTCCAAGGTTGGGATAAACGAACCATAGCATCATAGATTGAACTATCTCCGTGAGGGTGATAATTACCCATAACAATTCCTACTGTTTTCGCACTTTTTAAATATGGTTTATTATGAAGGTTACCCTCTTTATACATCCCATATAAAATACGACGTTGTACTGGTTTTAATCCATCACGAGCATCAGGTAATGCTCTTTCTTGAATAATATATTTAGAATATCGACCAAATCTCTCTCCTACTAAATCCTCAATTACTTCTTCAAGTATCGGATTATTTGTAACATCACTCATGGTCTACCTCCTCAACAAATTCGTCTTCTAAGGTAAATGAAACGTTATCTTCAATCCATTCTCTTCTTAGGTTTGGCTGATTCCCCATTAAGTCGTTAAAACGACGGTCCGCAACTTCAAAGTCTTCGATCGTAACACGAATTAATGTACGACTTTCAGGAGCCATTGTTGTCTCCCATAATTGATCTGCGTTCATTTCTCCAAGGCCCTTATAACGTTGAAGATTAAAGCCTGTTCCATATTCCTTCTTTAATATTTCAAGTGTTTCTTCATCATAAATATAATCATGTTTCTTGCTGTTATAAATCTTATAAAGTGGTGGTACCGCAATATAAACCATACCTGATTCAATCAGTGGTCTCATAAAACGGTAGAAGAACGTTAAGAGTAGCACTTGAATGTGCGCTCCATCAGTATCCGCATCCGTCATAATAATTACTTTATTATATTGACTCTCTTCCGCTAAGAAATCTTCTCCAACCCCTGCTCCAATTGCATAGATGATTGTATTTAATTCTTCATTTTTCATAATATCCGCAATTTTTAAGCGTTCTGTATTTAATACCTTACCTCTTAAAGGAAGGATTGCTTGAAACTTGGAATCACGTCCTTGCTTCGCACTTCCCCCTGCAGAGTCCCCTTCCACTAAGAATAACTCATTCTTTTTAGGGTTTCTTCGCTGTGCAGGCGATAATTTTCCAGAGAGTAGTTTCTCTCCTCGGTTTCCTTTATTCTTCTTACGAGCTTGTTCACGAGCCTTACGAGCTTGATGACGCGCTTCTGTAGATAATTGAATCTTCTCAATAATCTTATTTGCGATTGTCCGATTTTCCTCAAGATAATAAGTCATGTGTTCTAAGATAAAACTTTCAACCGAAGCTCTCGCCTCAGGTGTTCCTAACTTAGACTTTGTTTGGCCTTCAAACTGAAGTAAGTTTTCAGGAACAGAAATTGATAGAATCGCAGTTAAACCTTCACGAACATCAATCCCCTCAAAGTTTTTATCTTTTTCTTTAAGGATGTTATTTTTTCTCGCAAAATCATTAATTGCTTTTGTAAGTGCAGATTTAAACGCTGCCTCATGAGTACCCCCATCAATAGTTCGAACTAAGTTTACATACGAATACGTACTTTCTGTATACCCATCATCAAATTGACAAGCGAAATCAATTTCAATCTCATCACTCTTACCTGAGAAATGAATTGGTTCATGAAGTGGCTTTGCTTTCTTTTCCAAATGCTTTAAGAACGATAACAGTCCTTCATCATATTTCATGGATTCACTCTTACCAGTTCTTTCATCAGTAATATTAAATGTGATTCCACTTAATAGAAACGCACTTTCTCTAATATGTTCAACAATTAAATTATAGTTAAAATCAACATCAGTAAAAATTGTATCGTTTGGTTTAAAACGTACCTTACTTCCTGTAGTGTTTACTTTCTTTACTTTTTGAAGTTTACTGACGATTTGTCCACCATCTCTAAACTCCATTTCATATTGAGTTCCATCATAATTGACAGTCGCAATCAAATACTCACATAAGGCATTAACAACTGATGCCCCAACACCGTGTAATCCCCCTGAAGTTTTATACCCTCCATCACCGAATTTACCACCCGCATGAAGTACTGTAAAAATAACTTCTAAGGTCGATTTATTGGAACTGTGTTTTCCAACTGGCATACCACGTCCGAAGTCTTCAATAGATATTGATCCGTCTTTATATATTTCAATATTAATAGTATCCCCATATCCATTTAAGGCTTCGTCAATCGCGTTATCCACAATTTCCCAAACCATATGGTGAAGGCCTCGTGAGTCCGTTGAACCAATATACATCCCTGGTCTTTTACGTACTGCATCCAGTCCTTCTAATATTTGAATACTTTGCTCATTATAATTTTGAGACATTATATCACTACTCTTTCTCGTTAATCGAATATAATATTCACATACTCTATTATATCAAATTAATCCTGTTACATTCTACCATAAAATACTAAAGATATTAGATTTAGTGGACTTATGTTATAATAAAACGTGGTTAAGGAGGATGGGTATGAACGAATATTTAACCTATATCGTCGCTAGTGTTGCGGCTTACCTTTTTGGAAGTATTCCTTGGGCTTTAGTTATTGGAAAAGTCTTTTATAAGACAGACATCCGAGAACATGGTTCAGGAAATTTAGGAGGAACTAATGCTGGAAGAGTATTAGGTGCAAAAGCAGGTGCTTTTGTCATTGTCCTCGATATTTTAAAATCATTTATTATTGTATCAATATTAAGTTTCGTAGATCCTAAGTTAGCGATTCTGGGTGGACTGTTTACATCAATTGGACATTGTTTCCCAATCTTTGCGAACTTCAAGGGCGGAAAAGCAGTTGCGACTTCTGCAGGATATATAATTGCCATTACATTATTTATCACACATGATCCAATTCAAATCTTAGTGCCAGCTGTATTCTTTATTGGTGCAATTCTTTTAACAAAAATGGTTTCACTTGCTTCAGTCTTATTCTTTATTTCTGCAGCAGTTATATCATTTTTCCAACCAGACCTTTTAATATCTGTTGGAATTACCTTACTCGCAATCTTTGGTATTTACAGACACAAAGATAATATAAAACGTATAATGAACGGCACTGAACGGAAAGTGAGTTTTTTAAGCAAATGACATATATAAATAAATTTTTAGATGCAAACTTAAACACAAAAACTGATATTCCTTTAAAGGATTACCTCAGTTTGAAAATCGGTGGTATCGCAGATTATTTTATAGAAGTTGAGAGTGAAGAAGAAATAAAAAAGGCAATTGCGATCAGCAAAGAACTAAAACTAAGATACTTTGTTTTAGGAAATGGCTCAAATACACTTGCTTTAGAATATGGAGTCCGTGGTGTTATTATTTATCTTGGACCAAAGTATTCAAAAATCGAACTCTTGGATAATAATATTATAAAGGCAGAATCTGGCGCCTTACTAAAAGATGTATGTTTATTTGCAAGAGATCACGGACTAACAGGCATGGAAGCCTTATATGGTATTCCTGCCTCTGTAGGTGGCGCAATCTACATGAACGCTGGAGCTTATGATGGAGAGATTAAAGATGTGGTCTTGAACGTTGATTTCATTGATAACGACGAAGAACTTCAAGTACTGTCTAATTCAGAGGCACAGTTCTCGTATCGCAACAGTTTCTTTATGCATAACAAAGGCGTTGTAAGTAGTGCCTTCTTCAAACTTCACGAAGGTGATGTTGAGGCTATCACTGAAAAAATGGATAACTTCTTACACAGAAGAGAAACGAGGCAACCGCTGGAATGGCCAAGTGCTGGATCAACATTTAAAAGACCGAACTTCCATTATGCAAGTGCTCTTATTGATAAGTGTGGTCTAAAAGGCTACAACATCAACGGGGTTGAAGTTAGTGAAAAACATGCAGGTTTCTTAATAAATGTTGGAGAAGGAACAAGTGATGATTTCATCAGTCTTGTAAACCACATTCAAGCAACGGTCTATGCGAAGACAGGATTTACTTTAGAACCTGAAATACAAATTATGAAATAATAAGAACCTATAGATTCAATCTATAGGTTTTTTATATCGCTAAATAAATTTTTAAAAATGAAAAAACTAGTATTGCTACTAGTTGTATGTTATTGATTCATTGTTCTCATGATTTGACGAATCTGAGCTTCAGACGGTTTTCTACCCATTTGATTATACATAGCTCTAATCATTTGTTCATTTATCGGAGGGTTTTCTTTAATTTGTTTTTCAAACATTTTCTTTGTTAAGAAGAATGTCACAATCGCACCAATAAGTGCACCTAACAGTACCCACAGTATAATAGTCCAGTCCATAGTTTCCTCCTATCTGTAATACTTTTTATTTTAAGACCCAAGAGGCATGAATTCCCGGACATATGTCCAAGGCGGTTTCCTGCAGTTAAACTTAGTGAATTAATATTCTACACACCTAACTGACTACGGAATCCAATATAGTAAAGTGTTCGAAAATATATACACCCCTTGAGTAGTTATATTATATCAATTTATGAGTAATAATCAAATAGGATTGTCCCAGTTTATAATTTATATTCATTTAATGATCTTGTGAATTTTATATTTATTGTTGTTTCTTTTCTTTTACTGATAGATGTAATTCTTCAAGTTGAGCTGGTGCTGGTTTTGAAGGTGCATCGGTCATTGGGTCTTTTGCTTGAGCATTTTTAGGGAAGGCAATGACTTCTCTAATTGATGGTTCTTTAGACATTAACATTGCGATTCTATCCAATCCAAAGGCAATTCCACCATGTGGTGGTGTTCCATATTCAAAGGCATCAACAAAGAATCCAAATTGGCTTCTAATCTCCTCTTCAGTGAACCCTAAGACTTCAAATAGTTTTGTTTGAGACTTAGTACTATAGTTTCTTAATGACCCCCCACCAAGCTCATAACCGTTTAAAATCATGTCATAAGCATACGCTTTTACTTCACCTGGATGTGTGTCTAACTTATCAATATCTTCATCCATCGGTCTTGTGAATGGATGATGTCTTGCATAGTAGCGATCATCTTCTGCAGAGTACTCTAATAATGGGAATTCATTAACCCATAAGAAGTTAAATGCATCTTCATCAATAAGACCTTTTTCTTGAGCTAAGAAGCTTCTCACTGCACCTAAAGCAGTACAACTTACTTCCCAATCTCCACTTACAATTAGAACTAAGTCATTTTCTTTCAATCCTAATTTAGCTTCTAATTGTTCGATTTCTTCTTCACTAAAGAATTTTAAGATTCTACCATCTAACTTACCTTCTAAATATTTAAGGTCTAAGATACCCATACCACCATGTGATTTAACGATATCTAATAATTTATCGATTCCTTTTCTTGAAATATCCGCATGATCATTGACAACGATTCCTTTAATTGCACCACCGTCTAATGCTGATTTAAGAACTTTAAATTCTGTGTTTACAAAAACATCCTTCAAGTCTACAAACTCCATGCCATAACGTGTATCTGGTTTATCACTTCCGTAAGAATTCATAGCATCATGCCATGTCATACGTGCAAAAGGTATTTGAAGATCAACGTCTAAAACATCTTTAAAGACTTTCTTCATCATTTCTTCTGCCATCGTTTGAATCTCCACTTCACTCATAAATGACATTTCTAAGTCAACTTGAGTAAACTCCATTTGGCGGTCCGCTCTTAAGTCTTCATCTCTAAAGCATCGTGCGATTTGATAGTATCTTTCAAATCCACTGATCATTAACAATTGTTTAAACAATTGAGGTGATTGCGGAAGTGCATAAAATTCTCCAGCATAGTTTCTCGAAGGTACTAAGTAGTCACGTGCTCCCTCAGGAGTTGATAGTCCAAGAATCGGAGTTTCAATGTCCACAAAGTCTTGAGCGTGTAAATATTCTCTAATAGAAGCTGTGATGTCACTTCTTCTAATAAGGTTTGCTTGCATATTAGGACGACGTAAGTCTAAGTATCTGTACTTCATACGGACACCTTCTAAGGCATCTGTTTCTTCATCAATAATCAATGGTGTTGTTTTCGCTTCGTTTATAACTTCTAAGGATTCAACAGCAATTTCAATTTTACCTGTCGCTAAATCTTCATTATAATCTTGTCTTTCAACAACCTTACCACTGACTTGGATTACATATTCATTTCTAACGTCCTTGACTGCATCATGGAAACTTTCATTAAACACTAATTGCGTCTTTCCATATCGATCACGAAGGTCAATGAAGACCATCTTACCAAAGTTTCTCTTCTTTGCGACCCATCCTACTAAAGTTACTGTTTCATCAACGTTTTCTAAACGTAGTTGTCCATTGTTATGTGTTCTCATTATTCTTCTCCTCTTAAATTATCTTCTTGCATCACTCGAATGGTTGGGACCATTTGATCAATACTTACTGTTTCTTGTTTTTGATTCACTGTATTTTTTATCGTAACTTGATTAGCTTCTTGTTCACTACTTCCAATAAGAAGTACAATCGGTGCTTCTAAACGTTCTACAGTTTTAAATTGTGACTTCATTGAACGCTTTTCCATATTCATTTCAGTACGAATTTGGTGAACTCTTAAGTACGTTGCGACCTTTTGTGCATAAGTACGAGACTCTTCATCAAGCACTAAAATATAAGTGTCTGGTCCTGGGTGTGATCCTAATTCGATTCCTTCAGCTTCAAGCGCTAATAAGAATCTCTCAACGCCCATACCGAAGCCTGCGGCACCCATTTCAGGTCCACCGAATTGTTCAACTAAATAATCATAGTGACCCCCACCAAGAATTGTTGATTGAGAGCCCATATCTTTATGAGTACTGATAAATTCAAAGACAGTGTGTGAATAATAATCCAATCCACGAACCATTCTATTATTTTCTTTAAACGGAATATTTAATGCGTTAAGAATTGTTTTTACTTCTGAATAGTATTGTTTAGATTCTTCGTTTAAATAATCTGTGTTAAACGGTGCATTAATAATACTTTCATGCTCATGATCTACCTTACAATCTAGGATTCTTAATGGATTTTGTTCTAAGCGTCGTTTACAGTCAGAACATAATTCTCCTATGACTGGAGTAAAGTGGTCCACGAGTGCTTTATTATATGCCGCACGTGACTCACGATCTCCAATTGTATTTAACTCAATCACAAATTCTTTAAGTTCAAATAAATTCATGAATGTATATCCTAAAGCGATAATTTCTGCATCAACATGAGGACTTTTAACCCCAATACTTTCAATCCCGAAGTGATTAAAGATACGGTATCTTCCTTTTTGAGGATTCTCACTTCTAAAGTTTGTCCCCAAGTAGAAGTATTTTAATGGAAGATCAGCGTTCGCATAAAGTTTATTTTCTACTACACTTCTAATAATTCCCGCCGTCCATTCTGGACGTAGTGTTAATGAACGTCTTCCTTGTGCAAAAGTATACATCTCTTTATTTACAACATCAGAACTGTCATTTTCTCTTGCGAACACTTCAGTATGTTCAAATTCCGGAATTCTAATTTCCTTGAAATTATACAACTCACAAAGTTGTCTTGCGACACTTTCTACAACTTGAAACTCATACATATCTTCGCCGTATAAGTCCTTAACCCCTTTTACTTTCCTATAGTTACTCATTTATAGTCTCCTTCTTAAATGTATTATTTACTTTTATTAGTGTTTGAATCTCGACAATACTATCCGTGTTTAACACTTCATAATAATGTGGAAATTCTTCATTTAGATCGTAGAGATCTTCCACGACCAATTTATCTTTTTCTTCGAGTAAATCCGTATTAATTGTGAGAAGATGCAGCGTATCATAATTAAGATATAAAGATTTCGCAACACTTAAATATTGATTTTCAAATGACAAATGGATAAATCCATCCTTGTCATATGATTTTGGTCTGTAGTACGTTCCATCAATTAAGTCCAAATCTTCTAAGATGTGATAGACCAGCATAAATCCTCCTCCTTTACAATAAAAAAACGTCCCTATAAGGACGCAACTTGCGCGATACCACCTTACTTAACAGTAAATGCACTCTAATTTTGTATCGTAAATTACACGAATATTTTTACTTGTTTTCAAAATATTATCTCTAAAGCGTCCCAGTAAGTTTTTGTTAAGATGTCTCAGCATTCATCTCTCTCTTTGAAACTAATTCTTACCTTTTCTTTTTCATCGATATAGTCAAATAATATCACAAATAAAGGTCTTAGTCAATTTTGAAAGTTTTGTACAACAAACTGTGTTATAATTTAATCGGAGTGATAACTATGGATATGAATACACTACTTACTGTCTTAATGACAGCAGTTGTGGCTTATATGGTCGTAACACGATTAAAGATGTTTGTCGATCATAAAAACGCACTAAAACTTAACAATCAAAACAATGATTTTAAAAAGTTATTTACAGGAATGCCAGTTATAGGAATTTATGCATTGATATCGTTAATTGGGCTTGGAGGAGCATATTTCTTTTACCTCAATTCTTCAACAATTGACAATGCAAACATTCTTGTCTTAATATTTATTGTCGTAACAATAATGGCAGTTGTCGATTCTTTAAAGGTTATCGTTAGATATACGACATATTATAATGACGAAGGAATTTTCATTAACAAGACCTTCTTCAGATACAACAGTATCAAAGGAATGAAGTTAAAGTCTTCTAAGACATTTACTGAAGTTTCTCTGTTTAGTGAAGAAAAAGTTAATGTACCGACTAAGGCAATTCGAAGTCTTGAAAAACACATCATACGATTTAATCGTTCACAGAAAAAATAAAATCTCCCAAATGAAGTGAACCCAATAATTGGTCCTTTGAATTTCTTAGTTTAAATTATACTGGATTGATTTCTGTATTGTACAGGAGTCAATCCTTTTAATTTGAGTGAAATTCGTTTGTTATTATAATATTCTATATATTCATGTATC
>RRZU011301078.1_pt1 | contig 15241 bp, 16 predicted proteins | sample 2165561 | NCBI WGS metagenome assembly RRZU01 (sample SAMN10456909, study PRJNA506462) | wastewater metagenome | isolation source: wastewater sludge | place: USA: Moscow, Idaho
CGTAAATATAATATAAATAATCAAAACTAACATATTATATGATACTATAATATAATTTATCATTTCATTTATTTCTCTATTTGTAAATTTTAGCAATCCAATTATTATTGAAATAGCTAAAGATATAATTAGGAATACACTTGCAACTTCAAATTTCTTTATATCTCTTCTATTTCTTCTATATATTTTCATATTATTTCTTGCATCTAATAATAATATTGTAAATACAAAAATTGGTATAAAAAACCTAAATATATTATTAACCATATTATCAACTCCAATTATTTTCAAAATACATTTCCAGCGAATATTTTAATGATTTATCAAAAAAATACCAATCATGTTCCCCTGGAAATTCATTATATATTACATTATACCCTAAAACTTTTAAATCATTTTGAAATCTTCTATTATCATCTAAAAGATTATCCTCTAATCCACAGAACATATTTATATTTGGCTTTAAATTATCAGGGATTTTCTTCGCCAATTCAATTAATTGATCTTCTTCTTTCACCTTTAATTCACTTCCATATATTGATAATAAATCTCTATAAATTTTCTTATAAAAAACTGGTAATCCGTCTATTTTTCCATTATATGATTTATATTTTTCTAATAACTCATCCATATATAATGTTGCTGCAGCAAATGTAAAACAATGTCCTATCTTTTCTGGCTTTGACAATGCCAATTTTAAAGCGCCATAACCGCCCATAGAAGCTCCCATTGTTATAATATCATCTCTATTATCAGAAATATTAAATGTACTTTCTATAATTGTTGGTAATTCTTCAGAAATATATTTAAAATAATCAAATCCATATTCCATATCAGAATAAAACCCTCTCTGTGTTTCTGGCATAACTACTATCATATTATATTTATCTAGATACACATTTAACATAGTATTATTTAACCATGAGCTATTGTTATTCATAAGTCCATGGAATAAATATCCTAATTTATATTTTTCTTTTTCTCTATAATTCTTTGGAGTTATTATGGTAATCCCAGTTTCCATACCTAAAACCTTAGAATATACATCCCCTTTTAATATCATATTTCCTCCTAAATTTACATATAAAAAAAGTTGAAGAATAATCTCCAACTGTGTTTTAAATATTAACTAATATCCAGGATGCCGTAAACTTGTCTAATTCACACCCTGTATTACAGGTGGGTGTCTTGTCAGAAATTTCAAGTACACATAAGTCCTCTTTAGATTCCCGAACGTCAGACTCCCTTATTTCAAAGTGTCGGTTGAATTATATAAGCCTACGCACATCTCAGAAATTAGTTTCTATTAATATTATTATAGCCTCTATTCGCAAATTCTGCAAGTCCATTCCCTATTATAAGATTAAACTATCTATATCCCTTGGCAGTTCTGATTTAAATTCCATATATTTTTTTAATCTTGGGTGATATATTTTTATATAATGTGAATGTAATGCATGACGGTTTATATTTTCATTATGAGTTCCATATAGACTATCTCCAATTATAGGGTGATCTATACTTGCCATATGTAATCTTATTTGATGGGATCTTCCTGTTAATATCTCTATTTCTAATAGTGATTTATCCTTATAGTTTTCAATTACCTTATATTTTGTAATAGCCTCTTTACCAAAACCATCTATTATTTTCTTTGTCCCATCTAATTTTAATATATTCTTATCTATTAACCCATCTTCCAAAATAATCCCTTCAACCAAAGCTAGATATTTTTTTATTACCTTTCTTTCACTAAATTGTAATGATAATTGTTGATCAATATAAGGTGATTTTGCAATTAATAAAATTCCCGATGTATCCATATCCAATCTATTTACTATTCTTATTTTCTTTTTTATATTATTAATTCTAAAATAATATGAAATGCCATTTGAAAGAGTATTTCCTTGATAGTATCTACTTTCATGAACAGGCATAAATGGTTCCTTATCTAATACCAATAAATCCATATCTTCATATATAATATTAATCGATATATCTTTTTCACTAATACCAATTTCCTCATCTTCCATTAAAATCACAATAATATCTTCAATATTTATTTTTTCATTCTTTTTTATTATATTATTATTTATTAAAATATTATTATTTTTATATAATTTTCTTAATAATCTTTTTGATATATTCTTATCCTGAAATAACTCATCAATATTTTCATATTCTCTATTATTTTCAAGTATTATTGTATTTGTATTTTCTTTTATCAATATTATTCTCCCATATTTATTATATTTATTATATAATGTATCTGTAGAAATTATATCAGATTATAAGTTTTTTTAAATAGATTCTATGGAGGGGTTTCATTGAAAGAAGAGAATAGTAGAATAATCAATATTATATCTAATTATAATAAACCAAGTAAAGATACTTCTGATTTAATAAGAAAAAAGTTAGAAGAAAAAGGTTTTACAGTTTTTGATGATTACAATAAATATGCAGAATTAAATATATGCGTTGGTGGTGATGGAGCATTTTTAAGATCTGTTCATAGATTAAAATTTCCTTCAATACCTTTTATTGGAGTTAACACTGGGCATCTTGGATTCTTCCAAGAAATATTACCAGAAAATATTGACGATTTTATTGAAGATTATATAAATAATAAATATACTGTGGAAGAAATATCCTTAGTTAAAGCAAGAATAAAGACAAATAACAAGACCTTTACAAGATATGGTGTAAATGAAATTTCCATAAAAGGGATACGATCAAAAGTCGTACATTTAGAAGTTTTTTTACATGATAATCATTTGGAAAGTTTTTGTGGTGATGGGCTTATTGTTTCTACCCCAGTTGGTAGTACAGCTTATAATTTTTCAAGTGGTGGTTCAGTTGTATATCCTTCACTAAAAACTTTACAATTAACTCCATTATCCGCTATTAACTCAAAAGCATATAGATCCTTGGCAAATAGTGCTATTATTCCTGGGGATATAAATATTACAGTAAAGCCCGAATATAGATATGAAAATTCTATTTTGGTAATCGTTGATGGGGTAGAATATAAATATGATAATATTGTAAGTATTGACTTTTCAATGCCTACTAAGACTATTTCCAGATTGAATTTTGATGAAGATATGTATTGGACAAATTTAAAAAGTAAATTTTTATAAAAAAACCAAGAGAAAAATCTCTTGGTTTTTTATTTACTAATTAGCGATTTCAAATCTTTTAAAATACTATCTAAGCCTTTAAAATCCCCTTTATCAAGCCATATTTTTTGTGATTCAATTGCTTGATAGTATAGCATCTCTAATCCATTAATAGTTTTATATCCTCTTATTTTTCCTTCACTTAAAAACCTGGTTTCAAGTGGTTTATATATTAAATCATATAATATTAAATCATTCTGAAATCCTTTAAAATCCATAGGACTTTCATCTATTTCTGGGTACATACCTACTGATGTAGTATTTATTATAATATCAATTTCATCTTTATCTAATTCTGAAAGATTAAATCCTGTAAATTTAATAAATTTATCATTATAGATTCTTCTCAACTCATTTACCAATTTAATCCCTCTATTACTTGTTCTATTGGTAATATATAGTTTGTTAATATTATTCTCTAATAAACCAATAGATATCGCTCTACTTCCTCCACCAGCTCCTAAGACCAATATGTTTTTATTATTTAAATCTATATTATTTAATTCTAAGCTCTTTAAAAAACCAAGATAATCCGTATTATATCCTATTAATTCTCCTTCTACTTGCTTTACAGTATTTATTGCATTAATTTTTTTAGCTGTTTCATCTATATTATCTAAATATGGTATTATCCTTTCTTTAAATGGAATTGTAATATTAAATCCTTCTATTCCTAAAGTTTTAAAGGCTTCTATACCTTTTTCTAAATCCTCAAGTTTCAATTCATAAGTTAGATAAATACTATTTATATTATTTTCTCTATATATACTATTGTGTATAAATGGAGAAAGAGTTTTTGAAAGTGGATTACCTATTAATCCATATTTTTTTGTCATATTATTTATATTCATATTATTCTCCTATTATTTATAATTTATTATTAGATCTCTATAAAATTCTACCCCTCTATATAATGCATCTAAATTAATATTCTCATCTACTGCATGCATACTTGACAATTGTTGTGGTGATAATATTAGAGGTGAAAATCTTACAGTACAAGGACAGATATTTGCAAAATATTTAGCATCTGTTCCTCCCATCATAACATATGCTGAGACTCCTGCTTCAGGAAACGTATTTGAAATTATACTATTTACATATTTAAAATTATCTGTTTCCATATCCACTGCTGGTGAACAATCAAAAGATTTTAAAACTTCCATCTCTAATTCATATTCTTTTGCTACTTTTTCTATTGCCTTTATGGATTCGCTCTCTCTTTGATGTATCATATATCGTAAATTTCCCACAACTGATGCAGTATTTGGTATTACATTTGGCGCGTCACTTCCTTCAATCATTGTAAACACACATGTTGTTTTAAGCATTGCATCTCCCATATAATTTAATTTTGGTAATAATAATTTTAATAACGGTCCAAATAGCCAAAGATTCACAAATACAAATCTCATTGGAAATTCCATATATGGTGCTAGATTTTCAAACATATCTCTAACAGGTTTAGTTAATTCTTTCTTAAAGGGAGAACTCTTTTCAATATGATTTATAAACTTTGCCAATCTTGCAATAGGATTATCTTTTGGTGGAGTGCTAGAATGACCACCTTTTGATTTAGCTGTAAATTTAATATCTCCATAACCTTTTTCCAATATCCCAACCATTGCATATTTACCTTCAAGACCTGGAAGTGGCTTTTCAACGACTGCTCCACCTTCATCTAATACTATTCCTAATTTTATATTATTTTCAACTAGATAATCTGCTATTTTCTTTGCACCAAGTCCCATCGTCTCTTCGTTATTTGAACTTACAATATAAATATCTGTTTCTGGAATAAAATCTTCTTTTAATAATGATTCTACGGATTCTAAAAGACAAGTAAGTGCTCCTTTATTGTCCATAGCACCTCTACCCCATACTTTCCCTTCTGCAATGATTCCATCAAATGCAGGATACTTCCATTGACCATTGGCTGTTACCACATCAGAATGTGCCAATAATACCATAACATCTTTTGAAGAATCTTTTCCCTTCCAATGATACAATAATGAATTGTCTATAATTTTTTTATCTAATTTACTATGTATATTTGGAAATTGAATTTCTAATTCATCTCTAAATTTTTTAAACTTATCATTTAATAGTTCTTTACTCATTCCAATTTCATTTATTGTTTCTATTTGAATTAATTTGGATAATTTTTCTCCAATTTTTTTTGATTTTATCTCATCAATTTCTGGAATAAATGATGCATCATTTTCCTTTTTAATTCTCAAAGTCCTAAAAAATGCTATAGCTAATAATACAAAAATAATTATTAATATTATTTTTAAAATCATATTAACCCTCCTATATTATTTTCTTATTATATAATATTCTTCCTACACCCATTGAAATTAATGCAGATATTGGTACTAATATGGCAACTTGACTTGCAATTTGTGGAAATAAAAATGAAACTATAGAAATTGTCAATAATGGAGCTATAACCAATTTTGGATTTTTTGAAAAATATTGATAACCCAATGCTCCAAACAACGCTGGTACTACCATATTAAATGCTGGTTGAAGTACTGGTGATTGTAATACTGGTGTAAGTGGCACCATTAATATAACTCCAATTATCAATACTACACATGTTACTATTGCAGAAACTGCTACAGAAATGATTGAAACAATTTCATTTTCCTTTGTTCCAAATTTTGTACCCACTATTTCTTGTGAGTTCATAACACATGGTATTTTTAAATTAACTAAATTTCCTGTTATAAAAGCTAGATATGTCCCTCCAGTTCCCAACATTGGAGAATATGTAATCACTTCTATAATACTTGAAGGGAGATATATAATACATATCCCTAAACTTCCTAATAGCATACCTGTTAAATTTGGTTTTGCATTAAATATAATACTCATTGCAAATGGAACTAATAACATTAATACAATTGCAATTATTGACCAAATTCTACCTAATCTATGCATTTCATTATTAAACTTTTCATCAGGACTTAAATTAATATCTTTTTTCATCTATCTCACCCCTATATAATTTAATATAATTGCACTTGCCATCCCTATTAACATTGCAAATGAAAGGGAGAAACTTTCCATCCATTTCATCTTTTCATTCTTTGATAAACTTGTAAATATCCACATAAAAAATGCAGATACTACAATAACAATTATAGATATAAAACTTCCTTGTTTTAAATCTGCAAAACTTGAACCAATAAATGCACATACTAACCCTATAAACATTGCATTAAATAATATATCTCCCCATCTATTTCCATCATCCTTAGTAACTTTAGAAATAACTCTATTTTGATATCTCTTTAAAAATAACACACTAAATATTGAACCCCAAATAATTCCTATTGTCATAACAAAAGTAATAGTCACTAATGCACTTGGTGTCATAAACTCTGCTGCTAATGAAGGTAAATTCATGGACTTTGCAGCAATATCCGCCGCCATAGTTTCATAATGTAATGCTCCAATAACTGACAATCTTAACCAAGGTATAGCAACTCCCAAAGAACCTGATAAAGCAATAACTCCTAATAATATTCCTATAGACGGTACAATTGTAAAAGATGCAGAAGATATAATTGCCTTCTTTAAACTTTCCTTATCCATTCCAACTCTAATTCCTTCTCTATAAGCTCTTATAAAAAAGTAAACCGCCATAGTCATAACAAATAAAATAATTATACTAACTATTACAAATAATATTGGTGAATTTGCCATCTTAAAATATGAATCATTCATACTATCTCCTCCTTAGTTAAATTATAATTTATTTGACTATCATATACAAACTTTAAATGCAGTGGAAAGTGGAAAGGCAGTTGAGAGTTGATAGTTGATAGTGGAAAGTTAAAAACACTCATCTAAAGTAATATTTCACTAAAATATCAAATTTAATATAAGTAGGTACATAAGTTATCAAACTTTATTTATTCTTGGAAAATGATTATAGTTAAAAGTAAAAAAGCGGTTGGGGGGTGTAAAAATGGGGAGCTCGAGGGGAAATATGAGGGAGAATCGCAACCCTACCTTCATTTCCCCTCGTAAAGTATCGAGTTGTATTAAAGCAATATATTCGCATATTATCCTAAATTAATAAGTAAACAAGTTAAAACTAATACCAATACTTAAATCAAATTTAAAATAAATAAGTATATATAAAATCAAACTTCTCATCTTCCATAAAGTACTACTATTATCCTCATGCCGTAGGCTGTTTCTATAGTTACACTTTATATCCAATAAAATACAAAGACAATTGAGAGTTGAAAGTTTCTCCCCTAAGTCGAATACTCATTTAAGTTATATCTTAAATCTAATAATTTATCTAAAAGACTCTTCGAGTATATATTATTTAAAATATTCTTATACAAAATCTTATTATAATAATTGTTACATCAAAACAATCCTAACGGATTTGTGAGATTATTATATGAGATATCACAAAAAATTGATATTCTATTATAAATATAAAAATAGACCACAATGGTCTATTTTTTATTCTAATACTATTTCATTATCTTCTCTTTCCATTCTCAACATATCCCATTTTGCAACAGGATTATTTACTTTCATCTTTATTATCTGTTGTGGATGTGGTGCTACTGTAATAGAGTTTCCTTCATCATCCATCATATTCTCAATTCTCTGTTCAAAATAATCTTTAGAAGGTCCAAAAATCTCAACAATATCTCCTTCTTGAATCTTATTTCTCTGCTCTATTGTCGCTATTTTAGTATCTTCATCATAATCCAATACAAGTCCTACATAATCATATCCTCTTATATAAGAACTAGTGGTATAAACTTGATCATCACCATCTGGTTTATCAAAATAAAATCCTGTAGTAAATCTTCTATGACTCGCTTTTTTAATCTCTTTAAGCCATTTATCATTTCCTATATAATTATCTCTATTGTCAAATAACTCATCAATAGCCATTCTATAAGATCTTATAATAGTCGCCACATAATAAGCACTCTTAACTCTACCTTCAATCTTAAAACTATCTATTCCAGCTTCTATCATTTCTTCAATATGTTCAACCATACATAAATCCTTAGAGTTGAAAATAAAAGTACCTTGATCAGTTTCTTCAATTGGATAATATTCTCCTGGTCTTTTTTCCTCTACCAAACTATATTTCCATCTACAAGAATGTGAGCATTCTCCTCTATTTGCATCTCTTCCTGCCATATAATTACTTAATAGACATCTTCCTGAATATGAAATACACATAGCTCCATGAACAAACGCTTCTATCTCCATATCTTCTGGTATATTGTTTTGTATCTCTTTTATTTCATCAAGAGATAATTCTCTTGCCAGTACAACTCTTCTTATTCCTAAATTATACCAAAAATTAATTGTTTGGTAATTTGTTATACTTGCCTGTGTACTAATATGGATTTCTAATTCTGGTACTTCTTTATTTATTATTGAATAGATTCCCGGGTCTGCAACTATTACTCCATCTACTCCTATTTCATATAATTTTCTAGCATATTCATCTAAGCCACCTAAATCTTCATTATGTGGAATAATATTTATAGTGACATAAACCTTCTTATTTCTTTTATGTGCATATTCTAAGCCTTCTTTTATTTCATCAATTGTAAAATTCTTTGATGCTGCTCTTAATCCAAACTCTTCTCCACCTAAATATACTGCATCTGCTCCATAATGTATTGCTATTTTTAATTTATCCAAATCTCCTGCTGGTGCTAATAATTCTGGCTTTCTTAACATCTAATCAATCTCCTTTATAAGTCAAAGCAACTCCATCACTTATTGATAATACCACAGAGGTAAATCCTTCCAAGTGGTTTATATATGACAGATATTCTCTTAGTCTCTTCACAATAGTCCTCTTTCTTCTAATAGCTAATTCATCTGAAGCTACCATGCCTTTAAATAATACATTATCAGATACAATTAATGTTTCATCTAATATTAAATCCGATATTTTATTAAAAAACTCTAAATACTGTCCCTTTGCTGCATCTATAAATACAAAATCATATTTATCTTTCAATTCAGTTAAGACAATATTTGCATCTCCTGTTACTAAATTAATTCTATCTTCTAGATTATATTTTTTAATATTATTTTCAGCAATATTATAATTCTTTTCATATCTTTCTATTGTGGTTATCTTTGTGTCATTACCTGTATTTTCGGCCATTAATATGGCAGAATAACCTATTGCCGTCCCTATTTCTAAAATGTTTTTCGGTTTCTTTAATTTTAATAAAATTTTTAATAATTGCCCTACTTCTTTATCTATTATAGGTACATTATTTTCAATTGCATATTCTTCTAATTCTAATAATTTACCAGTATTATCTGGTGTTATACTTCTAATATATTCTTCAATAAACTCTCTATTTATCGATGACAAAATAATCCTCCTTACATAAATAATAGGTGGATATCCACCTATTATAATTAATTTTTACTTGGGTCCGATTGTAAATGTTCTTCATAAGTTTTTGAAAATATATGCCCACCAGTTCCATCTTCTTTTGATCTAAAATATAGATAATCTGTTTCAACTGGGTTAACTGCTGCTATCAATGATTCTACACTCATTGATGAAATTGGCGTTGGTGGCAATCCTGTATTTATATAGGTATTATATTCTGAAGGAATTTGTGTATCCGCATTTGATAGCACTTCCTTTCTCTCTCCCAATATATACTGTACAGTTGCACATGATTGTAACATCATATTTTCTTTTAATCTATTATAAAATATTCCTGCAATAATATCTCTTTCCTCATTTAAAACAGCTTCTCTTTCAATTATCGATGCCAATGTTACTATTTCATTAAAATTTAATTCTGTATTATTTTCTAATGGCAAAATGTTTTCATTATAGATTTCATCAAATTTATTTAACATAATCTTGATAATCTCATCTTCAGAAGAGCCATTTTCAACTTCATAAGTTGATGCAAATAAATAACCTTCCAATGATTGCCCATCATTTAATTTCTTTAAAAACTCAAACTCGCCATCATAATTATTCTTATTAGAAGTTTTTTCTAAGAATATATCTCTATCTACAAATCCTTCATTTTCTAATTTTTCTGCAATTTGCTTTAATTCAAAGCCTTCTGGTATTGTAAAAGATGATACATTTATATTTTTACCACCTTTTTCTAATTCAGATATAATCTCAGATACAGACATATTCTTACTTAATCTGTATTCTCCAGCTTTTAAATTATTTATATTATTTAATCTAATATATAATTTAAATATATTTTCATCTTTTATTAAATCATTGTCTTTTAAAGTTTTTGCTATACTATTACCTGAGCTACCTTCTTCTATCAATACAGTTTCTTCTTCTATATTAGCAATATCTACTGGTTTCAGTGAAGAATTATAGTAATAATATCCTCCCCCAAAAGCTAATGCTAACAATACTACTAATACTAGGAAAATGATTCCTATTTTTTTCATTTTTCCACCTCAGTTTTGATTTAATATATTAATTATTATTTCCTATTATTCTCATTGCTTTTTTATAAGCCATTAAGAATAAATTTCCTAATAATAATACTGATGCTGCTTCCCCTAAGCTTATCCCAAGTACAGTTGGTAAATATGGGATATTTGTAAAATATGATACCCATATTGAAATTATAAATCCATTTAATATTATTGGAGGTAATGATCCTAGATATTTACTTGAAGCCTTTCTTGTTAAATATGCTGCCAATAGACTCACTAAACTTCCACCTATTATATCAATTATCCCAAATGCAGAAAATGGAGATAATATAATATTTGCAAGCAGACAGCCTATAAATATACCTGGGACTGCTGCTGCTTCAACTAATGGCAATAATACCAAACCTTCTGCTAATCGTAATTGTATAGGACCAAATGCAAGGGTTCCCATTGGTATTTGTATCAATACCAAAAGTAAATATATGCCCGCTATTAAACTAGCTTTAGTCATATATTTTAAATCTATTTTTCTTTCCACTTAATCACCTATCTTATTGTATATCTAATCCATCGCTTATAATCTTATTTACATCTTGTATCATTTGAGAAAATTTTAATTCTGTTATCATAAATTCTTTTAAAGTAGGATTTAACATAACTATTTCCTCAAGTTTCTTTAATTTATCTAATTCTTCTTCTGATACTTCATTTCCTGACATTTGTGCAATTTGAACATCTACTAAATGCTTTCTATAATTATCTAACATTTCTTTATTCTTCTCATTTTCATAAGCCTTATTTCTTAATTCAATATAATTTTTATAATCATCAGATTTTTTTAATTCATGAACTAATTCATGCGCTTTATTATATACATTTGACATGATATCCCTCCCATAAGATAATAATATTTTAATATTTATATATTGTCAATTAAAAAGTCTCAGTCAAAAGACCAAGACTTTTATTAAACTTCCATTATAATAGGTAAGATCATAGGATTACGCTTTATATTTTCATAAATATAAATTCTTAATGAATCCCTAAGTTTGAACTTTAATGTTGCCCAATCTTTAATATTATCTTTTTCACATTTTTCTAGAGTTGCTTTTGCAACTTCTCTTGCTTCTGTCATTAAATCTTCTGATTCTCTAACATAAACAAATCCTCTTGATACAATATCTGGACCTGATAATATCTTTCCAGTCTCTTCACATATTGTAACAACAACTACTATAAGTCCATCTTCAGATAGATGTCTTCTATCTCTTAATACAATATTACCTACATCTCCAATTCCTAATCCATCAACTAATACATTTCCAGATTGAACTGGTTTTGTTTTCATACCATAGTTTCTTGTAAATTCTAATACATCTCCATTGCCTGCAACAAAAATATTCTTTTCATCCATACCTAATTCTACTGCTAATTCAGCATGTCTTATTAAATGTCTATGTTCACCATGAACAGGTATAAAGAATTTTGGCTTTATAAGTGTATGCATTAATTTTAACTCTTCTCTCTTGGCATGACCAGAAACATGAATATCTGCTAATGATTCATATATTACTTCTGTTCCTATTTCCATTAATTTATCAATAACTCTTGAAATTGTTTTCTCATTTCCAGGTATTGGTGAAGCTGATATAACAACTAAATCATCTTCTACTAATTCAATCTGTCTATGCTCAGAAAATGCCATTCTAGTAAGTGCTGACATAGGCTCTCCTTGACTTCCTGTTGTCAATAATACAATTTCATCAGCTTTATATTTATTTATATCTTTAATGTCAATTAATGTGTCTTCTTTCATTTCTAAATAGCCTAGCTCATTTGCAACACCAATATTATTAACCATACTTCTACCTGATACTATTACTTTTCTTTCATATTTTTCAGCTAATGTTATTATTTGTTGCACTCTGTGAATATTAGAAGCAAAGGTTGCTATTATAATCCTCTTTGGCGCTTTTAAAAATATATCATCAAAGGTATCTCCTACTGTCTTTTCAGACATTGTATAACCTTCTCTTTCAATATTTGTACTCTCACCAAGCATTACTAATACACCTTTTTTACCAATTTCAGCCATACGATGTAAATCTATTGCATTGTTTTCTGTAATTGGTGTAAAATCAATTTTAAAATCTCCTGTGTGGAATATAACTCCAATTGGAGTGTGTATTGCCAATGCCATACTATCGGGTATACTGTGGCTTGTTCTAACAAATTCTACAGTAAAACTCTTCCCAAGCTTTATCTTATCTCCTGCAGTGATTTCATTTAATTCTACTTTATCTAAACTATGCTCTTTTAATTTATTTCTAACTAATCCAATTGTCAATCTTGAACCATAAACTGGTACATTTAATTTTTGTAGTATATATGGCAATGAACCTATATGGTCTTCATGACCATGAGTTAATACAATTCCCTTTACCATATCCTTGTTTTTTAATAGATAATTAATATCTGGAATTACTACATCTATTCCTAACATTTCTTCTTCTGGAAAACCCATTCCACAATCCACTATTATTATTTCATCTCTATGCTGAAATACTGTAATGTTTTTTCCTATCTCTCCTAAGCCCCCTAAAGGGATTATCTTCAATTTATTCGGTTTTCTTCCCACTTTATCATCTCCTAATTTATATTGCTTTTATTGTTTTATATATTAGTAGTTGTCTATTAAACAAATAAAGTGAAATGAATAGTTTATTTATTGTCTTTATTGCATTTTTTACAGTATCCAAAAAACTTCAAATTATGATCTACTATTTTAAATTGATTCTCCGTTTCTATTTCTTCTTCCAACTTTTCTAATAAATCTAATTTTACTTCCGTTATCTCTCCGCAATCTATGCATATTAAATGATGATGTTGATGATTGTCCGAGTCTGTGTTTAGTTCATATCTATTAAGTCCATCATCGAAATTTACTCTATAAATAATATCTAGCTTTTCAAACAATTGTAATGTTCTATAAACTGTTGCAATACCTATTTCCGGATGCTTATCTTTTACAATATCATGTATTTCTTCCGAACTTAAATGATCATCTACATTATCTATAATTACATCTAATATAACTAATCTTTGGTTCGTTAATTTATAGCCTTCTTTCTTTAATTTCTCTTTAATTTTCTCATAATCAATACCCACATACTCACCTACCTTTTATTAATATATTATTGTAGTTTATCTTTTTCTATTTCTTCGTATATTTTTATTACTTCTTCTAATTCTTCTTCATCATCTATTGTAACTAAAATTGGATTACCATCATCATCATATTCAATTCTCAATAAATATGTTAAATCTGTAATCTCATTTGCTGGCAATAATGCCGCATAATTTTCATCATCTAATCCAAATGTTACAACAATTTTAAACTCAATTTCATTTCCCAGTTCATCTAATAAAACAATCTTTTCATTCATATTAAATCCTCTTTTCCCTATCTAAGTAATTTTGTAATATATAACTAGCTGCAACTTTATCAATTACTTTTTTTCTGTCTTCTCTTCTTACATCGCCTTCTATTAAGATTTTTTCTGCTGCTACAGTTGTAAGTCTTTCATCTACATATTCCACTGTTATATCTATCTTATTAGTTAGCTTTTTTACAAATTCTTTTACTTTTTCACCTTGAGGTCCAAGTGTATTGTTCATATTAAGTGGTAAACCCACAATTATTTTATCTACATTATGTTCCTTCACTAATTCAATAATTTCATTTGTATCTTTTTTTATACTTTCTCTTTTTATTGTCTTAAGACTTTGAGCTGTTATATGCAATAAATCACTTATTGCAACTCCTATAGTCCTATCTCCAACATCTAATCCCATATATCTTTTCATATTTCCCTACCTTAGATTACTTTAATACAAAATTCAGGACATACCTTGGCACAATAGCCACATAATATGCAATTTTCATTTGGCTTTGCCTGTCCATCAACTATTGTTATAGCATTCTGCCTACATCTTTCAACACATTTTCCACATGCTATACAATAATCTGCTACTATTAATTTTCTCTGCTTTTTTGTTCTATCTTTTATCTCTTTAGGTATATACCCATATTTATTCAAATAAATATTTGCATCTATCTCATCTTTGGATTGCATACCAATTGCAATGGAATTTACAAATTCTAAATTCCTTACAAAATTAAATGCATCTTCAATATCACCAATTAAATGACCTCCACCTAGAGGTTTCATACTATATATACCTTTTCCTAATTCCCTTGCTTTTTTTATTGCTTCTAACATATCTTCAGTTGTTCCATCATGAATGCCTAAGCCATTTTTATTTAATATAGGGTGGATTATTTCTATTTCATCATATTTATTTGCTCCTTTAACTCCTTCTACCCTATGAGTTGAAATACCAATAGCTCTAATCTTTCCCTCTTTTTTTGCTTTTAGAAAATATTCTACTGCTTCAATCATCCCTTCGCTTCCCAAATATCCTACAAAAATCAAATCAAATGTCACCTGATTGGCAACATAGTGTTCTGCACATTCACGGATATAGGTTGTGGATATTTTTTCCATAACCGGCTTCCCATAGCCACCCGTATGTGTCGACAATAA
>RRZU011442108.1_pt1 | contig 15239 bp, 14 predicted proteins | sample 2165561 | NCBI WGS metagenome assembly RRZU01 (sample SAMN10456909, study PRJNA506462) | wastewater metagenome | isolation source: wastewater sludge | place: USA: Moscow, Idaho
AATCGGGATGGCTGTTGCAAAAATTGCGACTTCGGTTGTTGTATTTGTTTTTCTGTTTTTGCTGAGATTGGATTTTAATTTCCAGAATTTCCTTAACAAAACCGAAGAGCAATATGATAAATTCTCCAAACCAAAAGTGACACCGCTTTGGGATATGATCACTTCCTGGTTTTTTGGTGGTAATGTTTTATTTTCTAACTACGAAATCCGGGATTATCACACCAAGGATAAAACCTTTTATTACAAAGCACTTTTTATGGATGTCTACACATCAGCGATTCCATATTTTTTTATTGGATTGATTTTATTAATAGTGATTTTAAGTGTTGTCAAGAATTATAAAAACAAGTTGATTTGGATTCTTGTGATTTCTTTTTCAATCGATATTTTAATCCATTGTGTGCTAAAATTTGGGCTGCATACCTCTTATATTTACGGCGGACATTTTGTGTTTGTTTATCCGCTGTTGCTCGGCTGGTTATTTTTCAGTTACCGTAACAAAACCATATCTCTGAGCATTTTGTATGGAGTAATAATGATGATGACAGTTTACCTTGGATTCAATAATTTTTACAGGCTTGGCGAGTTTTATCAGTTTTTAGAAACCTATTACAAATAAAAAATTCCGCATTTCTGCGGAATTTTGTTTATTATTTATCTTGTTTCAATTATTTAGCTTCCACACAAAAAACAGCGTAAGGCACTACGATTGCGCTGGGATAGACTCTTTTTACGTTTCGCAAATCATCTGCTGCGCTTTGTTTTGAAAAGTAGCTTCCTGCAAGAATTTTATAATTTGGTCGCAGTGAAGCATCGGTTTCCACTTTCAGGCTCCTGAAGTTATTTCTGAATTCTGTTGTGATTTTTCTAGCGTCTTCATTGCTTTTAACTGTAATAACCTGAATTTTGAATCCCATAATCTTTGGGTTTTTTCTGCAGACTTCAGCATTGGTAAGTTCTCTACTAGGCACTAAAATTTTTTGAGGTGTTTTAACAGGTGCAGCAGAAACTCTGTCGCAGTTGCCTTCAATTTTTTCTAATGCACTATTAATTCTGTCATCCATCGATATAGAAAGCTCTGTTCCAGAAAGGGTGTCTTTTTTTACAACATATTGAGCGTCAATATTGTAAAAACAGAATAATGATGATACTATGAGTAGCCTAAGAAGATTGTTCATTTAAAATATTTTTTTAGCAAATTTAAAATAAATTGAACGAAACACAAATCCTCTTATTTAGAATAGTTACAAATTATAGAGAAATGAGAAAATCCATACAAATAGGTCTTCTTAATTTTTGTTAAAGTACTATTTTTGCGGAATTGAATGTAAACTCAATACAAATTTACTAACCCAAGATTATATAAATGATTAGTTGGAGAAAGCATTACAAAAAGGGTCTGATAGCAATTAGTTTATTGTTATCAACCGGCGCTTCTGTTTATGCACAAGGCGATCCAAAGAAAGGACAAGATTTGTTCAAGACAAACTGTACGGCTTGTCACGCATTGGATAAACAAGTTATTGGACCGGCACTTGGCGGTGTAGTGGACAGATTAAAAAAAGAACAAAATCTTGAGACAGATTGGCTTCACAAATGGATTAAAGACAATAAAGCTTTAAGAGCATCTGGTGACAAATATGCCAACGAGGTTTTTGAAAAGTTTAACAAAACTGAGATGACGCAGTTTCCGAGTCTTTCTGACCAGGATATTGATGATATCTTAGCTTACACGACCAATCCTCCGGCTGAAGAGCCAGCAGCTGATAAAGCTGATGGTGCAGCGGTAACCAATGATTTGGCTACTATTGAAGCTCAAAAAGCGGAACAGCTGAATTCTAAAATTATGGTTGCTTCATTGATAGCAATTGCAGGGTTGTTACTATGGCTTCTTTTGAAAATCCGTCAGTTGGTGAAAATTCAACAATCGCCGGAGCTTTCCGAACTTAACTCTACAAGAATTGCATCTTTCTCTGCTTTGTACGAAAAATACAGTTATGTGGGTAAAGGTTTAGTGGCTTTACTAGCATTGTTTGCTGCGTACGGTGTGTGGAACTGGCTGATGTGGATTGGCGTTTATAAAGGTTACGCACCAGAACAGCCGATTTATTTCTCGCATAAAATACACGCTGGTGAAAATAAAATCGACTGTCAACTTTGTCACTCAAGTGCAAAATATGGTAAAGTTTCAGAAATTCCTTCTGTGAATGTTTGTATGAACTGTCACAGATCTATTTCAGAATATAAAGGAAAATACCTAGAGCCAGGGAAAGACAGAGAGTTCTACACAGGTGAGATCAAAAAGATTTACGCAGCGGCTGGATGGGATGAAGCCAAAATGGCTTATACGGGTAAAACTACACCTATCCAATGGACCAGGATACACAATATGCCAGATTTTGTTTACTTCAACCACGCACAGCACGTTGTTGCTGGGGAGCAGGCAATTATCAATTCATTCAATGCGAAGCAGAAAGATCCTGCTAACAAAATCGATGTGGTTTGTAAGGCTTGTCACGGCAAGATTGATACAATGAACGTAGTGCAAATGGCAAACAATTTCACTATGGGATGGTGTATCGAGTGTCACAGAACTACAGAAATAGATATGAACAATGGTTACAATAAAGAATACTTCAAAAATCTGCATGATAAGTTGAAAAAACAATATGGTGAAGGAAGCAAAGTCACTGTGGATGCAATTGGAGGTCTTGAGTGTGGTAAATGTCATTATTAATAACAAAAATTAGAAGTATAAATGGCTTCAAATAAAATACAATTCAGAAGTATTCACGAACTAAAAGATCCAACTTTAAATGGGAAGTTGGCGGCTAAAGAGTTCCAGAATGAAATTCCGGTTGAAGATTTCTTGGATGATTCTAATAAAGAAGGAACGTCTCGTAGAGATTTTCTTAAGTTGTTAGGATTCTCCACAGCTGCGGTAACGCTGGCAGCGTGTGAAGCACCGGTTATCAAAACGATACCTTATGTAGTAAAACCACACGACATTATTCCTGGGGTTCCTAATTACTACGCTTCAACTTATTTTGATGGGTTCGATTTTGCTAGTGTTTTAGTAAAGACTAGAGAAGGTAGACCAATTAAAATTGAACCAAACCCAGTTGCTGGAGATTTAGGTAAAACTAACGCAAGAGCACAAGCAAGTGTACTTTCACTTTATGATAATGATAAAGTAAAGCAACCAAAGCTTGATGGGAAAGACGAAACTTTCGATAAAGTAGATGATTTCGTTATTAAAGGTTTAGAAGAAGCTAAAGCTTCAGGAAAAAGAATCGTTCTTTTATCTCAATCTTACGCTTCACCTACATTCAAAAAATTATTTGCAGAATTTAAGGCGAAATATCCTACTGCAGAACTAATTACTTACGATGCGATTCCTTACGCGGCAGCTTTGGATGCAGCACAGGAAGTATTCGGACAAAGAGCTTTGCCGGTATATGACCTTGGCAAGTCTCAGTTGGTGGTTTCTTTCAATGCGGATTTCTTAGGTGATTACAACGCATCAAGCCTTGAAGTTTCCTATGCTGCGGCAAGAAAGCCAGGCGCAAATATGTTGAGACATATTCAGGTAGAATCTAATATGAGCTTAACAGGAGCAAATGCCGATAGTAGATATAGATTGAAACCAAGTGCAGTTTTTAAAACTTTGGTAGAAGTTTATAACGGACTAAATGGTGGAACTTCTGATAAAGTGGCTTCCGAAATCGTGAAAGAACTTCAGTCAAAAGGCAGCAACGCTGTTGTTTTTGCTGATGGTTCTAAAGCGGCTTATGTTTTGGCGCACTTAATCAACCAAAAATTAGCATCTAACGCATTTACTGGAAAAGCTAATTTCCTTAAAGAATATGATAACGCAAGATTCAACGAATTTCTTTCTTGGTTGAATGGCGGACAGGTTGGTGTTTTGATTACGAATAATATAAACCCGATTTATTCGCACGCAAAAGGTCAATCTCTAAAGGCTGCAATCGAAAAGGTTCCTTATTCTGTTGCAATTACCGATAAGAAAAACGAATTATATAAAGCTTCAAAGGCAGTTATTCCTTTTACTCATTGGCTAGAATCTTGGGGTGATATCACACCGGAAACAGGTGCATATTGTTTAATGCAACCTACAATCCAGAAGATATACAAATCGAGACAGATTGAAGAATCTCTTTTAGTGTGGATTAATGGAAAAGATAACCCGGCTAATAATTATTATAATTATTTGAAAGCTAACGCATTGACGCTTAACGGAGGGTTGTCATTCAACAAGAACCTATACAACGGTTTTGCAGCTGGCGGACTTTCGACAGGATTATCTTATTCCGGCGGAAATGCTGCTCAGGCTATCGCTGAATTATCAGCTTTCAAACCAGCTCAATTAGAGTTACAGCTTTATACCAAACCTTCTATTGGTGACGGAACACAATCTAACAACCCTTGGTTGATGGAACTTCCGGACCCAATTTCAAGATTGTCTTGGGATAATTATATTACTATTTCACCAAAAGATGCAGAAAGCCTAGGATTGGAAAACAGTCTTAATGCTAGAATGCAGTTGGATGGAGATACAGTAAACGTTACAGCAAATGGCGTTACTTTGAAAGATGTACCCGTGTTTATCCAGCCTGGTCAGGCAGATGGTTCTCTTGGACTAGCTCTTGGCTACGGTAAAAAAGATTCTGGTAAAGTAGCAGAGACTGGCGTTAATGCTTATCCATTGTTCGATGGTTACAATACGGTTATTACCAATGTTAAAATAGAGAAATCCGGAGACGGACACGAGTTTGCAGGAATGCAGCTTCAAAATACCTTGATGGGTCGTTATGAGATCGCTAAAGAAGTAACATTGGATGATTTCATCAACAAACCTGTTGATGAATGGAACAAACCTTTGGCAATGCACACTATTGGTGGTGAGCTACCGATTGGCAAAATTGATCTTTGGGACGCATTTGATGATACTGACGGGCCACATTTTAATCTATCTGTAGATCTTAATTCGTGTACCGGTTGTGGTGCTTGTGTTATTGCTTGTCAGGCGGAGAACAACGTTCCTGTTGTGGGGAAAGAAGAGGTGAGAATGTCCAGAGATATGTATTGGTTAAGAATTGACCGTTACTATTCTACTGAACAGAAAGTTGAAGTTTATGAAGGTCTGAAAGAGGGAATGGCTGTTCCTGAGTTATACGGTAGTGAACTTCTCGGAATCAAAGGAGCATTGGAAAATGCTGCAGAGAATCCGGATGTAATTTTCCAACCGGTAATGTGCCAGCACTGTAATCACGCGCCATGTGAAACTGTTTGTCCTGTAGCGGCAACATCTCACGGGAAACAAGGGCAAAACCAAATGGCTTATAACAGATGTATCGGTACAAGATATTGTGCGAACAACTGTCCATATAAAGTAAGAAGATTTAACTGGTTCAATTACGCTCTTAATGATAAGTTCGATTTCCATATGAATAACGATCTTGGAAGAATGGTATTGAATCCAGATGTTGTTACGAGAACAAGAGGGGTGATGGAAAAATGTTCTATGTGTATCCAGATGACACAGAATGTTATCCTCGAAGCTAAGAAAGATGGCAGAAAAGTTCAGGATGGAGAGTTCCAAACGGCTTGTGCCAATGCTTGTTCTACTGGTGCTTTGAAGTTCGGAGATATGAATGATGTCAACTCAGAAGTTCGCAGCTTGTTCAACAGTAATAGAAAATATGTTTTGTTAGAAGAAATTGGTACAAAACCAAATGTATTCTACCACACAAAAATCAGAAACAGAAAAGAAAGTTTAAATAATAAATAGGTAAAAAATGTCAGGACATTACGAAGCTCCGATAAGGGAACCTTTAATTATTGGTCACAAGACTTATCACGATATTACTGAAGATATCGCAAGACCTATCGAAGAACGCGCAGGTAAATTATGGTGGGTATCTCTGTACGCAGCCTTAATACTGTTTGTTTATGGATTTGGTTGTATCGCATACACTATTGGAACCGGAATTGGTGCATGGGGACTAAACAGAACTATCAACTGGGGTTGGGATATTACCAACTTTGTATGGTGGGTTGGTATTGGGCACGCCGGAACACTGATCTCTGCAGTACTTTTATTATTTAGACAAAGATGGAGAATGTCGGTTAACCGTTCTGCTGAAGCGATGACGATTTTCGCTGTTTGTCAGGCTGCTATTTTCCCTGTTATCCATATGGGTAGAGTTTGGGTTGGTTATTGGGTATTCCCACTGCCAAACCAGTTTGGTTCCCTTTGGGTTAACTTTAACTCTCCCCTTCTTTGGGACGTATTTGCAATCTCTACCTATTTCTCAGTATCAGTTGTGTTCTGGTTTATGGGATTGATTCCAGATTTTGCAATGATTAGAGACAGAGCAAAAACGCCATTTAACAAAAAGATTTATACCATTCTGGCCTTCGGATGGGGTGGAAAAGCAAAGCACTGGCAAAGGTTTGAAGAATTATCTTTAGTGTTAGCAGGTTTGGCAACGCCACTTGTATTCTCAGTACACACCACGGTATCTTTTGACTTTGCCACATCGGTTATCAAAGGATGGCACTCAACAATCTACCCACCTTATTTCGTTGCAGGAGCAATTTTCTCAGGATTCGCAATGGTACAGACACTATTGTTGGTAGCAAGAAAAGTTTGTCACCTTGAAGATTATATCACAATGTACCACATCGAGATTATGAATATCGTAATCGTTGTAACTGGAGGTATGGTAACTGTAGCTTACGCAACTGAATATTTCATCGGATGGTATTCTGGGTCAAGATATGAAGATTTTACTTATCTTTCTCCAGGAGCAGCGGTAGGACCTTACTGGTGGGCATTCTGGGCATTGATTATATGTAACTTGGTTGTGCCGGCTCTGTTCTGGTTCAAAAAAGTCAGAACCAATATCTTCTGGACATTCATCATCGCATTGATTATAAACATCGGTATGTGGTTTGAGCGTTTTGATATTATCGTAATCAACTTGTCCAGAGACTACTTACCATCATCTTGGACAATGTTTAAGCCGACCATTATTGACGTTGGTGTATATCTTGGAACAATTGGATTCTTCTCTGTATTATTCCTTTTGTATGCAAGAACATTCCCTGTAATCGCACAGGCAGAATTGAAGAGTATTTTGAAAATTTCCGGTGAAACTTATAAAGCAAAAGAAGGAGATGAGCACCACTAAGATTATATATGGACTTTACGGCGACGACGATGATTTGATGCACGGCGTTAAAGCCTTCAATGATAAAGGGATCAAGATAAACGAAGTTTATACGCCATTCCCTGTACACGGATTGGATAAGGCACTTGGACTTAGAAAGACGAGAATTTCTGACGCTGCATTTATCTATGCTTGTTACGGTGTTGCAATCGGGATCACATTGACAGCTTGGATCATGAATCACGACTGGCCACAGAATATTGGTGGTAAACCATCTTTTGACTGGTTTCATAACATGGGAGCTTTTGTAGATCCAATGTTTGAGTTGATGGTTTTCTGTTCTGCTCACTTGATGTCACTCACCTTTCTTGTAAGAAACAAGATGTATCCAGGAGCTAAGCCTCAGAATCCTGATCCTAGGACTACTGATGATAAATTTATGATGGAGTTTGTTTCTGATGATGTTGAAACTATTAAACAGCTGTTGATTGATACAGGTGTTGAAGAAATAACTGTTAAAGATGCCTAAGATGAAGAATAGTATATTAAAAATTACAGCAATCTTTGGTTTAACAACTGTTTTACTAAATTCTTGCGGACCAAAAGATAACCCACCTTTGGTTTATTTTCCGGATATGTATTTTCCTGTGGCTTATGATCCATTGATGAAAGCTAAGGATGCATATTCAGATCACGAAAACGAAATTCCAGCTTTTGTAGCGCGCGACGGTGCAACTGGTTTGTCTCCGGTTGAAGGTTCTGTTTCAAGAAACAAAGATGGTGTCATCAGCGAAGAAACACTTCCTAAGAATATGGATGAGTACAATGCAGGTTATGATGCTTCTAAAGCAATTACAGCATCTCCTCTTAAAGCAGAAAACCTTGAAAAAGACTTGGCACGAGGGAAAAGCTTGTACGAACATACTTGTTCCGCTTGTCACGGTGTTAATGGAGACGGACAAGGGCCGATTGTTCAAAGTGGTGCTTATTCGGGGGTTCCTAAATATGCAGATAGAGAAATCACTATCGGATCTATTCATTATGTTTTAACAAATGGTAGAAACGCGATGGGTTCTTATGCTGGACAACTGAACGTAGGAGATAGATGGAGAGTTGCACTTTATGTTTATAATACATTTAAAGCACCAACAATGTCAGCTGCACCAGCTACTGCAAATGCCGCTCCTGCAACTACAGCTGCGGCCCCAGCAAAAACTGAAGATAAAACTAATGCTAAATAAAAAAAGAAGTAATGTATAGTTTTTCACCTAAATTAAGATTATATTCAATCATACTCATCGTTGTAGGCGTTGTTTTATTCGGTATTGGTTATGCCCTTAACCATGGCCTGGATGATGCTACAATCACACACTGGATGGAATCTGTCCATTCAAAAGGACATGAAGCTCCATCACATTCCAGTGAGTTGGTGGGTCCTCAGGATCATAATGCGCATCTAGAACATGCAAAACATCAGGTTCACAATCAGCCGTTGGCAGCGATTCATACTTTTGCTGTTTTCGCCTTTGGAATTAGTTGTTGTGCATTGTTTTTCTACAGCATACAGCACGCTGCGCACGCAGGTTGGTCTATTATTGTTACAAGAGTAATGGAAGCTATAGCTTCTTATATCCCATACGGAGGAGCAATCTTGATTATTATAATGTTGTTGAATATTACACATCAAGGTCATCTTTTCCATTGGATGGATCCTAATCTTACAGATCCTAACTCTCCGGAATTTGATGTTATATTATTCGAAAAGAAAAGATTTCTTAATATTCCCTTTTATGCTATCAGAACTATAATTTATGTTGTGGGCGCGTCATTCTTTGTTTGGAAGCTGAAAAGTCTTTCTAAGAAAGTTGATGAGAATAAGGGGAACCGAAAGATCTATGCTAGTCTTTACAGCTGGAATGTAGGTTACATTGCTTTTTTCGGTTTTGCATCTGCAGCGTGGGCTTGGGATTGGTTGATGTCTATTGATCCACACTGGTATTCTACACTATATATTTGGTATTCTATGGTAAGCTGTTTGTCAACTTCTATAGCTGTAATGATTATCATAAGTGTTTACCTTAAGAAGAAAGGAGTTTATCCTCAGTTTAACAATAACCACCTTCACGATCTCGGAAAATTCTTGTTTGCTACGAGTATGCTTTGGTCATACCTTTGGTTTGCTCAATTTATGCTATACTGGTACGCAAATATTCCAGAAGAAGTAAATTATTTCTTCGGCAGATTTGAGTACTACGCACCGACTTTCCTACCAATGCTTGTTGTAAACTTCCTTGCACCATTATTAGTATTAGTAAGCAGTAGTATAAAGAGAAATTATAAAGTGGTTACCTTTATGGCTTGCCTTGTGATTTTCGGACACGCTGTTGATTATTTCAATATGGTAATGCCGGGAACAGTAGGACCTTACTGGAATAACCTTCCAATGGCTTTGTTAGTTTTAGGTTCGTTCATCTTCGTTGTAGGGATTTTCACTTTTACTGTGATGACAGCTTTAGCAAAACTAAAACTGATGCCTACCGGAAACCCTTACTACCACGAGTCAGAGATTTACGAATATCCTTTCTAATTTATTTTAGAATAGAAAATTTAAAACCCAGCAGAAATGTTGGGTTTTTTTATTAATTTTAAAGAAACAAAAAACAAATGATTCAAAAGATTCCTATTGAAAATATCCTTTTTCTTGATATTGAGACCGTTCCTCAAACTGATACTTGGAACAATCTGGATTCTACCACTCAATATCTTTGGGATAAAAAAACCAAATCTCAAAGAAAAGAAGAAATTGTAGCTTCTGATTTTTATGAGCAACGAGCAGGAATAATGGCCGAATTCGGTATGATTGTTTGCATTTCTGTCGGGATGATTGATAACAATACCGGAAAATTAAAAATTAAAACATTTTCAGGTGAAGAAAGAAACTTATTAATTGCATTCTGTGAGTTGTTCAATAGTCCTCGTCTTAATAATATTATTCTCTGTGCGCACAACGGAAAAGAATTCGATTTTCCTTACATCGCAAGACGACTTTTGGTTAATGGTATTCAACCACCGATTCCATTCCAGATGTTTGGAAAAAAGCCTTGGGAAATTCCGCATATTGATACTATGGAACTCTGGAAATTCTGTGATTGGATAAGTTATGTTTCGTTGGAATTATTGGCTCATAGCTTCGTAATTCCTACACCAAAGGACGATATCGATGGAAGTATGGTTGCTGATATATACTACAAAGAAGGCGATATAGACAGAATCATTCATTATTGTGAAAAAGATGTCTTAACTTTGGCAAATGTTTTTCGGCGGATGAGGCAGGAAGATTTATTAAAAAGATTAGATTAAAATGAAATATACAGACGACCAAATAGCAGATATTGGAGAAGAAATAATAAAGGAACTGAAGACGGTTTACGATCCTGAAATACCGGTGGATATCTATGAACTTGGACTTGTTTATGATGTTCAGATTTCCGACGAAGGAGAAGTTTTAGTAATAATGACGTTAACGTCTCCAAATTGCCCAGTCGCAGAAACACTTCCAGTAGAGGTAGAAGATAAGGTAAAGGGTGTAGAAGGTGTAAAATCTGCGAAAATAGAACTTACCTTTGAACCGACTTGGACCAAAGAAATGATGAGTGAAGAAGCCAAGTTCGAACTTGGAATGTTATAAAAAATCCTGCAAGATGCAGGATTTCTTATTTTAGTCTTTATATTCGAAGATAAAGATCTTTTTGATATCATCATTAAGACTTAGATAAACAGGACTATTTCTTACCGCATTTTCTAAAAATTCCTTTTCTTCCAATGTGTAAGAATGAGGAAATTTGAAAACGCAAAAAATCTCTCCAATTCTTCTAGGTTCAAAATACATTGTCTTTTTCAAATCACAGGTCGCCCCAGTGATATCAATATGTTTATCTTTTGTTAGTACAACTAAGTGTGCAAAAATACTTTGCGCTAAAGCAGTTGCAAAAATATCTGTCGGAGAAAAATGTTCTCGTACGCTAAAATCATTGGTAGGAATATATGAAGTGAAAACATCTCCGGAGCTTTCGTGTACAGAATCTATCCTATTCTCACCTACATAAGTCGTTTTTGAAGTCATAACCGATAGTTTTTTTAATTGTTTTTTCTGTAATAAATTTACATCATTTTTTTGAAATATCGAATTATGAATGTGAATAATTGTTAAAATATGATAAAATTTATGTCTAATCAGATAATTCGAAAATAAAATTAACGGTCAAACTTCATTGTTACAGGCATTCTAAATCTTGAAGCTTCAGTGTAACCATTTGAACATTTTGGAGTCCATCTTCCTGCTTTGTATAATGTTAAGATATTCTCTTTATTAAACTCAGTATTATTACCCGTTGCTTTGACATCACTAATATATCCTTCTTCAGAAACTACAAAAGTTAGAGTTGTAGTTAATGGTTCGTTGTTACTACCAAAATTAGAAATAGAATTATTTGTTTCTGTTGCTTTATAATTGCTTTTTAGTTTCTTATTAAAAGACACTATCTCACGCGCAATATCGTCACATTTAAAAGTTTTTGTTGGTGTATAGTTTTTAAATTGATTTCCTTCAGAATTATTTATTTTATCTAGTAAAAATAACTCTTCCGCTCGTCTTTTTTTATTAATTCTAATTTCATTGGTTCCAATAATTTTCATTCTTTCTTTTTTTGAAAGATTGGAAAGAGAATCTTTTGCTTTGTTTTGATAATTAATTAGAATTGAATCATATTTTTTGTTGATTTTCCACAATTCTTTCACGTCTTCACTTTGCCCAAAACAGAAATTACTAATGAAAACTGCAAGTATTAGAATACATTTATTCATATAAAATATTAAAAATGAAAAATATCTTTCGCCATATTATAAGCACTTTCAAAATGAAGAAGATTTTGATGGATATCTAATTTTTCGGACTGCATAAAAGTAAATACCCTTTCTGTAGGCATATTTCCCACTAAATCATCCTTTGCCATTGGACAGCCTCCAATTCCCTTTATTGCGCTGTCAAATCTTCTGCAGCCTTCGTCATAAGCAGCTTTTAGTTTGATGTAAGAATCCTCATATCGATTATGAAAATGCGCCCCAAAATTAATATTGGGATATTTAGCGGGAATTTTATTAAAAAGGAGTGAAATTCTTTCCACATCGCCAACGCCGGTTGTGTCAGATAAAAGAATATGTTTAATTCCAATTTCCTCAAAACGTCTTGCCCAGAAGTCCACATCCTCCCATTTCCAGCTTTCACCATAAGGATTGCCAAAAGCCATCGAGAAATAGAGATTCAGTTGTCTGCCTTCAGATTTTGTCAATTCTAAAATGTTCACAACTTCAGTAAAAGCTTCATCACGACTTTTATTAGTATTTCTATGCTGGAATGTTTCAGAAATCGAGAAAGGAAACCCCAAAATATCAACTTGCTCGTGGCTCAAAGATTTTTCAGCACCACGGATGTTGGCTACCACTACGGAGAGTTTTGTGTTGGAAAGTGATTTGTCGATTTCATCTATTACAATTCCGGAATCAGCCATTTGAGGCATCGTTTTCGGATTCACAAAGCTGCCGCAATCCAGTACATCAAAACGCACTTCCATCAATCGGTTGATGTAATCTATTTTTTTCTGCGTTGGAATCATTTCTCCCCAACCTTGCATTGCGTCTCGTGGACATTCGGTTAAGAACATTTATATCGTTTTTATAATTATTTAGGCAGCTATATCCGCCTTCCGTTCCCGCTTTTTTCTTTTTAAATAAAAAGAAAAAGAGCTCCACTCAAGTCGGGCTGCAGTGATTCGAAGTTCCAATAATACTCATCGGCGCTCGCTTCGCTCGCGCTAAAAAACATTCAATACTTTGATAATTCACAATATATGAATCATCAGATATTATTTGTCGTTCACTGCATAAATATATAACTTTGCGGAGATATAGCAAATTATATGGAAAACATCCAATTAGACGGTATTTGGAGAGAAAAACTCCTTAACAGATTCATCACATACATCAAGATATTTTCAACCAGCGACGCAGAAAGTGAGACTACACCTTCTACAGAAAGGCAGTGGGATATCGCCAATTATCTGTACAAAGAATTGCAGGATTTAGGATTGGAAGATGTTAGTATCGATGAAAAAGGATACGTTTTTGGGTTCATTCCTTCTAACAAAGAGGAAGAAGTTCCACAAGTTGGGTTTATTGCGCATTATGATTCTTCACCGGATTTCAATGGCGAGAATGTGAATCCACAGATCTGGGAAAACTATGATGGCGAAGATTTATTACTAAACAAAGAAACTGGATTCACTTTGTCATCAACTAAATTTGAATCTTTAAAAAAATACATCGGACAAACCATCATCACAACAGATGGAACAACATTGTTAAGTGCGGATGATAAAGCTGGAGTTGCAGAAATTGTAACGGCAGCAGAATTCCTTTTGGCTAATCCACAAATCAAGCACGGCAGAATTTCTATCGGATTCAATCCGGATGAAGAGATTGGAAGAGGCGCACATCATTTCGATGTAGAAAAATTCGGGGCAGAATGGGCTTACACAATGGACGGCGGAGAAATAGGAGAGTTGGAATATGAAAATTTCAATGCGGCCGGAGCTGTGGTAAAAATCCACGGATTATCTGTACATCCAGGTTATTCTTTTGGGAAAATGCTGAATGCAGGTTTGGTAGCTTCAGAATTTATCAATTCACTTCCAGCCAATGAAACGCCAGCAACTACGAAAGGTTTTGATGGATTTTTCCATCTGACAGATTTCGAAGGTGATGTTTCAGAAGCTAAACTTCAATACATCATCCGTGACCATGATGATCAAAAATTTGAAGATAGAAAGAAACTGATTGCTGAAAAAGTTGAAGAAATCAACAAAAAATATGGTGAGAAAACTGCTGAGATTGAAATCAAGCCGCAATATCTCAATATGAAAAAGCAATTCGAAGGCAAGATGCATATCGTTGATATTGCAGAACAAGCGATGAAAGATTCCGGAATCGAACCAAAAATAAAAGCCATCAGAGGCGGAACAGACGGAGCGCAGCTATCTTATATGGGATTACCATGCCCAAATATCTTCGCTGGGGGACATAACTTCCACGGACCTTACGAATTCGTACCATTGGAAAGTATGTTAGCTGCTGTAAAAGTAATTGCTAATATTGCTCAATCGGTAAAATAAGTTAATTTTAATTCAAATCAATTCTGAATGACAATCAAAGAAAAACAACAAGAATTAATAGAAGAATTCGCCTTTCTGGACGATTGGGAGCAGAAGTATGAATATATCATAGACCTTGGGAAAGAATTAAAAGGACTTCCTGAGGACAAAAAAACAGATGAAAATCTAATACGAGGTTGCCAGTCTAAAGTTTGGATTGATGCAGAATTTACAGATGGAAAATTATTTTTCAATGCGGATTCTGACGGGATTTTGCCAAAGGGAATTGTTTCGCTTTTGGTGAGAATCTATAGTGGCCATTCTACACTGGAGATTTTGGATTCTGATTTTGATTTTATCTCTGAAATTGGCTTGCAAGAATTTTTGTCTCCCTCAAGAGCCAATGGCTTGATGGCAATGACGAAACAAATCAAATTTTACGCAGTGGCGTTCCAACTAAAGAAGTAGGTGAAGAGAATTCTCGCATATCGTTTTTCTGCATTCGGAGATGTGGCGATGACAGTCCCTGTCTGCGTAGAGTTTCTGGAGCAAAATCCTGATGTAGAAATTGTATTTGTGAGCAGAGATAATTTCAAAGACCTTTTTGATAAACATCCTAGGCTGAAATTCTATGGAATTAACTTAGATGATTATAAAGGTGTTTTCGGCATCAGAAAGCTGACAAAGCAATTAATCAAACAATTTAATCCGGATTATGTTGCGGATTTTCACGATGTGATTAGAACCAAGATGCTTAATTCCATCTTCATCCAGCAAGGCAACAAAGTCTTCCAGATTGATAAAGGAAAAATTGAAAAGGAAAAACTGACAGATATCT
>RRZU013317683.1_pt1 | contig 15239 bp, 16 predicted proteins | sample 2165561 | NCBI WGS metagenome assembly RRZU01 (sample SAMN10456909, study PRJNA506462) | wastewater metagenome | isolation source: wastewater sludge | place: USA: Moscow, Idaho
ATGGTCGCGGCCGACGATCATGTGGGTCAGGCCGTGGTTGCGGCGGATGATGCCGTGCCAGACCGCCTCGCGCGGGCCGCCCATGCGCATGGCAAGGTTCAGCAAGCTCAGATGCGTGGTCGCGGCCGGGTATTTGTCCAGGACCGCCTCATAGCAGCGCACGCGGGTGAAATGGTCCACATCGCCCGGCTTGGTCATGCCGACGACCGGGTGGATCAGCAGGTTCGCCTGCGCCTCGCGCGCGGCGCGGAAGGTCAGTTCCTGATGGGCGCGGTGCAGCGGGTTGCGGGTCTGGAAGGCGACGATGCGGCGCCAGCCCAGTTTGCGGAAATGCGCGCGCAGTTCGTTCGGCGTGTCGCGGCGGCCGCGGAAATCGTAATGCGTCGGCTGCTGGATGCCGGTGATCGGGCCGCCCAGATAGACGGGGCCGGCGACATTGTGCAGATAGTTGACGGCCGGATGCGCCAGATCGTCGGCGCCGAAGACCTTCTCGGCCTCGTTCGACTTGTTCGGCGTCCATTTGTCGGTGACCGACAGGATGGCAAGGATCACGCCTTCCTGGTCGCGCAGCGCGATGTCCTGGCCGGGTTCGACCTGGTCGGCGAAGCCCTGGCTGACATCCAGCGTGACCGGCATCGGCCACAGATCGCCGGTGGTCAGGTGCATGTCCTCGACCACGTTGTTGTAATCGGCCTCGGTCAGGAAGCCTTTCAGCGGGTAGAAGCCGCCGTTCATCAGCAGTTCAAGGTCGCAGATCTGGCGCGGGGTCAGGTCCCAGGACGGCATGTTGCCGGCCTCGATCTTCAGCTTCTGCGCCGATTCGGCGCTGACATAAAGTTCGGGGATCGGGGTAAGGTTGGGCTGTGTCATCGGGCACTCGGGCGGTTTGGGCAGGGCCGGAACAGCTGGCCCCGAAGCGAAGGGAAAAGGACCGGGTGGCAGGACTGCTGCCGGTTTCGCGTTCGGCCTTATCCGCCAAATCCGCCGGTTTCAACACAAGCTTTGGATGATTCCGCCATTATATCGCATATCGGCCATGCGGCGCCGACATGCGCAAAACCTAGGGAAAAGACCGGGTTTCTGCGCCGCCCCCGACTGCCGCATCGCCGGTTCGCGGCTGCGGCAGCCTGGGGAACGGGGTCCTGCCCCTGCCCGTCAGGCGGGAATTTCCGCCGCGTCGGGTGCGGGGGCCGCGGCCATGTGATGATCGGCCAGCCAGCGCTCGGCATCCAGCGCGGCCATGCAGCCCATGCCGGCGCTGGTCACCGCCTGACGATAGATGTGGTCGGTCAGGTCACCGGCGGCGAATACGCCGGGAATCGAGGTGCGGGTGCTGCCCGGCTCGACCCTGACATAGCCGCCGTGGTGCAGTTCAAGCTGGTCCTTGACCAGTTCCGAGGCCGGCGCATGGCCGATGGCCACGAAGACGCCGTCGGCGGGCACGGTCTGTTCGGCGCCGGTCTTGACGTTGCGCAGGCGCACGCAGGTGACGCCCAGCGGCTGTTCGTCGCCCTGCACCTCAAGCACTTCGCTGTCCCAGATCACGCTGACCTTCGGGTTGCGGAACAGCCGGTCCTGCAGAATCTTTTCGGCGCGCAGGCTGTCGCGGCGATGGATCAGCGTCACCTTGCTGGCGAAATTGGTCAAAAACAGCGCCTCCTCGACCGCGGTATTGCCGCCGCCGATCACCACCACCTCGCGGTTGCGATAGAAGAAGCCGTCGCAGGTCGCGCAGGCCGAAACGCCGAAGCCCTTGAACTTTTCCTCGCTTTCCAGCTCAAGCCAGCGCGCCTGTGCGCCGGTGGCAAGGATGACCGCGTCGGCGGTGATGCGGGCGCCCGAATCCAGTTCGGCGACAAAGGGGCGGGTCTTCAGGTCCAGCTTCGTCACCGTGTCGATGAAGATGCGCGTGCCCATGGCGCGGGCATGGTCCTCCATCTTCACCATCAGGTCGGGGCCCTGGATCTCGGTCTCGCCGGGCCAGTTCTCGACCTCGGTGGTGATGGTCAGCTGGCCGCCCGGCTGCATGCCCTGGATCAGCACCGGCTCCAGCATGGCGCGCGCGGCATAGACGGCTGCGGTATAGCCCGCCGGACCCGAGCCGACGATCAGCACGCGGCTGTGGGCAGGCAGTTCGGTCTGGGCGGGGATCGGGGCGTGGGACATCGGCGGAACCTTTCGCATTGCCGGGCCTACGTAATCACCCCCGGCGCGGCTTGCAATCCGCGCCGCTGCACGCCCCCGCCCCGGCCGTGCTTTTGAAATTATATTGCGCGATTTCCCCCGACACGGTAGTTTCCGGCAAAAATTTCGCCGACCCGGCCCGAAAGGACTTGCATGACCGCCGCCCGACTGGATGAGATCGACCGCAAGATCCTGGCCGAGTTGCAGGCGGATGGCCGCATGACGAATGTCGAACTGGCCCGCCGCGTCGGCATTTCCGCCCCCCCCTGCCTGCGCCGCGTCCGCGCGCTGGAGGAGATGGGCTATATCCGCGGCTATCACGCCGATATCGACGCGCGCGAACTGGGGTTCGAGGTGCAGGTCTTTGCCATGGTGCGGCTGGTCAACCAGTCCGAGCGCGACCTTTCCGCCTTCGAGGCGCTGGCCCGCGACTGGCCGCTGGTCCGCGAATGTCACATGCTGAACGGCGAGATCGACTTCATCCTGAAATGCGTCTCGCCCGACCTGCCGACCTTTCAGCGCTTCCTGACCGAGCATCTGACCTCGGCCCCGAATGTCGCCTCGGTCAAGACCAGCCTGGTGATCCGCTGCGCCAAGGATGAGCCGGGCGTCCCCTTCGAGGTGGTCGAGGAGCGCGCCCGCGCGCAGGCTCAGGCGACATCCGCGCGGTCGTAGACCGTTTCCAGCACATAGTCCTTGTTCGGGCCGATGACGCGGTGGGTGATTTCCAGCGCGCCCGGCGCGATGCGATAGGCTGTGCGATAGATGTCCTGCCCGCAGGGGTGATGCCCCTGCCCGGCCCAGCCGCCGCCATCGCGGGTCAGCGCGACCTGCTGAAAGACGCCATGCGAAGGGCCGTCGAACAGGATCGTCATGCCCGCGCCCTCAATGCGATAGACATAGTTGCGAAAGAACGAAAACCGCTGGCCGCCGGGCAGGATCGCCACGCCTTCCTCATGATAGCGCAGGCCATCGGGGCCCGGCAGAAAGCTGGCCTCGCCCTGCATCCGCTCGCCGGTCGAGGCGTGGCGGCGAAAGCGCCAATGCCCCGCCAGCAGGTCATGCAGCCCGTCCTCTGCCACGCCTGCCGCCACGCCTATAGCCGGATGACCGAGATCAGCCGCCCGTAATCGGCCTCGTGCAGATGGGTGCTGCGGCGATAGGAAAAGAAGCGCTCGGGGTCGGAATAGGTGCAATGCCCGATCCATTCCGCCTCGACGCCCGCCTCGCGCAGCCGCATCAGCCCGTATGAGGGCAGGTCGAACATCGGCCGGCCGTTCGGGCCGCCGGCGAAAAAGCGGTGATGGCCGGGGTCGTCGGCCAGGAATTCCTCCATGAATTCCTCGCTGACCTCATAGGCACGCTGGCTGATCGTCGGGCCGATGACGGCGCGGATGCGGGTGGCGCCAAGGTCGGCCATGGCGCCGACGGCGGATTCGATCACCCCGGCCAAGGCCCCGCGCCAGCCGGCATGGACGGCGCCGATGACGCCGGCCTGCGCATCGGCCAAGAGGATCGGCTGGCAATCGGCGGTCAGCACGGCGATGGCGATGCCGGGCTGGTCGGTGACGATGGCATCGGCCTGCGTCTTGCCAAGCGCGGCAAGATCGGCGCCCGGTCCGACGACCACGACATCGGCGGAATGGGTCTGATAGACGGTCAGCAGCGCCCCGGGCGCGACGCCCATCGCCTCGGCGACACGGGCGCGGTTGATCGCCACGATCTCGCCCTGATCGCTTGAGCCGCGGCCGCAGTTCAGCCCTGCGAACAGCCCCGAGGATGCGCCGCCGCGGCGGGTGAAAAATCCGTGCCGGACCGGGTCAAGCAGGGGATGGGTCAGGATTTCCAGCGTCGTGTGCATCTTGCTCCGAAGGTTCGAATCCGGGGGGCACGGGGGCGCCGGGTGCCCAAAGGGCCAGCGCCTTGAACAGGTGACCCATTTCCCCCGGCGCGGTCAAGCGATGAAGCGCGGCCATCGCGCCGCCATCGCCCGCCTGCGCCAGCCGTTCGGCGCGGGCATTGATGCCCAGCCGCATCAGCCAATCGCCCTGCGTGATCATGCCCGAGACCCGCGCCCCCGCCGCCAGCGCCGCCAGCGCAAGGGGCGCGAAATCGACATGCGCGGTCAGGTCGGCCTCGCCCGGATGGGCCAGCGGGTCGTCGGGCGCATGGCGGCGCAGCGCCTGAAACGTGTCGCCCCGGCCCTGCCAATTGCCGTAATCCAGCAGGATCGCCAGCCCGCCATGGGCGGCGATGCGCTCGGCGATGCTGGTGACGATGGGACCGGCCTCGGGGCAGGTTTCGCGGATTTCGCCCAAGGCGGCATCCGGCCCCGGCACCGGCGCGGCAAGCCCAAGCGCCAGCCCCCCCGCCGCATCCAGATGCACGACATGTTCGGCCCAGCCGCCATCGACGCGCTGGAACTGCCGGATCGGCAGCGCATCGAAGAATTCGTTCGCGATCAGAAACAAGGGCTTCTGCGGCAGATCTGCGGCAGAATCGAGGTGGCGGACATCGCCCAGCCGCGCGCGCTGGACCTTGCGCAGATGCGGCGAGACCTCGATCAGCACGACCTCGGCGGCCTCTGCCATGCCCGGCATGACGCGGATCGCGCGCAGGATATCGGCCATCAGCGTGCCCCGCCCCGGCCCGATCTCGGCCAGCGTAAACGGGGTCGGCCGACCCTGATCGTGCCAGCCCTGCGCCAGCGCAAGGCCGATCATCTCGCCGAACATCTGGCTGATTTCGGGCGCGGTGGTAAAGTCGCCCGCCGCGCCAAAGGGGTCGCGCGTCGCGTAATAGCCGTGGCGCGGGTGCATCAGGCACAGCCGCATGTATTCGTCCAGCCGCATCGGCCCCGAGGCCGCGATCTGCGCCGCGATCAGCCCGGCCAGCGGTGTCATGCGGCGACCGGACCGGGCACCCTGGGCCGCAGCAGGGCCGCGATCAGAAAGCCCAGCCCCACCGCCAGCATCGGCAGCGACAGAAGCTGGCCCATCGTGATGCCCCAGACCGGGCCGCCAAGGACATGGCCCAGCGGATTGTCGGGGGTGATGAATTGCGCATCGGCCTGCCGGAAGAACTCGACCACGAAGCGCGACAGGCTGTAGCCGGTCAGGAACACGCCCAGGGCCAGCCCCGGACGGCGCAGGCCGCCCGCACGCACCAGCCAGAACAGCACCAGCGCCAGCACGACGCCCTCAAGCCCGGCCTCGTAAAGCTGGCTGGGGTGGCGGGCGCAAAGCCCGGTCACGCCGGGGCAGTTCTGCGCGGCCTCGCCGGGAAAGATCACGCCCCAGGGCGCGTCGGTCGGCCGGCCCCACAGCTCGGCATTGATGAAATTGGCGATGCGCCCCAGCCCCAGCCCGACAGGCGTGGCGACCGCCAGCGCATCCGCCAGCCGCAACAGCCGGATGCCGTGGCGCCGGCTGAACCACCACGACGCCAGAAAGACGCCCAGCAACCCGCCATGGAAGGACATGCCGCCGCGCCAGACCACCGGGATCTGCGCCGGATTGGCCAGATAATAGGCCGGCTCATAGAACAGCACAAAGCCCAGCCGGCCGCCAAGAACCACGCCAAGGACGATCCATGTCAGCAGCTCCTCGACCTGTTCGGGGCGCATCGGCGGTGTGTCGCCCCACAGCGCGGGGCGCCGCATCAGCGCGACCACGATGCGCCAGCCGACCAGCAACCCGACCAGATAGGCCAGCGCATACCAGCGCAGCGCGAATTCGATGCCGAAAAGCTGGATCGAGAAGATCTCGGGCGAAATCTGGGGAAAAGGGATCATGGGCTCCTCGCGGTCGGGGCGCAGGCTAAGCAGGTGGTGCGACGTGTCAACCGATTGAACAGCCGACGCCGGAAGGCCATATAGGGGGCAAACCCGATCCGAAAGGCCTGCCATGACCGCGAACAACCGTTTCTTCGACGATATCTCGAAATTGATGACCAATGCCATGGGCGTGGCACAGGGCGCCAAGGACGAGGCGCAGACCGCCTTCAACGGCTGGATCGACCGCTGGCTGGCCGAACGCGACTTTGTCACCCGCGAGGAATTCGAGGCGGTGCGCGAAATGGCCATCAAGGCCCGCACCGAAAATACCGAACTGCGCGCCCGGCTGGACGCGCTTGAGGGCAAGGCCGGCGACAAGGCTCAGGGCTGAACGCGGTCCTTGAGCCTGCCCTGCCGGTCGTAAAGCAGCACCTCGCCGGTTTCCGTCACCACCACCACCCAGTCGCGGGCAAAGGTGACGGCGGCGGGCACTGCCCCCTGCGGCAGGGCGATCTGGTCGGGCAGTTCCGGCAGGGGCGCCTGCGACAGGCGCAGCCACAGCAGCGCCGCGATCACCAGAACGCCGACGCCCATCACCACCGCCAGCGAGGTCACGAGGATGCGCAGCCAGCGCAGCATCGGCAGCGCTTCCTCTGGCCCCGGTTCCACCTTATCATCGCGCGCCATGGCCGAAATCCTCATCACCATTCCCGAAGGTCTTTCCGACCGGCTTGATAAGGCCCTTGCGCTTGCCGCGCCAGAGGAGGCCGCGCTGTCGCGCTCGCGCCTGACGCGGCTGATCGCCGATGGCGCGGTGACCGGGCCGGCCGGACCCGTCCGCGACGGCAAGGCGCGCGCCCTGCCCGGCGATTACAGCATCGAGATCGGCGAGCCCGAGACGCTGGACGCCCTGCCCGAGGACATCCCCCTGAGCATCGCCTATGAGGATGCCGACCTGATTGTGATCGACAAGCCCGCCGGCATGGTCGTCCATCCCGCGCCCGGCGCGCCCTCGGGGACGCTGGTGAACGCGCTGTTGTGGCATTGCGCCGACAGCCTTTCGGGGATCGGCGGCGCGGCGCGGCCGGGGATCGTGCACCGCATCGACAAGGACACCTCGGGGCTGCTGGTCGTGGCGAAATCCGACCGCGCGCATCAGGGGCTGGCGCGGCAATTCGCCGATCACAGCGCCAGCCGCCGCTATCTGGCCATCGCGCATGGCATGATCGACGCCGCCGACGCGCGGCTGCGCGGCCTGCCCGGCATCGCCTTCGAGCCGGGCGGCGTCCTGCGCATCACCACGATGCTGGGCCGCCACCCGACCGACCGCCAGCGGCAGGCCGTCAGCTTTGACCACGGCCGCCACGCCGTCACCCGCGCCCGCGCCATCGAAAGCTTTGGCACCCCGCCCGCCGCCATGCTGGTCGAATGCCGGCTGGAAACCGGGCGCACGCATCAAATCCGCGTGCATATGGCCCATGCGGGGCTGGGGTTGGTCGGCGATCCGGTTTATGGTGGGGCAAGGCGCGCCTCGGCCAGGGCGCTGGGGGCCGACACCGCGGCCGCCATCGCCGCCTTTCCGCGCCAGGCGCTGCATGCGGCCGAGCTTGGCTTCGACCACCCGGTCAGCGGCGAAAGGCTGAGCTTTACCAGCCCGCTGCCAGCCGATATGGCCGGGCTGCTTGGCAGGCTGCGCAATGGTTCCGCACGCACCGGAACTTGAACGGCGCTGATAGCGTTCACAATTACCCGTTACAACACGCGGGACAGGGATATTCAGATGGCGACTTATCAGAACCTTCCGGCACCCAGCCCTGAACAGGGGCTGAACCGTTACCTGCAGGAGATCCGCAAGTTCCCCCTGCTGGAACCCGAGGAGGAATACATGCTGGCCAAGGCCTGGGTGGACCATGAGGACCCCGAGGCCGCGCAGAAGCTGGTGACCAGCCACCTGCGGCTGGCCGCCAAGATCGCCATGGGCTATCGCGGCTATGGCCTGCCGCAGGCCGAGGTGATCTCGGAAGCCAATGTCGGCCTGATGCAGGCCGTGAAGCGGTTCGACCCGGAAAAGGGCTTCCGGCTGGCGACCTATGCCATGTGGTGGATCCGCGCCTCGATCCAGGAATACATCCTGCGGTCGTGGTCGCTGGTGAAGATGGGCACGACCAGTGCGCAGAAAAAGCTGTTCTTCAACCTGCGCAAGGCCAAATCCAAGCTTGGCGCGCTGGAAGAGGGCGACCTGCGCCCCGAAAACGTCACCCTGATCGCCAACGACCTGAACGTGACCGAACAGGAAGTCATCGACATGAACCGCCGCCTGTCGGGGGGCGATGCCTCGCTGAACGCGACGGTGGGTTCGGGCGACGGCGAATCGACCGCGCAATGGCAGGACTGGCTTGAGGACGAGGACGCCAATCAGGCCGAAGCCTTCGCCGAGGCAGACGAGCTGTCCGCCCGCCGCCAGATGCTGATCGCCGCCATGGACGTGCTGAACGACCGCGAAAAGGACGTGCTGATGGAGCGCCGGCTGCGCGACGACCCGATGACGCTGGAGGATCTGTCGGCGCGCTACGACGTCTCGCGCGAGCGCATCCGCCAGATCGAGGTGCGGGCGTTCGAGAAACTGCAAAAGCGCATCCGCGACCTTGCCCGCGAACGCGGCATGACCGTGCCGGAAAACGCCTGATTTATCGCGGGGGCGCGGTCTGTCTGCGCCTTGAGGCCGGATTATCGGGGCCGACGGACATCGTGCCGTTGGCCCTTTTCCTTGGCCGCGCGCGCGCGCGCGCCCCGGGTTGCCTTGGCAAATGGCCAGGCCGTGATCCGCGATATCGACAGCCATGAACCCAAGGACGCTCGCGGCGGTTTTGCCGCAGCGGTTGGCCGGACCGCGTGTCCTTCAGCCTGCTGAAACATCGGCCGACCATGGTTCCGGAGGTGTGGTCGTGACGCCGTCGGCCCCGCACAGCATGCGTTTCTTGCGCATGGGCATCATCGGCACGGCATTGCGGCTTTCGGCGTAATCGCGGATTTTACCCCAGTCATAGCGGCCAGAACGACAAATCATCGGCCATCACCCGACCCTGGCCGGTATAGTCGGCGTCCCGCCCCTCCGGCGCGAACCCGGCCGTCATGGAAGTCCGCACCATTGACACGAAGATGAGCTCTGCTCGGGAATGCACCTCTCGAACGACCAGCAGCCTGTGTCGTGCCTCACTTTTGGCAAGAGCATGAGGTGAAAGATGGCGCGGTTCAATCTGACGAACCTCTGGTGGGTGGTGGTCCAGCCCTTGCTTCCGACCAAGGTGGGGGGAAGCGGGTGGATGACCGCAGAATGCTGGACGAGATATTCCGGCAACTGCGCACGGGTGCAGCTTGCGCCGACAATCCGGCGCGCTACAGCGCTTACGCCACCTGCGCGAACCGTTTTCCGGCCGGGCATCTTTGGCGAGTCCTGAAAGCGATTTCATAGACTTATCGCGGCAACATCCAGATGATCGACGGTTTCTCAATCCAAGCTCATCAACGCGGTCGAACGGCCCGAGCAAGGGGGCGATCCGATTGAATGGGTCGCTCGCACGGCGGGCTGACAACGCAGATCGACGCATTGCTCGACGCCTCGGGTCGGCCGATCCGGCTGAAACTGCCCAAAGGCAAGGACCACGACAGCCGGTCTGGCGCCGATATGGTCGGGGCCATCGGCGCGGACCAGACGCTTCTTGCCGGCAGGAGTTGCGACAGCGATGGGCCGTGCGACAGTCTGGCCGCACATGGTGCCGCTGCCAACATTCGCCTGATGTCGACCCGCAGATGCGTCCCGGTTTTCGATCCTGCCCTTGATCGCCGCCCGAAACCATACTGAGATGTTAATCCGTAATATCAAATTCTTACGCGATGCGACCATGCGGTGTGACAAGCGCAACGACGACCTCATCGCTTCTGTCTGCTCGCATCCCTGCGGATATGGCTCGGAACTTACGAGCAGAAAACCCAAGGCGGATCGACGCGCTGACCACCAGCTCGGCGCCATATTGTCCCTATTCAGGATGCCCAAGTGCAAAAGAGACCGCGCAGGTGGCCAGCCCCCGCACCCGTTCTGTCGCCAGCGACGTCCGAAATGCTGGACGATATCCAGCACAAGGCCACCACATCCATGAACTTCCAGACCGCGACAGGGCACAAACCGGATACGCATCGTCGCGCATCATTCAAAAGCCGATCTCGTCAAAGCACGCTTAACGCGTTTTGAATACAATAACACAACCATAAGGGCAAAAACGCAGCGCGCGCGCCTGTAGCTTGCGGCAATTTTACCATTCTGCCCCTCACAAGCACTGGTGCGGCGCTGTTTTTTTCGTGACAAGGGGCAAGGTTGACCGCCGCCTCGCTTGGCATAAGGTCGGGACGAGGCAGCAGGAACCAGTGGCGCAACCATGACGGCGCTGAACCAATATCAACGGCTGGAGGCCGCGGGCATCTGGCGCGAAACACCGCAGGCAAAAGCCCGCGACGTGATCGTGTCCTTTGGCGATGCGACGCTGATCCTGACCGATCCGCGATCCGAGGTGCCGCTGGCGCATTGGTCGCTGCCTGCCGTCACCCGCATCAACCCCGGCAAGGTGCCCGCGCGCTATGCGCCCGGGGGCGTAGATGCCGACGAAGAGCTTGAGATCGACGACGACCTGATGATCTCGGCCATCGCCAAGCTGCACCGCGTGATCGAGGCGCGCAAGCCCCATCCCGGCCGCCTGCGCGGCAGCCTGATGCTGGGGGCCGCGGCGATGATGGCGACGCTGGCGGTGTTCTGGGTGCCCCCGGCGCTGGTCCGCCACGCGGCCGAGGTCGCCCCCCCCGCCCAGCGCGCCGAGATCGGCCGCATGATCCTGAACGAGATCGCCAAGACCACCGGCAGCCCATGTTCACGCCCGGCCGGCGACATGGTCCGCGACAAGCTGGCGCGGCGGCTGATCGGGCCGGATACGACCATCGAGATCGTCCCGGCAATCCTGCGCGGGGCGCTGCAACTGCCCGGCCCGATCATCGTGATCGGTGAGGACCTGATCGCAGGCCAGGTCACGCCCGAGGTCGCGGCCGGCCATATCCTTGCGGCACAAGCCGCCGCAGTGAAAGAGCCGCCGCTGCTGGACGCGCTGCGCTATGCCGGGCCGCGCGCGACCTTTCACCTGCTGACCGATGGCACGCTGCCGCCGTCGGCGCTTGGCGGCTACGGCGAAAAACTGTTGGCCGAGCCAGTGCCGCGCCCCGATGACGATGCGCTTCTGGCCTATTTCGCGCGGGCCGGGATCTCCAGCGAGCCCTATGCCCGTTCGCTGGACCCGACTGGCGAGGCGACGCTGGGACTGATCGAGGCCGACCCGTTCCGCACCGTCGAACCAAGGCCGGTCCTGAGCGACCGCGAATGGGTCGCCTTGCAGGAAATCTGCGACCAGTGACCCCTGTGCCGTGACAGGATACGGCCGGCGGATCGCGCCCGGGGTGTGAGCCCGGCGAAAATGTCCCGATCCGGCGTCAACGCGGATAGGCGTCCTTGAATCCGGCGCGGCGGATCTGGTCCAGCGCCTTGACGATGGTCTGCCGGTCGTTGAAGGCGCCGGCCATGATGAACTGCACCTCGCGGCCGCCGACCATGTCCTTGCCGCGCAGGACCGTGTAGCCCATGCGTGATACCGCCTGCGCCACGCGGTCGGCATTCGCCGCGTCGGCATAGGTGCCGACCTGCACATAGCGCGCGCCCGCAGGGATCAGACCGGGCCCCGCCGACAGGGCCGGCGCCGATGCCGAGGGCGCGGCTTTGGCGACAGCGGGGGCCTTGCCGGCTGCGGGAGCGGCGGGTTTTGACGCGGGCGCGGACTTCGCCTTGGCCGCGTCATCCGCCATTTTCGCAACAGGCAGCGCGGGCTGCTTTGCGGGTTCGGCCTTCGCGGGCTTTGCCTCGGGCTGCGCATTCGCCACAGCCGATTTCGACGAAGCCGCAGGTGCGGGCGGCGCGGCGGGGGACGAAGTGGCGGCTGGCGCATCGCCCTCCTGAATGCTCGCCACCGGCCGCACGAAGCTTAGCCGCGACAGGTCCGAGGCAGGCAGAGAATCGCAATAGCCCTGGCTCGGGTCGGCGCCGACCCCGTTCGGGTTCGGGCGGCCGTCATAGCCCAGCAATTCGCACAGCCGCTTGTTGGGCTGAAGTGCCGCGCCCATGCTGCGACGGACACCGGGTGCGGCCACCAGCGCCGCCTGCAAGGCCAGTTTCGGCGCCGGTGAGCTGGGCTCGGGCCCCATATCCGGCAACTTTTCCATGGGATTGGGATCGCTGGTCAATTCGCCGGGTCGCAGGTTGGTCAGCACGGTCTGGGTTAGCGCCTCCTCCAGCAATTCGGCGCGCGGACGGCCGGCATTGGGGTCCAGCGCCCGCAGGCGCGGCTTGCCGTCAAGGCCGCGCGCCGACAGCGTCGGCGGATAGCCGCAGATGGCCGCGCCATCGCGCGACAGCCGCGCCTTCCAGCCGCCGGTATCGTCGTCGCGCAGGAACACGCAGCCCCGGCTGTCGATATACTGACGCGAGGAAAAATCCGCCGGAGGCGTCTCGGCCGGGCGGAAATCCTGCGCCAGCGCCGCCCCCGGCAGCATCAAAACCAGCATTACCCGCAGCATCAGCAGCATCGTCCCAATCCCGAATCGCGCCTTTGGATCGGTGATAGGACAAAACGCTGAACAGCCGGTTAACGCGGCCTATTTCGTGCCGAACATCCGGTCGCCGGCATCGCCAAGACCCGGCACGATATAGCCGTGGTCGTTCAGCCTTTCGTCCAGCGCGGCGGTGACGATGGGCACGTCGGGATGGGCCTGACGCATCCGCTCGACCCCCTCGGGCGCGGCCAGAAGGCACAGGAAGCGCAGGTTTCTTGCGCCAGCCTTCTTCAACAGGTCGATGGCCGCCACCGAGGAATTGCCGGTCGCCAGCATCGGGTCGACGACAATGGTCATGCGTTCGTCCAAACCACTGGGAACCTTGGAATAATACTGCACGGGTTGCAGCGTCTCGGGGTCGCGGTAAAGGCCGACGAAGCCCACGCGCGCCGCCGGGATCAGCTCCAGAATGCCATCCAGAAGCCCGTTCCCGGCCCGCAGGATCGAGATCAGCGCCAGCTTCTTGCCCTCAAGCATGGGGGCGTCCATTTCGCAAAGCGGGGTCTCGATGCGGGTCGTGGTCATTTCCAGCTCGCGCGTGATCTCATAGGCCAGCAGCAGGCTGATTTCACGCAAGAGCCGCCGGAAACCGGCGGTCGAGGTCGCCTTGTCGCGCATCAGCGTCAGCTTGTGCTGCACCAGCGGGTGATCGACGATTGTCAGGTGCGGTTGCGTCATGCCAGGTCCTTTCGCAGGCGTGTCTTCGTGGTCTCGTCGCAGAATGCCGCGTCGACCGCCCAGAGGTTCATCTGGCGGAATTCGGGCTCGGCCCAGCCGAACGTGCCAGCAAGCATCTGATATTCATGGGAAAGCGTGGTGTGGAAAAACGGCGGATCGTCGGTCGAGACGGTGACGCGCACGCCCGCATCGGCAATCCTGGCGATGGGATGCGCGCCCCAGCCCGTCACCGCCCCCAGCGCCACGTTCGAGCCGGGACAGACCTCAAGCGTGACCTGACGCTGCGCCAGTTCGCGCAGCAGGCCGGCATCCTCGGCGGCGCGGATGCCGTGGCCGATGCGGGTGACGCCCAGGGACAGCGCATCGCGCACCGAATCCGGCCCGCGCCATTCGCCGGCATGCGCGGTCAGGCCCAACCCCGCCTCGCGCGCGCAGTCGAAGGACCAGGCGAAATCGGTCAGATGCCCGAAATCCTCGGCGCCGCCGATGCCGAAGCCGGTCACCCAACCGCCCGAGGTCTCGGCCGCGCAGATCGCGGTCCTGCGCGCGCGCTCGGCTCCGAAATGGCGGATCGGGGTCAGGATGGCGCGGCTGGCGATGCCCTCGCGCTCGGCGGCCAGCGCCGCCTCCTCCATCGCGGCAAGGTAGTCGCGCCAGGCAGACAGGTCGGCCCCGCCGCAGAACTCGGGCGAGACGAAAAGCTCGGCGTAGACCGCGCCATGGGCGGCAGCTTCGGCCAGCACCTCGGTCAGCAGGCGCGCATAGTCGCGCGGCGTCGTCAGGACCGAGGTCGCAGCCTCATAAACCCGCAGGAAGTCATTGAAACCGCTATAGCTATAGGCGCCCTGCGCGTCGAAGATGCCGCTCAGGTCCTGCTTTTTTTCCGCCGCAAGGCTGCGGATCAGGGCGGGCGGCGCGGCGCCCTCGATATGCAGGTGCAGTTCGATCTTTTTCATGGCGGTCACAGGAACGATCTCCCCGGTCCGGCGGGTGGAAGTTGCAGGTATTCGGCGACCGAGGCGGCGATATCGGCAAAACCGACCAGCCCGATCTGGCGCGCGCCAAGGCCCCAGCCCAGCACGGGGACGCGCTCGCGCGTGTGATCGGTGCCGCTCCAGCTTGGGTCGTTGCCGTGGTCGGCGGTGAAGATGGCAAGGTCGCCGGGCCGCAGGCGGGCGATCAGCGCCCCCGCCGCGCCGTCGAACCATTCCAGCGCCGAGGCATAGCCCGCGACGTCGCGGCGATGGCCGTAGACGCTGTCGAATTCGACGAAATTGGCAAAGGTCAGGCTGCCCGGCCCGGCCGTGTCGGCAAGGGCCAGCAGATGTTCGGCCAGATCGGCGTCGGACTTGCCCTTGTGCAGCCTGCCGATGCCGCGATGCGAGAAGATGTCGCCGATCTTGCCGACGGCATGGGTCATGCGCCCTGCGCCCGTGGCCACGTCCAGAATGGTGTCACCGGGGGGCGCGATGGCATAGTCGCGGCGGTTCGGGGTGCGGGTAAAGGCGCCCTCGGTCCCGATGAAGGGGCGCGCGATCACCCGGCCAAGGCGCATGGGATGGACCATCGCCGCCACGTCCTGACACAGCCGGTAAAGCCGGTCGAGGCCGAACAGTTCCTCATGCGCGGCGATCTGCAAGACGCTGTCGGCCGAGGTATAGCAGATCGGCCAGCCGGTCTGGACATGGCGCGCGCCCAGCCGCGCAATCACCTCGGTGCCCGAGATGTGTTCATTGCCAAGGATGCCCGCGGTCCCCGCCGCCTTGGCAATGCGGGCGGTCAGGTCAGGCGGAAAGGCCGGGCGGGTGTCGGGGAAATAATGCCAGTCCCAGGGCACCGGCACCCCGGCGATTTCCCAATGCCCCGAGGGGGTGTCCTTGCCGCGCGACACCTCGGTCGC